>Ga0351904_1005_pt1 | contig 65657 bp, 74 predicted proteins | sample BONcelHT113001E3_FD_205826 | JGI IMG/M metagenome (GOLD analysis project Ga0351904, IMG submission 205826) | Enriched cells from coal bed in the Powder River Basin, Montana, United States - BONCAT cells T11 rep1 HSBNCT.T11.300.1.E3 ...
TATAAATCTATAAATATTAAATTATTATGTTTTAATAAAATTTATTCAATAATTTAATTATGTTATATAAGTGAGATATAGAAATTAATTAATATGATTAATAAGAGATTAAATAAAAAATAATTCAAAGGTGAGTTAATGATAAGCTCAAAAATATTAATATCCGTGGTTATAGTACTATTGATAGGTGTAGCAGCCGCTAGCTATCAGATTAGTCAGACCCCACAATTATGGGATTATACAAATCCTCAGAGTAGTAGTTCCAGTCAAAAAGATGATCAACTTTCCAGTTCTTCTTCTGACGTGGAGGGGCAAAGTGGATCATCTTCTTCATCAGGAAGTGTTCAAACTAGTAGTGATAGTGGTAATGGAGGTTCTGATGTGAAAATATCGTCTTCTGAAGCTAAAAAAATAGTTTTAAAAAATTTTGTTGATGAAAAAGGAATTACTGTGAAAAGTGTAAAACTAACAACAGATTCTGATGGACGAAAAAAATATATCGTAGTTTTACAGAATCAAAGTGGAAAAGCTGTAGGTGAAATAGAAATAGATGCAAATACTGGCGAAAACATTGGAGGAGCAGGAGGAGGTAATGGTTAAATGCCATATGAAACCACCACTGAATGCTGTACTATTACATCAGAAGATATTGAAGATGCTATTGTATTGGAAGGATCTCCAGGAGTAGGTTTAATTGGAAATATTGTTGGCTGGCTTCTGGTAGAAGATCTCAAAATGAAGGAAATAGGATATATTGAATCCAAATATTTTCCACCATTAGCAGTTTTATATAAGGGAGTAGCCATCCATCCATTCAGAATATATGAAGCAGAAGGATTGGTATTGTTCCTATCCGATTTTATAGTGCCACCCAATGTTGTTTATGACATGACTAGTGCCATTGTAGATTGGATGAATAAAAATAACAGCAAAGAGCTTATTACATTTAATAGTATGGTTGTCAGAGAAAAAAACCAACCCACTGCAGCTGCTGGAAACACCGAAGAAACAACTAAGAAACTAGCAGATATGGGGCTCCCCATAATACCATTTGGAAACATAAACGGTTTATCTGGAACGTTACTTACACAGTGCGCATCTAAAAATATTCCAGCTTCTTGTTTATTTGCAGAAATATTAAATCCTTATCCTGATCCTCGGGCTGCAGCAAATGTGATTGATGTATTAAATAAAATGCTAGATATATCCATTGATCCCGAACCATTATTAAAAGAAGCTCAGGAAATTGAGTCTAGGCTCAAAAAATTAGCCGAAACAGTGCAAAATGAAGCAGATTCCCCCATATACATGTAAATAATTAAAAATATTTTTTGTAGAAATTATTAAAACCGCAGCAGTTATATACTAAAACAATCTAACATCTTTTTATCATTTTCATATGGGCCCGTAGCCTAGTTGGATAGGGCGTCGGACTTCTAATCCGAAGGTCCCGGGTTCAAATCCCGGCGGGTCCGTTAATAAAACTTTTTTTTAGAAATAACTAGCTTATTTTAATTTTTAATTTAAAAATAAAACAGTTGCAAATTAAGCATTACTCCACAATAAGTATTAAAAAACATGTTAAATAATATTAAGGGGCCCGTAGCCTAGCCAGGATAGGGCATCAGACTCCTAATCTGAGGGTCCCGGGTTCAAATCCCGGCGGGTCCGTCTATATTTATATAGAAAATTAATATGCTACATCTATATTCAATCAACTTAAACTATTTTAGAGTTATTCATATTAAAGAAAGTTTAATTACCATATCTTAAGTTAAATGGAACTATAAAAATCAAGAGATATTAAAATAAAAAAATTATTTTAAATCATTGATCCCTATGTTTCCATGCTTAAATAATGAGTTCAATCATCTTTTTTAGAATCAATAGCACATTTAATAGATTCCATAAATTCAAGTTGATTTTTAAAATTTCTTGATATTTTAAAGAATTCTTCTGAACAAATAATAATCACTAACTGGTTTTCCTCCAATAGATCAGTTTCTTGCGGCATTATTACTATTTTTTCTTCAGAATCTATCTTGCGACATATTCCCATAGTGGCTTTGAAGTTCATCATATAACCTCATTAATTAATAAAATCAAATTTATTTTATTTCCTTATTTTAATTGATGTTTAATCTTACCTTCTGTAAATATTGCATAAATTTTCAAAGGGAAAAATTTGTTTATAAATAGTTATTTAATGTTAAATTCTAATTTTAAAATTACATGTAAGTATCCAAACTATTTTCTGGGAATTTAATCTCACCATACTTTCCACCACCACCCGGAACTAAAATGAGAGTTTTTTCACGAAAAGCATTGAGTGCCCGTGCCATATCAGGGGATATTTCTTTTATATCATCCAATGGAACACGTATCATGACATCAATTTCACTTCCCAAATTATTAACCAGATTTTCCCATATTCCCTGTACAAATTTGGTTGTAACACCTTTAGAATAAATTAATGATATTATATCTGCTAAAGGCATAATATGGATGTATGGAGGTCTATGATAAGGATGATGGGGTTTTTTCCAAGATGCTATTTCAGATATTCGGTAGTCCACACCTTTTTTAATAATTCCCCCACATGAACATCTCATTTTACTATCACGAGCTTCTTCAGGATCAAATATTTTATAACAACGAGTACATGCTGTTAAGTGGTACTTTCCTAAGCGAGGATCAAAGCCGTAATTAGCTTTTATCTTTTTCTTTTTTAAAGCTGACTTTAAAGAGGTGAAAGACACATCTTCCATTTCTATTTCATTGAATTCCCTTCCTAAACGATGTGGCCATGGTGAATGAGCATCAGAATTTGTCAAAAACGGAATATCCTCCAGTTCTTTTATTTTGTCTGCCATGTCTGTATCTGCAGAAAGGCCCAATTCTAAAAAATCGGGTTTTTTCCCATAACAATCCATATAACTATCATAAGCTTTATACATACTTGTCCATGGAGTAAAAGCATGAGCAGGGCCAATTAATCCATCATATTCATGTACAATATCCATTATTTCAGTCCCACCCATTCTAACCCTAGGTCGGCCTTCTTTTTCCTTATCTATAGAAACAATTTTTTTCCTAATCTCATGAGCAATTTCTATAGAAGGTAAAACCATTAAATGGTGTACGCGCCTATTATCTTCCACTTCAGCCGTTAGAATAAAATCACAGTCTTTATGGGAATAAATTCCATCCCCAGCAAAAGTTGTACTATCTTCAATAATTTTCAGCCAACCAGGATGCAATGCATCTCCAGTACCAACCAAATGAAGTCCTTTAAATTTTGCTTGAGGAGCTATAGCATCAATAACCATGTTATTGGATGTTGCTCTGGAAAAACAACTATGAATATGCAAATCCGCACTAATTATCATATAAGAATCTTAGATGATTTTTCTATATAAAATTAGATGTATATTTAATTAAATAAAATTTTAAAAAAAAAATATTACTATGTTACTCACAAAAATTAAAAAAAATATATAAAATGAAATTTAACCAATATATCTAAGGTCTTCCTCGCCCGGAGGAACAGATGACCGATTCATCATTTCCTGTTCCATTTGCTGCGCTTTAGATATCATTTGTCTAGTTTCACGAGCTCTTTCTTCAAGTCGTTCCGTATCAACTTCCAGATTTAAAAGAGAAACTAGGATCATGAGCAATGCCTTAGCTGCTTCTGCATCAATGAAATAACCTGGTGTTTCACCCATTAAACAGACTCCCTCCATCCCTCGAAGAGATCCCATTCCCAAAAGAAGGCCAGATGCACCAATTATTCCACCATCCGCAGATCTAAGAATTACATCATGCTCTTCCAATTTTTTTGCCAGATCTTTATTGGTTGCTGCTCCGTATACTTTGGATTTTTCTACAGGTTGTCCTGTTGCCAGACCGCCCAAAGTATATATTTCCTTAGCACCATATTTTTCTACAATATCCAAGGTTAGTCCGCAAATTTCGTACTGGCCTTCAGGAGAAAGTCCTTGGGTATTCCCTACAAGGAAAATATAATCTCTTTCATCATCTCCTGCAGATTTTAGGTAGTAAAATTCATTTTTCATGGTTTGAATAATGCCATCTTCATCAACAAGTACTTGTGGAGGAAATGACGGTGAATAAATTTCAGCCAGTTTTACTGCACCTAACTCTTCTATTATGTGGTCTGCTACCAATTTCCCAACATGGCCAATTCCAGGAAGAGCTTCAATGAAAATAGGCTGTTTTAACTCCACCTCTTCTAAAACGTTTATAATGGTTTTTTTCATTGTATCCCTCATTTTAAGATTAGAAAGAATAAATTTAGAATTTTAAGATTCTAAAAGTTTTTATTAAAGTTCAAGGCCAATACAAACCTAAAGATTCAGATTTCCGAGGCTTTGTTCTGCATTTGTTTTTTAAGTATTCTACGATATTTTCCGTACTTATCCTCTGGAGAATATTTTGCCGGGTAAATTACACCTAAATCTCCTTCACAATATGGGCACTTATATTTAAGTGTATATTCCCCACATGATTTGCACCGCTTCATTTTCATTTTCATGGAAATTAATCCCCACTAATTATCTGAAAATAATTTTTTATTCAAGTTCACGACGGAATGTTCCTTCTCCTTCAGACGCTTCAACCATTTCTATGCATCGCTCAGCAGCTTCTTTTAAATCTTTTTCAGCCTGAATATAATCAGAAGATTTGACAATTAACCTGTATCGAGGAGCCCCTACACATTGAATAACTATATTATCTCCTTCAGCTGATTTAAGGGCTTTTTTAATGATTTCCACACCATTTGGTGCATATGACTTAATATCAATATAACCTGTAATTTGGACTTCCGGAGGTGTAATATTTTTCTTGGCGATTTTTGTTATGGCTGATGCCCATTCTTCACTTACGCCCTCATCAGTTAAAGCCGTTTCTCCTTCTTCTGCAGAAGCCTCAAATGCACCATATATATCCCCAAATCGTTCGATCATTAAATAACCAACTTCATTATAAGCAGTGTCCAGATCCTTGTCCATGGACTTAGCACCGAGTTCCAAAAACTTTTCAGCCTTTTGTTCAATTTTCCAGGACTGAATTTTTTTGGTCCGCTGATCTTCCCGTATCCGCTTCATAGATACGTCCACATGCCCCTTTCTAGGATTAACCCGCAATACGCGAGCAACAATTTTCTGATTTTCTCTGACATGATCCCGAATATTTTTTACCCAACCAGAGGAAACCTCGGAGATGTGAATAAATGCCTCTTTGCCTTGGTATTCCTCCAGGCTAGCAAAGGCCCCGTAGTTTAAAACTTTATGTACAGTTCCCACTACTAATTCACCTTCATCAGGCCATTGATTTTTTCTTCTTACCATGAAAAACACCTAAAATCCTAAAATAAAATTAAAAATAGTTTAAAAAAAAATTAATCTAAAACTTCAACAATCTGGGATGTAATCTGAGATTTTCCGCCCTTTGGTTTAACCAGGGTTTTACCACAGATGATGCACTGTACCACAGAAGCTGCACGGTCAAATACGACCTGCTGATTTCCACAATCCATACATTTTACCCGCAAAAAGTTGCCATTTGTGTTTTGAATTACTGCCATTTATAACACCTCTAGGCTACAAACTCTATTTTTCCATTTCTAAAGGACTTTTTTTGAATGTGGGCTTTACCGCATTCTTTACACTTGAGTCTCAAGTCCAGTTTTTTTATGGGTTTGTTTCCAGACGGAAGGGGTCTAGGATAACCTCGGTAACCAGCGGTGACTCTTCGGAACTGTCTTTGTCCCCATTTTAACTCACTAGCTTTCCTTCTTTTTGATTCAAATACTTCATGAACAGTATGTTTCTTACAGCTCGGGCAGTAAGTTCTCCTTTCTTTAGGCATCTTCATAATAATCACCTCTATTGTAAAAATAATCCACATCATAAATATTATAATAAATATTTGATCTGAATTCCATAAAATTGCTAACCCCTCAGGGGATAGAAAGATATATTATGTGTTTATAATTTTAATCTCTATTTATATGTTTGGATAGTAGAAACATGAAAATCATTTTGAATTAAAATTTCAAAAAAGACATATATTCCACGAATCTAATTATATTAGAGTAACTCAAATTGAGCAATAATTAATTACGATATCAATCAAATTTGATAAATCGTCCTTTTCTGGCTTTTATAAAAATATGGGCATTAATTTCAGGCATTTTAACCACATCTTGTGGGTAAAATGGACCATAAACCTTCTTATCCACTCCCATAATAGAAGGCATTTGTTCAAAGATCATCAATGTTTTTAAATCAATGTTTCTTTTTTCTGAATTTATATTTTTCTTCGAAAGATTTTCTGGTTTAATGGGGGCATTGAACTCTGGAGATTCATTAAATTCCTCATGCGCAATAATATTCTTTAAGTCATCTGGAATTTGATTTTCATCACTAAAATGAATATTTTCATTCTTTCCAATAGGACTCTTATTGGAAAGAGAATGAATTTCAGCTTCATTTTTTTGATCTTTTTTTTCCGAATTTAGAGAATTTTTCTTTGAATCTATTTTATCTTCCGGATTAGTTCCTATCGGTTTGCCGCTGTTAATTAAATTTTCCTCTAAAATTTCAATAGAAGGTATTATTTTATCCCTGTATCCTCTTAAAGTATCTATTAATGAAAAATAGAACTGTTCCTCTTCGGGTGTGAGATTTAAAGGAGTTGTATCTTGAAAATCAAATTGGGGTTTTCCCTTAAACAAGTGGTAAGACCTTTGAATATTCATTACCGCACTATCAGTTATTTTATGTTCTCTCCTTTCACAAATTTCAGTAGCTATTCTTTGAGTATCCCTTAAAAGGTACTGTTCATTTGCAAATGGATCAGTTCCCAAATTATCCATTAAATCTTCAAGATATCGATGCACACGCTTGTAAAAGTCATCACCGACCCTAGCCAGTCCACTTTCGTTACGCTCTTTCTTCTGTATTTTCCTTAGTTTCTGGAAAAACTCGTCCAACCCTATTCCTCGCTTGAGTATACACTTATCAATTCAAAAATGAAATTTTATAAAAAAAGATTATTAATCTTCTGCTTCAATCCTAGGGGCCAATAAAAAACTCAGTTCTCCTTCTTCAGAAACCATTCTGAGTTTAAGATTTAATGGCATGTCATCACCCAGATTTATTGTAGCAACATCAGAAAATTTATCGGCTTTGAGCATTTCCTTAATTTTTTCCAATGAAAATACAGAACGAGCAGTAGTCTCAATCTTTTCACCATGCAAATATTCAATATTAGCATCTCCAAATTCACCCTCAGCAGATGCCGCAAATCTATCTCCATCCACACTCATGGCTATTTTATCTGAAAAAATATCAATATCCTGAATAGAATCTTTAAGCAAGCTAAATGGAACCTCAAATTCTGTAGGATATTCTAGGTTAGGAGGACTTGGTGCTTCATATTCAATATCTATCAGTCTGATTTTGAATCTTCTTTTAGCTTCTCCTTCAAAGGTTATAATAAAATTGCCCTCATCAAGTGACATGTAAACTCTATCATCACCTTTAGATCGTTTTAAAACCTTCATAAGTTCTTCGGTATCTACATTTATTTTCTCAGGTTCGTCACAAACGTATTCATCGAAAAGGCTAGCTTTTAGTTCTAAATGAACGAATGTGATGTGACTACGATCGAGGGCATCCAGACGAAAACCTTCGCTATCAGTCTGTATTTGTACTTCGTCTACAATGGAAGAAATTGCATCGAAACTGGTTTTCAGTATATTAGGGTCGCTTAATTCTGCTTTAAACATTTTCATCCTCCATCTAATATCCATATAAATATTAAAAGCGAACTAAGTGAAGTTCACTGATACATTAATGCATTAAATAGATGTATAATAATCAATATCTAAGTATAATATTAATACTTATGCTTATAAATCACCAGGATAAAATGAGATGATATTCTACATTGTATCATATGATGATGTTTTTCTGAATTCTATATTTATTCCATCTTTTTATTCATTTTTTTCTATTTCGTTATCATTATCTGAAGGAATGTCTTCCTTTTTTTTAGAAGAATCTTTTTCAACTCCTTTCATTTCCTGGTAAATATTATCAAAAGATGTTTTTCCAATGATTTTAGGAGCATAAATTCCAGCAATGATTAGTAAACCAATTATAATCAAAAAAGCAGAAGTTACAGATCGTTCTCCAAATATAACATTATCTGAAACTTTATCAGAAGTTCCAAAAAGCAGAGAAATACCGGTGATTATAAAAATCGCAGCCAATAACAGCCCGCTTATTAATATAATTTTCTGCCTATCTTCTTTAATAATGGTTTTAACTTGGTTTAATCTAGCAAATATATTTGAAGAGGGTTTTTCAGAATCAGATGGCAATTCATTTTTTTTCTCTGGAGATGCTTTTTTAGAATTTTTATTATCGTTTTCAGAAATGTTTTCATTTTTAGATGTTTTTATTTCCGGGTCTAGTTTTTTAAAAACATCTTTAACTGATTTTAAAATAAATGAAATTTTTTTGGTATCTTCAGATGGTTTTTCAGAAGATTTGTTTTCTTTCATCTTAAACTTCCTCATATATTAATCATATTCACGCCTAGTATGTTTACATGCAGTACACCTTAAAAAGCGAGTTTCAGATTCATCCGCTCTTCGAGTCTGTTGAAGCCACCAAAAAGCTTCTTTATTGCCACACTTCGGGCAAATTGCTCGAGTAGTTGGTAAAGTTCTTATATCTTCCCCAGTAAATATAACTGTGTCTTTAGTATCTATTTTTTCAGATACCGCATACTGATTAGCCAGTTCGTTAGTGATCTTTTTCTGGTGACCACATTTACACTGGAAACCATCGTCCTTGGGAAACATTATAGCTCCACATTTAGGGCAAAATTCCATTTTTAATCCTCCTTAACATGCGCAATTGATTAAATTAATTATTTATTAAAAGTGATAATTAGTTATCTGATAAACTTATTTGAAATTTATAAGATTTTTTAAATTGCATAATATATTTAATTAATTAAAATATGATTTGTATTAATAGTTTTTATTTTTTAATATATTATTATTAATATCTACTAATCTTTTTTAAACATAATTTATATAATTTCTGATTTAGTTTTATAAAATTTTATTTTGTATTTGATAGAAATAGCATCATTTAATATATTTTCATGATCAAAAGATAATTTTAGGCCTTTAATTTCTTCTTGAGTAAATTTTGAAGCATCCTTAGCATCACTACTAGGTTTTAAAATACCAAAAGTTGGGCGAGCCAAAAATGCCACAGTGACCACATGCCCCCTGGGATCTCTTTGGGGATTGGAGTATACACCAACCATAGTTATAATTTCAACTTGTAATCCTGTTTCTTCTTTTGCTTCTCTTGTTGCAGCCTGCTCAAGAGTCTCTCCACATTCAACAAAGCCACCCGGAAGAGCCCAATGATCTTTATAGGGATTATTTTTTCTTTTTATTAAAATTATTCTGTCATCAGAATCCATAATGATAGTATCTGCTGTTAAAAGAGGAGTTTTAGGTAAATTGTCCATAGTATCATCCAGGATATTTCATATTTTAACCTAATATATGGTTTGTCTAAAAGTATAATTCATCGTATAAATTATTAATCAAGCATTTCCTTTAGATTCTCCGGTTTCTATTCCCGCAGCAATTATATGTGCTATTCTGATGGGTTCAGGTATCTTACTTCGCTTGGTGGAAATTTTGATTATTTCCATTGCATCCTCTAAATCTATTCCATGAATTTGAATAAATATTTGTGCAGGTTCATTAACCTGATGAACTTTACCTGCTATTTTAATCTTGTTCCATCTTTCTTCCCAATCCTGAAAATTTTGAAGTGCTTTTTTAATCTTAAGAAAATTTGGAAACTTCCGCATAATTACTATAATAGGAATTCCTGTTTTTTCAAAGATTTTTGGAATATTGGCCACATTAAATCCACCAAAAGTGATTCCATCAAGCATTATGACTCTTAACTGCCCCAGATGTCGAGAATCATTAACCATTTTGATTATTTGATCAGTTGAATCTATACCATCAACTTTCATATATGTAGTCATAACCCCGTCTAAACAGAGTCCTCCTCTAAATATAGCCCCTATTATTCTGACTTTTTCATGTTTATGGGGACTAAAAGGAGCATCATCAATCCCTAAAATTCGGATTTCAGATTTAATTATTCTAAATTTCTTAGTTTTCATGAGAATTTTTCATCCCAACTCATTAATCATAACTAAAAGTCAAATAAATAAAAAAAAATATTTAATAAAATTATATTTTAACAATTTAAGATAAAAAAATTATTGAATAATCTTTAACTATTCAATTGATTCTATAAGTCCTTTAAATTCATCACATCTTTCTTTTAGTATTCCAACAGCAGTTTTTAGAGATTTTTTAGGGCTTTTAGCTTTTACATATAATTTAGGTTCACCCACAATAGGATGTTCAATGGCATAAGCCGTTGATTTTACATTTTCATCTTCCATTAAAATTCTTCTTATAGCATTGCATACTGTATGAGTTTCTCCCTCTAAAAGAATTTCCAGTTCATATCGTTTACTAGTAATAATTTCCATGTTATACCTCAAAATGTTTTATTTTTAAATTAAGTAATTAAATTCGATAAAGAATAATACAGGAATATTAGATAAATCATTTATACCTGATAATTCATTGATATTTTTCTTTTCTCTTTTTGATCACAATTAGGACATGTTACTTCGTTTTTATCAGTTTGATCCATAAAATGTCTGCAACGAGTACACATGGCTTTTACCACACCTAGATCTTTCTGAGATGTCTTCAAGTCAATATTATCTAGACCAACCACTTTGGTAATTCTAGCCTCAATAATATCCCCAATATGGAAAGCATCTGTTAATTTAGCCAAATATCCTTTTTGGGCTTGGGATACATGTATTCCCCCTACAAAAGAAACTACAAGTTTTCGGGGATTATCCTTAATAGCATGTATTTTAACTAATGCTCTTTGGCCTCTGACTTCCATTATCTGTCCCAAAATGGTTGTATTTTTTTTCAATATGGGAGGAGAACCAGCTTCAGGAACCACAAATATTCTTTTATTTTTATCATCCCTGGAAACCATTCCTACTACCATGGCTTTTATATCTCCATCATCATCATATGCTCCTTCTGCAGGAACAAATTCTTCACTAACGCCCAGAAAATCTCCTGGCAAAACAAAATCTCCAGATTTAGCTTTCATCCCTTCACCTCTGACTATAAAATAGTGATCTGAAAAATGGTTTTTATGTATTTATAAATAAGTTATAATCATATGAAAAGCATTTTAGAATACTAATAATATTCAATATTCTATTATATATGAGTTGTTGTTGGTCCTTAAATTTTTATATTTTTGAGAGTGAATAATAAGTAATTAGTGATTCTAAAAACCATTGCTGGCTAAGAAAATTAAAGTATTAGTGCTATTCAAGATGTTATCCATGATTAGTTAATAAGTATCACCGAAAAATATCTCGTCAAGTTGATAATCCTCCCATTTTCTTTTATCCATTACTATTTCGAGTTCCTGAGGAGTTAAAAGTGGTTTTTTATATATTTGAGAATCATCTATAGCAATCCTAGGACAAGCCGTTACTACAAAAGCCTCTAATTCCATAAAAGGGAGCAATAAATCGGGAGAAACATTATCCATCATGATTAAAAACGCTTTTTTGCCTTCTTTTTCTAGATTTTGTTTTATTTTGCGAGCTAAATCCATACGATATTGTCCTTCTTTAGAAGAAATTAATATACCCCATTTTTTCGCTTCCCTCGCTTTTGTAATTCTAGCAAATCTAATACGAAGAATCCTATCAGCAAATTTGTCGATATTTCTAGCCTCTCCTCGGTAAGGATCTGCAATAACTACCGGAAGATGTGTAAATAATTTAATTCCTAAAGGATGGAAGTTGCCACTTCCTAAATAAAGATAAGCTTCCGCATCCAGATTTTTAATAGAAGAAAAGTTACAGCCCAATACTTGGCCTGTTCTGGTACTGTTACCCGATTCAACCACCACTTCTTTACCATTATCTTCTAAAAACTGTTTTATTTCATCTAAAAGGTGTAAATGCTGAGTGGTAGTGGCCAAAGCAATTTTATGATATTTTTTAAGAAGTTCCAAAGATTTTTGAAGAGATTCATTGATCTCTACCTCCGAATAAGCTTCAATAAACATTACGGGCACAGGATAAGCTATTGGAAGAGCTGTGTGACCATAATGAATCAAAATATCCACCAAATTAGTCATTTTCCCATCAGAGGGATCACATGCCCCAAAACAAGGATCAGCAGAAATAATAGCTGTTGCTCCGGTTTCTGATTCTATCTGCTGGGCCACTTTTGATGCTTGTATTTTCAGACCATCTGGGAATTGCAAACCTACTAAATTGGCATCCATATCCCTAATTTGTTTTATAACTTTTTTTAAGTCCAGATTATACATAGACATGATAATTCTACCTATGTTTGATGAATAATAATAATTATGATAATTTGAGCAATTTAATATTAATATGATAATTAATAACTTATAAAATTGGCCTAGCAACTACCTGACCGTTCAAAATATCCACTTTGATTAAAGAACGTAATGAAATCCCAGTTTCTTTTTCTACTATTTTTTTCCCTCCTCCTTTTTCAATAACTGCCACAACTTCTTTTATTTCAACATTCATTTCTTTAAGGGCCTTTAAAATAGATATCATAGTGCCCCCAGTGCTAACCACATCATCAATAAGTAGCACTGAATCTCCCGAATTTATACCATTGATATATAATTCTCCTTGACTGTAACCAGTAGTTTGATGTACTGCAAACTCACCCGGGAGACCATAAGATCTTTTTCTAATTACTACAAATGGGATACCCGTTTCAAGCGACAATGCAGTGGCCAAGTGGATCCCCATGGCCTCCACACATACTATTTTATCCACCTCAGTACTAAAATTATTTTTAATAGCCACAGCTATTTCTTTGAGAACTCCTGGTTGAGTTAAAGGTATCCCATCAGTCACAGGATGGACAAAATAATTGTAATCTTCTTTTTTAATAATAGGAGACTCTTCCAAACTTTTTTTTAATTTTTCAAGCATAACTGCACCCCAATAACAAAATTAATCCTGTCAAGAATAATATATAATAGAAATATTCGATTGTTAAATAATCATTTATTATTAAGAATAATTTATATTAACTAGTTTTAAATAATTCTTATATCTTATACTGTATATTACTAAGTAACTACTAAAAAAAGTTAAATTAGTGTCTCAAAAAAATTTATAATTAATGAATATTATTTATAAAACAGCTGAATTCATAATAAATTAAAGAATTCCATTAAATCATTTATAAATCATTTTCACTAAGGTGAGAGGATGTTAGGAAATTTAGGTAAGAACCTTACCAATACAATGAAAAAATTGGCAGGAATGTCAATTATTGACGAAGAAATAGTTAAAGAAGTAGTTAAAGAGATTCAAAGAGCTTTAATTCAGTCTGATGTTAATATTAAACTGGTTTTGAAATTGTCCAAATCCATAGAAGGGAGGGCTTTGGAAGAAAAACCACCAAAAGGAATTACTCCAAAAGAACACATTATAACTATCGTATATGAAGAACTGGTGAATTTACTGGGAGAAAAAGCTCAGGAAATTGAAGTAGATAAAAAACCATTTAAAATACTATTTCTTGGGCTGCAAGGAAGTGGTAAAACAACCACCATTGGTAAATTAACTCGCTATCTTCAAAAAAAAGGATTTAATCCCGCAGTTGTTTGTACCGACACATGGAGGCCCGCAGCATATGAGCAACTCAAGCAACTAACTGAAGAAATGAACGTGCCCCTATATGGAGATCCAAATAATAAAGATGCACTTGATTTAGCAAGAAAAGGTCTTGAAGAATTTAAAAAACAAAGCCTAATTATATTTGATACCGCAGGCCGTCATAAAGAAGAAAAAGATCTTTTAGACGAAATGGAGCAAATATCTTCTGTGGTTAATCCTGATGAGGCCATTCTAGTAATTGATGGAACTATAGGCCAACAAGCCAAAGATCAAGCACAAGCATTCTCCAAAACCGCTAAATTAGGATCTATTATAGTAACCAAACTTGATGGATCGGCTAAAGGTGGGGGAGCTTTATCTGCTGTAGCTGAAACAGGTGCTCCAATTAAATTCATTGGTACTGGAGAAAGGATCGATGATTTTGAAGCATTTGATCCAGAAAGATTTATTTCGCGTTTACTGGGAATGGGCGATATAAAAACCCTTATGGAAAGAGCAGAAGAGGTTGCGGATGAAGATATGGCCGCAGAAACCATGGACGCCATGCTCTCTGGAAAGTTCACTCTAAAGGATATGCAAAGCCAGTTTGAAATGATGGGAAAAATGGGGCCAATGCAACAGATTATGAATATGATGCCTGGAATGGGAAAATTGCCTAAGAATGCTTCACAGATGACTGAAGATAAAATTGATAAATATAAAATCATTATGAACTCCATGACCAGCTATGAAATGGAACATCCCGATACTATAAAGCAATCACGTACCAAAAGAATTGCTAGAGGTTCTGGAATGCGTAATGAAGATGTTAAAGAATTATTAAAATATTATAACGTTACCAAAAAGGCTATGAAAGGATTTGGAAAACGTAAAATGAGTGGACCTATGGGACAACTAATGCGCCAGTTCATGCGATAAATATTTTTAATAGGTAGGAATATGAATCATGAAAAAATTGTTTTTGTTATTAACCCCTCACTCTGGTACGAAAGAATGTACCCCTCGGGGATTCTTTGTCTTTCAGGATATTTAGATTTCAAAGGCATCCCAAATATAATACTAGACTCTAAATTATCAAATAAAAAAGTTGAATTTGATAAAAGAGAACTTTTAATTGTTGATCAAATTTTAAAGCTCGAACCTTCACTTGTATGTTTTTCAGCTAGTCATAGAGAATATGATGAAGTATTAAGGATGAATGAGACTTTAAAATCGAAAAACCACAATATAAAAACAATTATCGGTGGACCTCAAGCTACTTATCGCCCTAGTGATTTTTTGGACCATGGTTTTGAATTTGTATGTATAGGAGAAGGAGAAGAAACGTTATACGAATTTGTTCAAGAATTATTATCTGGAAACAAAAAATGGGAAAAAATAAAAGGTTTGGCTTGGAAAAATTCTGAAAAATCATTTTTTAATGAAAAAAGACCATTAATATCTGAAGATGAAATTAACCTTGTTAAAATACCTCCTTTTGATAAGCTAGATCCTAAATATTTTGAAATGAGCGGTGCTACTATTAGGGGGCTTATATTAAAAGGCGCCCTATTACTTACCACTCGAGGTTGTCCATTTTCCTGCAGTTTTTGCGGGTGTAACTTAATATTCGGCAAAAAGTTGCGATTTAAAAGATTAGAGAATATTGAAAAAGAGCTAAAATATTTAAAAGAAGAATTAGGTGTTGAAGGAATCTGGATTGTTGATGATACATTTACAATTAAAAAAGATCATGTAATTAATGTTTCTAAGTTGCTTAAAAAATATGATATGGTTTGGGGTTGCCAATCCAGAGTAAATACTCTTGATAAAGAGATTATTAATATTATGAAAGACTGTGGATGCGTTCAAATCGATTTAGGTGTCGAATCAGGTAGTCAAAGAATATTAAATGATATTATACATAAAAAAACAGATATAAATCAAGTTAAAGAAGCTTTTAAATTATTAAAAGAATCTGGGGTTAGGTCTTTAGCTAATTTTATGATAGGATTTCCAACTGAAACATGTCAGGACTTTAAAAAAACTCTTGAACTAGCAAAAAACATAAAAGCAGATGAATATGTTTTCGCCATTGCAACTCCCCTACCCGGCACTGAACTTTACCAAATGGTAGGTGAAGAAATAAAACCAGAAGATTATTCATTGCTTGATTGGAATGGCAGTTCATTAACTGATAGATTGAATAAATCAGAAATCCCAAATATAAGTAGAACGTTGAAAAAAATACAAAGAAAATACTTCTTAAAATCAGTTAAGAACTCTTTTTTTACCAATTTGTCCTTTTTTATTAAAAAAAATAATAAAGAAGAAAGAATAAAATTTTTAATAGATAATTTAAGGAAATTCTCTATTAATTAACAATTTAATGTTTTTTTATTAATTAATTCCTATAAATATAGGATTATTTAAAATATTTAAAATTTAGTTGATACTATGGATTCACAAATAAAAGAAAAAGCCCTAAAAATCTTGAATATTACACAGGGAAATATCTGCGAACACTGTCTAGGACGTAAATTTTCTAAAGAAATAGAAGGGCCAGGTAATCCTTTAAGAGGGAAGAAAATAAGAAATATTATGGCAGTTGAGATAGGATATATGCAATATTCTGGAAAATGTTTAGTTTGTGATAATTTATTTGAAAAATTGGATCAGACATCCAAAAAAGTAGAAGAAAAAATAAAGTATCTGGGCTTGGAATATTCTAGTTTTTTAGTCGGTACGAAAGTAAATCCAAAAATTATGGAGCAAGACGAAAAATTAAGTAGTGTTTTTGAAGTGGAAGTAGAGACAATAAAAAAAGAAATCAACAGAGAGTTAGGAAAAAAGCTGGAAGAAATTTTAAATACAGAAGTTGATTTTGATAATCCTCAACTGGTTATAAATGCTGATTTCACACAAGACGAATCTAAAGTCCATATTCAAATTAACCCTTTATTCATTGAGGGGCGTTACCGAAAATTAGTTAGAGGAATACCCCAAACCAAATGGCCCTGCCGTGAATGTCGAGGTAAAGGTTGTGAAAGATGTAATTTCACAGGTAAAATGTATTCTGAAACCGTTGAAGAATTAATTTCTGCTCCAGCACTGAAGATGGCTCATGCAAATGATTCTAAATTTCATGGTGCAGGAAGGGAAGATATTGATGTTAGGATGTTAGGAAATGGTAGGCCCTTTGTACTGGAAATAAAAGAGCCTCATCGGAGAGTTCTGGATCTTGAAAAACTCACTGAAATTATTAATGAACATGCAACCAATAAAGTGGAAGTTCAAGACTTGAAATATTCGATTCGTTCCCGGAAAGCAGAGATTAAAATGTCTTCTCCAGATACTTACAAAATTTACCAAGCCCATGTAGAACTGAAAGATGGAATTAAGGAAGAGGACCTTAAAAAACTGGAATCTCTTAAGATAATAAAACAGCGCACACCTACGAGAGTTTCTCATCGTAGGGCAGATAAAATTAGGATCAGAGAAGTTATGGACATAAAGGCCGAAATTATCGATTCTAATAATATTATATTAATTATAAAAGGCCAAGGCGGACTTTATATCAAAGAATTAATTTCTGGAGATGAAAAAAGAACACAACCCAATGTGAGTCAGGTTTTAAAAACTTCAGCCCTATGTGTGGAACTGGATGTTCTGGAGGTCGGTATCTAAAAAATTAAGTTTCTATTAATTAATGGGAAAATATATTAATAGCAACAATAAATAGTTTATTCTAATAGATATTGATGGTCGATTAAACACACCTTAGGTAGTTGATCATTCGAATTTTCTCTAATATTAATAATCCTTATCAAATTTGAGAAATATGGATTGCCTATTCTGTGATATATGCGGCAATTGCAATTCTATTATATGTTTACCGACCGAAAGGTCATTATGGAGGTTTAAAATATGCAAAGATCAAGAGGTTTTAGAAGTAAAACAAGACACAAACTTCAAGTAACTAAAAGGCCAGGGAGATCCAACCCTATTACTAAAAAAATTCAAAAATTTGTCGAAGATGATTTAGTACATATAATAATCGACCCAAGCGTTCAAAAAGGCCAACCACACCCTAGATTCCACGGTAAAACTGCTAAAGTATTGGAAACCAGAGGTAGGGCTTACATCGTATCTTTAAACGATGGAAACAAAGCTAAAAAACTTATTGTAAGGCCCGAACACTTGAAAATACAAGAGTGATTCCCATGATAGGGAAAAAGGTTTTGGAGACCGATCCAATCTCCGTTGCCGAGGTTAAAGAAATACTGGAAAATTTTGCAGAGGATCATGAACTTAATTATGAGCAAAATCTCACTTTAGACCATGTAATTAAATTCTCCAAGCTGGAAGTGGAAGAATCCAATAAATTAATTGGAGAACTTGAAGAAGTGGTTAAAAAGAAATATGCCATCAAAATAACCGATATGTTACCTCAAGATTTGGCAGACCTTAGGCTACTTTTTGCCAAGGAAAGGATCCCCATAAAAAATGAGGATCTGAAAAAAATCCTAGAAATAGTTGAAAAATACCGGACTTAATAGTTAAATCATTTTCGTTCGGATTCTTTAAAAGAATGGAAAAATATCCTTTGTTAGTTTGTGATTGCATGGAAGATTACGCAATAATACTCGATTATCTGCCTCTAGGTTACATCAAGGAGGGTCATTCGACATTTAAAAGAAAACCAGTGGCCCAAGCCATAGGTAAAGAAGAATTTACCCTTTTAGAACTTTCACCCAAGCCAGATACAGAAATAGAAATACATGACGAAGTTTACATTGGTTCTGGTAAGCGAGACCAAGTTTCCCGTGTGAATCGCAGATTAAAGCATGATGATTTAACCGCCACATCCCGGGTAGAGTTACAATACGTCATTGAAGAGATTATAAAATCTAAAGAGGAGAAATTCATCAAATTTTTCAACGAAGCCGGACCTCTGAGTACCAGATTACACCAACTAGAACTTTTACCAGGAATTGGTAAAAAGTATATGTGGGATATCCTCAAGGCCAGGGAGGAAAAACCTTTTGAAAACTTTGATAATCTTAAAGAAAGGGTTCCCGCCCTTAAAGATCCGGTTAAACTTATGGTCAAAAGGGTTTTAATTGAAATGGATGCTGAACCAGCCACCAGAGGGAAAAAGAAATACACCCTATTTACCCGGCCACCTGCCAGACCAAAATAACCTCTAAATATCCTTTTTTTATATAATTATTTTTTAGGGAGAATATACGTGTCCCTCCATGAAAAAGATTTAGGGACTGTTTCATTGGCTCAAGAAACCAAGCAGATTCTGAAAGATTATGGAATTGTCTTAAATCGAAAGTTAGGTCAGAATTATCTAATTGATGATTTTAAAAGGAAAAAAATACTTAATTTTGCCAATTTAAATTCATATGATACCGTGCTTGAAATAGGTCCGGGTATTGGAACTTTAACCTTTCCCATGGCTTCTGTAGCAAAAAAAGTAATAGCTATTGAACAAGACCCACGCATTGCTCAAATTTTAAATAATCGTTTGGAAGAAATTGGTCTGGACAATGTAGAAATAATAAATAGTGATGCTTTAAAAGTTGATTTTCCCCATTTTAACAAGATTGTATCAAATTTACCCTATCAAATTTCTTCTCCTATAACTTTCAAATTTTTGGAGTATGATTTTGATCTGGCCATTTTAATGTATCAAAAAGAATTTGCTCAGAGGATGAATGCACAGGTAGACAGCCCACATTATTCCAGACTATCTGTGATGATGCATTTCAAGGCCATTGTTGAACTATTGGATAATGTTTCACCACAATCATTTATTCCTCCACCAAAAGTAGATTCTTCTGTAGTAAAATTAGTTCCACTTAAAGAAATTGAATTGGATGATTTTTTTGCTTCAGTTGTGCGAGCCTTGTTCCAGCACAGGCGTAAAAAAGCTAAAAAAGCTTTAAAAGAGTCTTTTCATGAGATAGGGGAGTTTAAAAAGGAAGAAATTAATAATATTTTGAAAAAAATGGATTGTTATTTACTCGAAGATAGAGTATTTAAATTATCTCCCAAAGACATTTTAGGAATTTCTAATAGATTAAATATTATTCTAAATTCTAAATGTTTTCAAATATAACTTAATATTCTTTTAAATTAAACTTAAAAAAAATTATGAAGTAATATCTTAGAAGTTTTATAAATTAATAAAAAAACACAATATTCTTTTAATATTTAATAATAGGGAAAATCATGATAGAATACAGTGGAATGCGTATTAAAACCTGTAAAAATGTATATAATCCTGCAGAAGATAGTTTCATGCTAGCAAACAATCTATTGATTAAAAAAGGAGATTTTGTACTAGAAATAGGAACTGGTACTGGAATTATAGGATTAAATGCATCTAAAACTGCCCTAAAAGTGGTAGCTACTGACATTAACCCTTATGCAATAAAATGCGCCATTAATAATAAAAAATTGAATAATGTAAAAAACTTGGAAATTCGTAATGGTAATCTTTTCAATCCAGTGCACAATGAGAAATTTGATCTTGTTCTATTCAATACCCCATATCTACCAAGTGATAAAGATGAAATTGTAGACGATCATTTAGATACTGCTTGGAACGGCGGTATAAATGGTCGAGAAGTAATTGATCCTTTCTTAGATAATGTGAAAAATCATTTAAATAATAAAGGTACTGTACAGCTAGTTCAGTCTTCATTATCAGATATTGAAAAATCATGCCAAAAATTAAAAAAAATGGGTTTTAACGTAAAAATTACCGCGCGCGAAAGATTTTTTTTCGAAGAAGTTGTGGTTATTAGTGGTTTTCTTAATTGATTAATTCATTTTTTTCTCTTAATGCTTCGGAATTAGCAGGATTAATTTCTAAAACAGTTTCAAAGCAGGCCAATGCTTCTTTTAATTTTTCAGAACCCTTATAAATAACTCCAAGATTCATATAAGCCGCTTCATAATCAGGATATAAAGAAATAGCCATTTCCAGTGATTTTATTGCATCTTCAGTGTTACCCATGCTAGCCAAAACACAAGCCTGGTAATTCCAAGCTTCTGGTTGCTGATTATCTAATTCAATCGCCTTTTTAAATGATCCCATAGCTTCTTCAGGTTTTTGCATAAGGAATAATACATTAGCCTTGTAAAAGTGAGCCTTAAAATTTTCGCTATCTACCTCAATTAAACGATTCAAACAAGCTAAAGATTCATTATACCTGCCTAAATCAGCCAATGTGGTTCCTAAATTATATATGGCCGGTAAATAGTTATTATCAATCCTTAAAACTTCTTCAAATGAATCTAATGCATCTTGATCTTTTTTTAAGATACTATGAATAACTCCTTTGTCATTCCAGGCCTCTAAAAAATTATTGTTTATAGCTAAAGCTTTATCCAAGTATTCTAAAGCATTTTCATAGTCACCCATTTGAAAGTAACATCTTGAAGCATAATAACTTCCCCATTTACTTTCATCCATTTCTAATGCTTTTTCAAAAGATATTACTGCTTTTGAATAATTTTCCATATAATAATAAGTTAATCCTTGCCCATGAAGTGCTGAAGCATTATTTTCAATTCTTAAAGCATTTTCAAAAGCATTTAAAGCATTTTTATATTTTTCCAAGTTACCTAAGGAGTATCCCAATTCAATATAAGCTTCCTGATAATCTGGATCAATTTTCAGAGCTTTTTCATACGATATCACTGATTTTTCATAGTTTCCTGATTCTGAATATTTTTTTCCTTCTTCAAAGAGATTTATAGCTTGATTATTCATTTTATAGCTCCTTAGTTTAATTTAAATCCTCATTTAATAACTTTTTCTGAAAATGCGCTTCTTCATTATCCGGATTAATTTCTAAAGCTTTTTCATAGCATTTTAAAGCAAGATCTTGTTTACCCATATCCATATAAACGTTACCTAAGTTTAAATATGGTACATCATAATCTTTTTTGAGTTTAATTGCTTCTTTAAGAGATTCAATCGCTTCGTGATTCTGACCTAGACTGGACTGAACATATCCCAAATAATTCCACAGTTCTTCTTGCTTTTTATCACTAATTAAAGCTTTTTTGAAGTATTCCATGGCGTCTTCATCTTTTTCCATGAAATATAATACATTTCCTTTGTAAAATAGTGCTTTAAAGTTATCTGGTTCGATTTTCAGAACGCTGTCCAAGTATTTTAGTGCCTCATCATACTGCCCTTTATCTGCAAGAGTGACGCCCAGATTGTATATAGCTTGAAAAAAGTAATTATCAATCTTTAATGCTTCTCTAAAACATTCTTCAGCTTTGGAATCTTCCTCCATTATACTGTAGGCGACACCCAAATCATTCCAGGCCTCTATCAAATCAGGATCCATGGATATGGAAATTTCCAGACAATTGACTGCATCATCATACTGACCAAGAAAAATGTGGCAGTTTCCTTTGTAATACCAAACATCCTCATTTTCACCAATCTCCAAAGCCTCATTAAAAGAATTAAGAGATTTTTCATAGTTTTTCATTAAAAAAAAGGATAGAGCCTGGCCAAAAAGACCTGGAAAATTATTATGTATTTTTAAAGCATGATTAAATGAATTTAATGCTTCTTCATAGTTTTCCATTGTCCCAAAAATATATCCTAGCTCCAGGTGTGCTTCCAGACATGAAGGGTTAGTTTTAACAGCTTCACGGAAGTAATTCATGGCTTCCTGTGATTTGCCATATGTGAGTAATTCTATACCTTTTTGATAAAGTTTTTTAGATTGATTACTATTCAATTTATTTCTCCTATATTTTATTGTGAATTTGTAAATTAATTTATGATTAATAAATATTTGAACAAACTATTTAATGCGATTCTGGTTCTCGATTGATGATTTAAACAATATTTATTTTATTATATTAAAACTTACTAATGATACTATATGAAAATATTGGACATTATATTAGTAGTTAGATTAAAAATCCGGGAGTATAAAAGTTCTAAAATCTAAATAATACTAATTTAATCTTGCTAAAATATGATTTAAATAATTATTATCAGTTAATAATTATATAAATTATTATAAGTCGTTTAAGTTTTTTTTATCAGTTTTAAAATTTATAAAATTGTGAAAAAATGTTAATTGAATGTCACTTTAATCAGAGGATATTTATCATAAACATAGATCAAAATAGCATATGGTGTTTAAATAAATAAACTGAATAGCTGCTTAGAAATTTATTTTAACTTTGATGGTCCTAATTTTAATAATAATCCTATTACTAATTGTTTTATTTACAGTTAAACAAAACAGTTATGTTTTTTTGTAAAAGATTATAAAGATTAAAAATTTTTTTTAGAATTTAAATGATATTAAAGCCAAAAATTTAAATTTAAGGAAATTTTTGACTCCTAAATCATTGTTTTTTTAAAATTTTGTCCCTATTTAAAATGGAATTTTCATCGCCAGGATTTAGCGATAGTGCTTTTTCAAAACAAATAATTGCTTTCTCATATTCCTCCAAGCCCATCCAAGCCTCTCCCTGATAAGAATAAGGAAGATAATAATCAGGATCCATTTCCAAGGCCTTCTCCCCACATCTAATGGATTCAGCAAATCTTAATAGTTGATTTAAGCAGTTTCCCATTTCACACCACGATTGAACATCATCTACATTAGTTTCTAAGTGTTTTTCAAAAAAAGGAATGGCTTTTTCACAATTACCCCTCCCTAAATAGTTGTAGGCACGGCCATAATATGTAATTTCTTCTTCAAACCCGTTTTTAATTGCTAGGTCAAAGTAATCATTTGACTCCTGGAAAAGTTCTAAATCAGAAAGAATGTTAGCTTTAAGATAATAAAGTGAACCATATTCTGGATATTCTTTTATATTGTTTTCAATATAATTTAAAGAGGATTTCAAAGATTCAAGTTCAGTTATAACAAATGATTTATAAGCTATGGCATTTTCAAGAGAAGGATCTATTTTTAATGCCTTTTCAAAGAATTTTAAACTCTTTTCATATTTTCTATCGTCAAAAAGGTCTAATCCTTGGTCAAAGTAATCCCATTTTTGTTGATCTTTCATGATTTTCCCTGCATTATTTTTTGAGTAGAATTATTTCTTTAATCTAATATCAATGAACCGGAATTTTAAAAAAATTAAACCTTTTCTTGGCTAAAAAATCTTAGCCTGACCCAATCTTCACCCCTACTAGTCATATAACCTCCCAAAGCAACTAAATAAAAAATTTGAGGGTAAACAATGAATTTTTCAGTTCCCCCAGAGCCTAAAAGAGCTACTAAAAAATTTTCTATTCCTGACCCCCATATAAAAAGGGACAGAGTCATACCTAGAGTTGAAAGGCCCAGTATAATAGATAGCACCACCATCGGTATGTTAAGACCCAACCTATAAGAGAATAACAATGCCATGCTTCCAAAAATAAATACCATCATGGCAAATAATACATGGATAACACCAGCATATCCTGGAAATAATCCCACCCCAATAGCCCCAATGGCCATTAAGGTCAAGCTAGTAGAAAATAAACGACAGCCACCACTTTTTAAAATTAAAATCACTGCAATTATGGCTAAAATTCCTGCTAAAATAATACTAAAATTAAATATATTTGCTGCAAGCTCCGCCGGAGGAAGACTGCTGCCTAAGTCACTTAAAGTATTTTTAGCTGTATTAAATCCCTGATACTGTGTTTCAGCCAAATTTACAGCCATGAAAAACTGTAAAAATGCCACAATGAGAATAATGCCTGCCAATTTATAATAATTTGTTTCTGGTCTGAAAACACTCCCTCTTTGAACCTTCATTTCCATACGCCTCCTTTAAAACTATTTCTCGAAATTACCTAGTTTGATCCATACAATATAACATGATATAAAAATCATTTAATTTATTAATATTTATTTTGCCTATTAACATATTTTAAAAAATTATTTAGAATTTTTTTAGTATAATTCGATAGTTTAGAATTTTTTTCTAAGTATTTCGCCATAAAAGGACTGAATTTATAATAAATATGCACGAAAATTCTACCCCACCATCTTTCTAGGAGATAATCATTCCTGAAATTTCTTAAAGTAACAACTTCTAAAGCATTTATATCCCCATAAATGGCAGTTGCAATAAAACAACTGTTTTTGAATTTTGCCTCCCTTATTTTTCCATCCTTAGGATTTATCTTCAATATGTGTTCCTCATTTTCTTCCATCAAATGATAACCCTGTTCTATTAAATTCAACATGAATTCCAGATGTTTTTTGTTTTTATCATTACAATAATTAATTAATTCCATTATTGCAGACCTATAATTAGTTAAAGCCAGAATAATTCCCGGGGGAACAATGCTAAATTCCCATGGAGGATCTATACGTTCCATGGATTTAATAATATTGCTCATTTTTTTGTAATAGTTTACCAATTCTTTCTCCTGGCAAATTTTAAACCCATTTGATGTATCATTCAGTCTTAATATCTGTAAAAAGTCATCTATAATTTTCTGAGCCGCCTGAATCTTGATTTGTATTTTAGTTTCATACATTTACTTGTACCATTATTAAAGAAATATGGGAGAACATGACTTTTGAATATCGTTTCAAAAAAAAAGATGGAAGTTATGAGTGGGTGATCAACAGTCCATTCTGTTCTGTTAAGATTTCGATGGAAATTACAGTGTTTAATTTTCATCAGGAGGGAATATGGATATAATTAAATATCCACAACCATTATTCCATCAAATACATGGAATGCATCACCTTCCATAAAAGCCCCAAATTCATTTTTATCTCGATAAACATCTATTTGAAGTTCTCCGCCGGGCAAATGTACCAGTACGCTTTCATCTAATTTTTCAAGTTTGTTACCCGCAATGACACAAGAAGTTGCTCCAGTTCCACATGCCAAAGTAGGGCCCGCACCCCGCTCCCAAGTAACCATGATTATCTCTTGAGGAGAAACCACTTCAACAAAGTGTACATTGGTTCTCTGAGGGAATAGGGGATGGTTTTCAATTGCCGAACCCCATTTATCCAGTTCAACTTGGCCAGCATCCTCTACAAATATAACAGCATGAGGATTTCCTACACTTAAAGCTGTCATCTGCATGGGTTGTCCTTTTACTTTGAGGAATTGGTCCACAAATTCATCTTCTGCCACATCCATAGGTATATCCCTGGCTTTAAATGTTGCTTTTCCCATATCAACCCGACAGTATTCAATTTTACCATTTTTAATGGTTTGTTCAACAACTTTAATGCCCGCCTGCGTTTCTACATTAATTTTTTCCTTGCGATTGATCCCATTATCATATACAAACTTGGAAAAGCACCTTATGCCATTCCCACACATTTCTGCCTCGCTACCATCTGCATTGAATATGCGGAATTTTATATCCCCATTTTCTGTGGCTGGGGCTACGAATATCACACCGTCCGCACCTATCGAGAATCCCCTGCGACATAATTTTATTACAAGCTCACTTTTTTTGTCTTCAATGACACATTCGGCCTCACTCTCATCAATAACCACGTAATCATTCCCTAGGCCGTGCATTTTAGAAAACAAAATGTTTATTTTACTCATTTTATAATCTCCGTATTAATATGATAGAATATTATAATTGGCTTTTAAAAAATAAAAAATGATTCTTTGAACTTAATTTTTCTTTGATTTATTTAAAAGTCTTGCTGGAATTATTTGCTTGTTTAAAACATCCGCAATTGTTTCTCTTTCCCTTATTAAATCTATTTCGCCGTTTTTTACCAGAACTTCTGCAGGCCTTGGCCGGGAGTTGTATTGTGAAGCCATAGAAAACGCATATGCTCCGGCATTCATAATAGCTATGAGATCGCCTTCTTCCATCTCTGGAAGTGATCTATCTCTAGCAAAAAGGTCTCCGGATTCACATACGTTACCAGCAATATCTAATTTTTCTACAGACTCTGCTTGAGGTTTATTGGCTAAAACAATGTGATGGTAAGATCCATACATGGATGGCCTTAGCAAAGTATTAAAACCCGCGTCTACCCCTACAAATTTACGATAACTCTGTTTTACCGTGTTTACCCGAGTTAATAAGAATGATGCATCACCTACAATATATCTTCCCGGTTCTATACACATGGTCGGTTTTCCAAGGTTGTAATGGGCCAATTTGTCCTTAAATAGTCCAGTAATTTCCTTGGCAAATGTTTCAATATCTAGAATTTGCTCGTCAGGACTATAAGGAATTCCTAAACCCCCACCAAAATCTATGAATTCAAACTTAACACCCGCATTCTCCGATATATCACCAGCTATATCCATCAATGTTGTTACTGCTAATTTAAATGGTTCTGGATCTAGAATACCCGATCCAATATGCGTATGAATACCAACAGGATCAAATCCAAGTTTTTTAGCCATTTTATAGACTTGAACAGCTTCTTTTTCCATTATTCCGAATTTACTCATTTCTCCGCCAGTTATGCAGTGTTCATGGTGCCCGGCCCCCACCATAGGGTTTACCCTAAAGGATATTTTAAACCCATCAGGATCAACAATTTTTGCAAGCCTTTTAAGCTGAGATATCGAATCTAAATTCAATCTAACTCCACTTTCTACTGTAAATTCCATTTCATCGTCTTTAACATTGTTTCCCGTGAAAAGTATTCTTTGAGGATCGAATCCAGTTAATAATGATGTATAAATTTCGCCAGGTGAAACTGCATCAATCCCACTCCCTTCTTCTTCAAGAATACGCATCACAGAAAGATTTGTATTGGCTTTGCAAGCGTAAAATATTTGAAAATCTTTATAATGCTGGGAAAATGCCCTATAAACTCGACGATAGTTATCTCTTATCCTGTTTTCATCAATGACATATAAAGGAGTCCCATATTCTTGGGCAAGCTGGGTGGCATCTGCTCCACCAATACTTAAATTTCCCTTTTTACTAATTTCTAAATCAAAAATCATGAATAAATCCTCCCAATGAAAATAAGTTAATATTAAAAATTTATCAATCTTACTATTTATAGTTTATAAAAAACAAAAAAGTTTATGTCAGCTATTCCGTTGGAATAGACCCGTAAAATGATATAAAATTGTTAAATATTTGTTAGATTCATGATGCAACATAAAATATAAATTTCTGGATTCAGTAATTTATAAATATTATATCTATAAAAGTATTTAATAGGAGATAAAATGAAAAATAGACCCTTTGGGCTTGTGGTTAGGGCCATTATAAAAGATTATAATAACAATATTCTTATTTTAAAGCGTGCTCCAGATTCTCGCAGTAATCCAGAATGCTGGGAACTTCCTGGTGGAAAAGTTGAACCTGGCGAATCATTTGATGACGCCATGATAAGAGAAATAAAAGAAGAAACCAATCTTAAAATATCTCTTAAAAGGGCAGTAGGTATCGCTCAACAGGATTTAGACCATGTTCATTCTGTTCATATTATAATGACAGTACAAGTTGATTCTGGAGATATTAAAATTAGTGAAGAACATACGGACTATAAATGGGTTTCTTTAGAAAAAATAAAGTCATTTAAACTTTCCAACTGGTTTGAAAATTTTCTGAAAGAAAAAGATATTTAATTATAAAATTTTAAAAAAATCAGGATATTTTGGCCAGAACCTCGTCCATAACGTGTACAACTATATCTAACTGCTCTTTTTTGATTACCAAAGGAGGTAAAAGTCTAACAACCGTGCCTGCAGTGCAATTTATAAGAATTCCTTGTTTTCTTGCTTCCGAAACCACTTCTGTGCAGCTTTTAGTAAGTTCAAGGCCAATCATTAATCCCATGCCCCTTACCTCTTTTACTATATCATATTTGGAGGCAACTTCTTCAAGACTTTTTTTGAAATATTCACCCAGCACTTTAGATTGGTATGTCAATTTTTCATCCAAAATGACTTCTATAGCTGCTTTAGAAGCAGCACAACCCAATGGATTTCCCCCAAAAGTTGATCCATGATCACCCGGTTCAAAAGCATCTGCAACTTTCTCATTAGCCAGTATGGCTCCCATAGGATAACCACCCCCCATGGCCTTTGCCACAGTGGTTATGTCAGGTTGAATTTTGAATGATTTAGATGCAAACATTTCCCCAGTACGGCCAAAGCCTGTCTGTACCTCATCTAGAATTAGTAAAATATCTTTCTGTCTGCAAAGATTCTGTACATCTTCTAAATATCCTTCAGGAGGTACAATAACTCCTCCTTCTCCTTGAATAGGTTCCAGAATTATAGCTGCTGTTTTTTCTGTTATGGCTTCAACCATAGCCTGAATATCTCCAAATGGAACATGTTTGAAACCAGCCGGCAATGGTTTAAATGGTTCTTTGTATTTATCTGTACCTGTTGCAGTTACTGCAGCCAATGTACGCCCGTGAAACGAATTATGGGCCGCAATTATCTCCCCTTTCCCGGAATATTTGCGAGCCAATTTTATGGCACCTTCGTTGGCCTCAGCACCACTGTTTGCAAAAAATACACGATCATGTGAAGATATTTGAGTAAGTAATTTGGCCAGTTCAGCTTGTTCCAATGTGTAGTATACATTAGAACAGTGTATCATTCTTTGAGACTGATGACATATGGCTAAAGCTACTTTAGGGTGAGAATGTCCCACATTATTCACTGCTACTCCTGCAAAGCAGTCTAAATAAGATTTTCCATCTATATCCCATACTTCTGCTCCTTTTCCATGCGATAAAACTATTGGCTGACGACCGTAAGTTTGCATGACAAATTTTTTATCTAAATCCATGATCTCCTGCGTATTCATAATATCACCTGTCCAAGATATAGTAAAAAATGCTCAAATAAACTACATCTACAATTAATTAATAATGGTATCCTCATATCAAATACATGTAATGAATTATTTACCCCCATTAAAAACACCCCTCATTAGACATATTCAATAAGAATCCAAGATTAAAATTTATTATGTTTAATTGGTTTCGCTTATTAATAAGTACTTTTATAATAAGTATGGAAGTTAAATCTAATACTTACTCTAGATAATACTATCATGATTTGCAGAATGATGCGAATTAAAGATGGTTTTATTCAAAAATATGGTGATATTATGAAAAAAGCTATTATTGAAACTAAAAAAGGAAATATTGAACTGGTTTTATTTGAAGAAGATGCACCCCTCACAGTGGGTAATTTTGAAAAATTATCCAATGAAGGATTTTACGATGGTCTCACATTCCATAGAGTACTGCCAGATTTTGTAATTCAAGGAGGATGTCCAAAAGGAAACGGTACCGGAGGGCCAGGTTACACTATAAAGTGTGAAATTAACCCCAACAAACATGTTACAGGTGCATTATCTATGGCTCATGCAGGCAAGGATACTGGTGGAAGCCAGTTTTTCATAACTCACTCCCCACAACCACATCTAGATGGGGTCCACACCGTATTTGGAAAAGTAACCAAAGGAATGGAAGTAGTTAATGATATTAAAGAAAAAGATGTTATGAATAAAGTTAGGGTTATTGAAGAATAATCCTTTTTCTTCTTTTTATTTTGCTAAAAGTTTTTTTTGTTTATTAATCCAGTTATATGATTAATTTTAATAATTTTTCATTTAATATAAAAATCATGTCAATAGGAATTATTTTATTATTTTTCTACTAAAGAATAGCATAGGAAAAGTAATTTATTTTCTAATTTAAGGTTTTGTTAAAATCAGTATATGCTATCAAGTATAGCAAAAAAAAATTATATGCCGTGCTAGCAAATATTTATTATTTATTTATGGATTAATTCTTTAAATCTTGACTTTGGGGACTTAAAATGGAAAAAAATGTACTTAGTGATCTGGATAATATAACACTGGAAAATGTTGCTCTGGCCTTGTGGATGAAAGAATTCCAGGAAGAAAAAATACCTCAAGATATAAAAAAGTGTTTATTAAATGATAAAAACAGTTCTAATGCTTTTGGTAAGAGAATGCAGCATAGAATACAGGATTTAATTGATAATCCAGATTCATTTACCCCAAACTACCAGAAAAGGTATAAGGAACTTCTGAAACACTGTTCTTCATTAACTTCAATGCAAGCTTATGCCATAAACCATCTTCTGGGAATGGACAGCAGCCGAGGCTATCAAAAGATTCCTGAAGAATCTAACATTGAGTTTCCCAGTGATTTTAACCCACAGCTAGGATATCAAGTCGGATGGCATTTTTTTGTTGGGAACTGCCGCGACACTCAAAATCGTGACTATGGAATTCTGGTTTCATTCTATCGCTACTCTTTATTACCCCCCGATATGGCCCATATTTTCGGTTTAAGTGACTGGGAAAATCAGATATTTGAGATGCAACTGGCTATTGCTAGAGCAGGTGAAAAACACATTCAGAGCAGACCATTCGCACTTTCCGGGACCACTGGTCTATTAAAATTTAGCTCCAATCCTTTTTGTTATGAAGCTGGAAAAAACAAGATAATATCAGAAAAGAAGGATGATCTATTCCCCCTCCAAGTAAAGGCCTGGGGAGTAAACCAAGGTTATGAAAATGATTTGGAGATGGAAGTTGATTTGAAATTTAATTCTAATAAAGATTTTCTACTCCAGGGGAATAAAGGATGCCTTCCTTGCTGCTGTGATATCGGAACTCTTTATTATTCCGCCACTAGCCTTCAATTGGAGGCAGGTAGTCTTTTAAAGCTGGATGGAGAGGAAATAATATTAGATGATGGTAAGTTCTGGTTCGATCACCAGTGGGGAAATGGCCTAGAACCATTAGGAAATTCACGGTGCAAGGTAGTCCGAGCCGCTAGTGTTTTAAATAAAGCATCACATTCCAGAGGATGGGATTGGTTCATGGCACAATTCGATGCAGACCGAGAAATGACCATGTACGCACCTCACAGCGATAAAAATCTAGAATTTTACTGGCTCACAGGTCCAGAACCGCCCGAAATTATGACTGTAGATGTAAAAGGACAGTACATTGATGCCAAAAACCATGTTGTTAACACCAGAGGGACTTTAAAAATCGATAAATGGGTTAAAAGTATAAAATCCTCCAATCCCGAGTATTATTTGGTTACCAATACATGGTACCCCGATCACTGGGAATTCCAGTTCCAAGACATGGTTCCAGATGACATCCGTCATTTCACCATGAAACCTATTGTTGATGGAGGACAGACCGGATATAATGCCAGTGGTGCTCAATATTCTGAGGGCGGAGTATATCTCAAAAATACAGAGGGAAAACTAATAGGTAAAGGATTTGCCGAGTCAGTTTATTATGCTGATGCCCATCCCAATATTTTCCACTTGGCAGGTATTCCTGACACCCCTGAAATGCGGAAACTAGTAGAACCGCCAGAACCATCATCATGGTTAAAGTTAAAGGGTTTGCTTTACATGATGGCCACCCCATCAGAAGAAAATTAAGAAAGTTCTGGAAAAATGTCTAGAACAGGGCCTACCTGAGGATTTCTTGGGATAAATTCATTATTCATTTTTTTGATGTTTACCATCACATATTATATATATTTAAATTAAGGAAAAATTAGATATAATTATTAAAAAGTAAATTTTTAAATTAATTAAAAACATCTTATTTTTGATGTATGATTTCTTTAAGGGCTAATCCATAGTTATTAGCAATTTTTTCAGCTATCTCTAGGTCTTCTGGACCATATTTCTCTTCCGGGTTGGCCAGTACTATCTGGCCCAGAATCTCCCCTTCGTGTTTTACTGCCACAGATAGAAATTGTTCTATAGGTTCGTGTCCTGGAGGAAGTCCATGCGCCACAGGATGATTTTTAGGGTCATGAGTGAAAAAAGACTCACCAGTATCTAAAGAGTAACCCAACAGTCCCCCGTAAGTCCCATCTTTTCTGATTTTAAAACGAGCTTCCCCTAAATCAGCATAGTATTGGCAGCCAGTTGTGAGATGTGAGAATGAAATACCTACACTATCCCCATTTTTTGGATCAACAAATGCTACATAACAGTACTTACTACAGGTAAGACGAGTGGATTCTTCTAAAATCAAATCAGATATTTCCTTAAGAGAAGAATAATTCAACATATGAAATAATTTATCATTTAAATTTTTTAAATCCCGAGCTATTATTTCTTTGGTTAAATTATGATTTTTTTCCATCTTATTGCCTCGGATAAGATAATTAATCAACTTCTAGTGCCATTGCTAAATATTATATTCTAATAGGAAAATAAAAAATTAATTATTTCCCATTTAGAGAAATCATATAATTATTTAATTAATTCGATATAATAATAGTATTGGGTCTCTGAATTAATATCAAAAAAAAGGTAGATTTTAGTTTTTCGGGTAATTGTTGTGATAATATGTGTCTTTAGGGTAGTTATTGAATAATTTGGATTATTTTAGAATAATATTTCTCGCAAATGGATTAGAATTCATCCCGCCCAATTTAAATTAATTTACCATTTATATTATCCTGCAAACTGATTATTTTTTGACTGGTTTTAGCTTGTTCAGAAGCCCTGATTTTCGGGCATAATGGAAAAGATAAAGTTGAGTATAACCTGCGTATTCTCCAAACTGGTTCTGGCCAAATTCCCTTATTTTTGATACTGGAAGATCATCCTGGTCAAAATATAGATAGGAAATTATTCTTTTAATCCAAACATCTGTGGGAAAAGCTTCCCCCATACCATAACCATATAACAAAATGCAGTCTGCTACCTTAGGACCCACACCAGGAAATTCCAGTAAGGTCTCGAACGCATTATCATAACTCATTTGTCCTAATTTTTCCAGTTTCAAATCATGATTAACCATACTGGAAGCCTTCTTTATGTATTTACCCCTATATCCAACCCCGCATGCTTTAAGGTTGTGTATACATTCTTCAATATTCTTATCTCCACCACATGACTCCATTTCTTCAATTTCATGCTCTGGAAGATCAAGAATTGTTGAAGGGGAAGGAAAATTGTGAAATTTTCCAGAAGGTAATTTATAAGAGTCCCCCCATTTTTCTCGCATGACCCTTATGGAACGGTTCCACCTAATAATAGAATTATTGGCAGAGCATATGGAAGAAATCAAACATTCAAATATATTCTGGGCCTTGAACAATCTTAAGCCTTTGCAAAAATCAATAGTGGGGGCCAGTTTAGGGTCTTCTTTTAAGAATTCATAAAAATTAGGTAGGTCATAATCCAAATCAAATACACACCTTACCTCTTTCAGGATAGGTTTTAAGTTAAATTCGCTATTAGATTCTATTTCCATTTCTACAGAACCTGTTAATTCTTCTTGAGATAATTTAATTAAAAATGGTTGATTATCTACTAGTAAAAATTCTTTATAGTAATTATTATCTATAGCCCATGCCGGTTGAGAAGTTTGGCCACTGTTTATAGTTAAAGAGAGGTTTAAAGGCCCTTTAATTTCCCTTGCAGAAATTGAAACATGAGTTTTCATAATATTGAATTATGATTATTTCCTTAAAGAGTTACTGATTTAATAGTAAATTATTATTAAAAGGATGCAGAAAAACTTGGCCAAGCTATTTTCTGACAAAAATTCTTAATTTAATTCCGATTTAATAAATTCCATGCAATATAATGTCCAAGGAAAAGTTCTGGGAATGGATGGTAGATGGTAATTGATATTTCGGTGAAGAATAATTATAAATTGAGTGAAGCTAAAAAGCGGGACGTAAAAAATAAGAAGCTATCAGAATAAAAATTAAATAGAACCACGTTATATATAGACTAATATAAAAAATGTGGTTTTTTGTGAAATAAAAGATATGCAGATAATAAATTGCATCATTAATAAATGATTAAACACCATAAAACTGAAAAATTTAGTTACAATCCATCAATACCTAAAAACGCTCAAAATAGGTAATTATTATTGGAACTGGCCAATAATATTGAAAAAATGAAGATCTGGATATAAATTATGAAATCTGAAAAATGATTTAATTAGTGAGTTTTTATTATGTCTCAATTTATAACCATTAGCCCCCAAAAAGCCCTTAAATTAATGGAAGAGTATCCCGAAATAAGTATTCTGGATATACGACCATATGACGATTTCAAAAAAGAGCATATTCCTGGAGCTGAAAATCTAGATTATGATGGCCATCAATTTCAGCAAAAAGTTAAAAAGCTGGATAAAAATAAGAAATATATAATATACTGTAAATCTGGTGTAAGAGGCGGTTATTTCATGGAAAAAATGAAAGAATCTGGTTTTAAATGGGCATTTAATATTTTAGGAGGATTTATTGCTTGGAAAGTCAGTAAACTTCCTTTGATGAGTATGAGTAAAATATAATATGATTAGTTGAAAAAGACTCTTTAAAACTTTATAAACCCTAATAAAAGTATATGGTCTGCCTCTAAAAAATAATTAAAACGGATTATTAAACATTGGTTTATATTTTATATTTCATTAAAATGCAAATATCTCTTTATTTTCCTCAGATAATTTTAGAATGAATTCTCTCTGCTTCTTTAATAATTTCTGGGCCTGGTTTATTAAAAGGTTTGCAGTAAGAATATGCATTTTTAATAAGGTCAATTGTTTCATCTGAATATTCTATTCTATTGGCTTCCTTTTCATTTAAAAATGTGGGGTGGGTGAATATTTCATTCCAACCTAATTGGAAATATTCCTGAAATATCTTTTCTCGTGCTTTGAAGATGCCCGGATTACATTCTTGGCTTCTTTTTATATTTTTCATAGTATGAATCATACCTCTTCTATCAGCCCAGCGATAGTCAGTAGGGGCAAATGAACAGTAGGAATCTACCCAGTCCACTACACATTCAATCATTTTACTCCATATATGAATAGTCCTATTCCATTTTTTAATCATTGGTGCGTATTCCCATTCAATTTTTTCCCTTTCAAGGCCAAATTCAAAACTATCAGGGACTCCAAATTTAGATTTCGATGCAATATCATCAAATACTTTCAGAATTTTTTGATTCTTCTCCACTTCCAGTAGTAAATACATTGACTGGGCAAATTTAATATCTTCCAGAATAGATTCACGAACCACTATATTACCTTCTAATGCCTTATTCATGCCTTTCTCTTCGCATATCCTTAAGAATACAGGATATGATATTCCAGACTTCCCAAGTTCTATCATTTCTCTTATAGGGGCTATTAGCTTATCGGCATTAGGTTTGCCTTCCAGTTCATTGATTGATTTTTCATATGCTTCAAGAGTGTTTTGAAATAATTTTTCATCTCCAGGGACACCATTATATTCTTCACGTGCAATTTCAGCTAAGACTTCCGAGTAGGCAGTAGAAAACTCAGTGAATAAATCTTCATTTGTCAAGAATGTGGTGAGTCGGGGGCCGCTGCCAACCTCGGATTCCAATTGTTCCATTCTATTTAAAGCTTTTTTCATTCTATCAAAAGATTTGCCCGTAGTTTTCTTCTCCTCAACCTCATTATACATATTTCGAAATGTATCCACTACAGAGTTACCGCCGAAAATATTACCTATGCTCATTTAAATACCCCTGTAATCTTTGAATTGTTGAATTCGTTTTTTCAATATCTCATCTGAGAATGGAAGAAGTCTCCTATGCCTATTCTCCCATAATAAATCGAATTCAAACTCCCAATCTGGTTTTAATATTTGAGCTTGGGGAATCACATGTGAATACCAATCATCATGACCTCCCCTAATCATTTCATTAGGAATTTCTTGATTAATCTTCTTTTTCCATTCATCTGGAACTTGTGCATTTTTATAAACCTCTATTTCCTCTAAAATGTCCAAATCATCGGAAAATTGGGTTGTAAAAAGATCAATGCTTATTTCCTTACTAACTTGATTTTCAATTTCAGATACTTTATTAACAATATCCATATCATTTTTCATGGAGTCTATGGTATCTAAAATTCTCAATGGCGCATTTAACCTAATATCTTCCTTTATTTCCATATATAATTTTTTTCGAGCCGTTTCATGATCTTTAATTAGGGCTATGGCATTTTTAACTGCAAGATTTTCTTTCTCAATTTTCCTACCAAATTCATCAATATCAGTGGAACTGCTAATTGCATCATAAAGTGATTTTTCAGAGTTATAAGAATGCTTATAAATCGGATTATCTTCATATTTAAGCATTTTAACCTTATAATATTCAATATATTCCTCATGTCGCTTTTTTTCAGAAAATTGTGAATTCATATCCATCCCTCATTTTAATTAAGTACTTCTAAATCTCATGATAAGAACTAATTATAATTTTGAAATATAAAAATTTGATATATGATTAATAATATTTGTTAAATCACATTCGACAATATTTATTCAAAGATTGTTCAAATAAGTCATAATCGCATGGTTTGAAAGCTAAAACATTCCAATAAATCAAATTTGCCTAAAATATAGGATTATGGGTTGTTAAAGAATTTAAAAAACCACTTTATAAATAATTCCAAGAAAAAAAAGTTCGATATTTTAATATCACAATATAAAAGACTTATCATTAAATTTATTCCGAATGAATAATCTTATTTCATCAGGAATATCTTAAATTTACTGATTTTTAAAAATATTCCATATTAAGTCTTTAGAATAAATATATTTGAGACTTCAATCCAATAATGTAATTATGAATTTAAAAAATGGGGGGAAAAATGTGACAGAAGAATATAAAATACCGCCTTTTCTGAATCAAATTGTTATCATAGCCGTGATCATAATAGCTTTTATAGGAATGAAGTACGTTGCTCCGATTCTGGGACCAGTACTCATTTCTGTTTTCATTGCCATACTCATTTATCCTTTTTTAATGTGGCTTAAAAAGAAAGGATTTTCTTACAATATATCTATTCTTATAACTATAATGACCACCTTTGTACTGGGGGTGGGCCTATTGGCAATTCTGGTGGATAGTTTAAGTCAGCTAGCAGCCGCCGCACCTAATATTAAAATCAATCCCGATTCTTTCCTGGGCACTTATGCCAATCAAATCACCCAGTTCTTACTCTCCAATATACCCTTAGAAAATATAGCAGGATTTATAGAGATCAGTTTCTTTTTACTATTCGCCGTTATATTCCTGATTTATGAGTTACCTTATGTGAAATCAAGACTTGTAAAAGGGTTTGGTAAAGATAGTCCTACCTTGAAACATACTTTTGACTTGGTAGGGGACTTTATTGAATACTTTGTAATCAGGATTAAAGTGAACCTATTCGCAGCTGTGGGCTTTTTAAGTATTTATTTACTCTTTGATATAAATTTTGCCGTTCTTTGGGGAATATTGACCTTTGTTCTCGGATTTATCCCGTATATAGGGATAATGCTAGCAGCCATTCCCCCTATTCTCTTAGCTTGGGCCAAATATGGAATATGGGGTGCACTGGGCATCACTGTCCTGTTCGTAATAATTAATACCATTGCCGAAAGCTATATATTCCCTAAACTAACCGGCAAAGGACTTCAGATATCTGTTTACATAGTATTTATATCATTATTCATCTGGGGCTGGCTTATGGGATTAATTGGAATGTTTCTAGCCGTTCCTTTAACTATAGTCGTTATAAAGTATCTAGATAACTTTAAGGAAACCCACTGGTTAGCATTACTCATGACCACTGGTGATGAAAAAGAAAAAGAGAAAGTTGAGAAGGAATAAATCATTCTTAATATTTATTTTTTAAATAATGTGTAAAAACATCCATAAAGACAATATTTGTCATCTATTATGAGCTAAGAATTTATTATCAAATAATCAGTCATTTTTGAGTAATGTCCAGTTTTACCAAAAAATTGCCAATACATAACCTGTTAAAACATATACCGAGGAAAATGAAGATTTTCTCATCTCTACGCTAATCAGATGATTGTCGCGCCAAAATATTTAAGAATGGTCTAAACAGAAAGGAATATACACGAGGAAAGTATTTTTTATACAATACATGGAGATTTAAACATCCATCCCCTTTTTGCAGGAGTTCTTATGAAGAAAGTATTTTTATGGTGGTTAATTGCCGGAAGTAAAGGTGGAGAAAACCGTGGCAGAATAATACTTGAACTTAATAATAGGCCATATAATGCTAATAAACTCGCAGAAAAACTTTCACTCGACTATAAAACTATCAGACACCATATTGATGTTTTGAATGAAAACAACTTAGTTGAATCAACGGGAGAAAAGTATGGTGCATTATATTACCTCTCTGAAGAAATGGAAAAAAATTATAACATATTCTTAGGGATTTGGGAAGAATTTAAGGAATAAAATATATATGTTTTGTCAAAACTGAAAGGTGTTAGCATGTTAATGGAAATTAGTCTATTTGGACTGTCAGATGTAATATCTACTTTGTTTATATTGGTTAAGTATTCGGCATTAATAACCAGTATCGCCAATATTTGCCTTTTAGTTGGTATGCTCTATGTATACCTGGAAAGATACTCGAAAGTAAAATCCAAATTCACCACAACTTTAGTCTTATTTTCATTGCTCTTCCTAGCCCAAAACATCTTATTTTCTGTTTATTTCATGTACAATCTTCCCGAAACTATTATAACCGCTGTTTTTCCTTTAATATTTTTAGGGCTTGAATTTACAGCACTAGCTTTGCTTTTAATGATAACCAGAGAATAATACTTAATATTTTTTTTTATTTAAGATTCTTTTACTAATCTATTTTTTAACTTAAGGTTTAAAATTTATATTTTTCAGATCCTATGATGCATCTATAATTGGATTGAATTTGGAGGGAAAGCGTAGGAAAATCTCAGGAAAATTTGGAAAAATTACTTTTAAGGAGTTAAACTAGAATTAAGTAATCGAAAAATGATTAAAATGGAGGTTAAGAAATGATCGATGTAAAAGAAATTAAATCAATTAAATTGACACCTTTTACCAAGATGTCAGCTTCAATATATGGAGTTTTAGGATTAATTGCAGGTGTATTGATGTTATTAACACTCACAATCATACAAACTGCAGGTTTTATGCCCCAATTAGGACAATTTAATGTGGTAACTGGATTTGGAATACCCATAATTATACTATTTCCCATAGGTGCGTTTTTTAGTACGATAGTGATAAGCTTTTTCTCAGTAATGCTTTACAACACATTAGTACCCAGATTAGGCGGTATAAAATTAGAATTAGAGGATAAAAATGTAACAAAAATTCCGGTAATCCCATATGCACTTATACTGTCTGCTATTGGAGCAGTATGGGCATTTATCGCAGGATTAGTACTGGCAGCTTTGATTTCACCAATATTCTCATTACTCAGCACCATCAGTACCTTACCTGAAGCAAGCCAAGTAGCAGCTAATTTTACCAATGCTACTGGCGCCGCCATGCCCACAGGTGGAGAATTTGGAGCAGCAGGGATAATAATGTCCCTGGTATTAATTCTAGGATTGCCTATAATGGTTTTTGTATTTGGATTTATTTGGAATGCTTTATTTGCATTATTATACAACTACATAGTAACCAGAGTAGCTAAAATCCAGTTAGAGTTCAGTCAAATATCTGAAAACTTGCACGAACTTAAAAACATACCAGTAATTCCAACCGCCCTAGCAGTAGCGCTTGTGTACACATTATTAGGGTTATTAGGTATTTTATCAGGAAACTATGCAGAATTTATAGCTAACTTTGTGCAGTATTTCATTCAAACCGCGCTAATCGCTCTTTTATACAACTACCTAGCGCCTAAGATTGGCTCAATTAAATTAAATCTAGAGTAAATAATATCTAGATTTATTTTTTATTTTTAGATATTTTTTTTAATAATAAATGTGGTACCTGATAGTTAAAAGATAAAAGGGTGAAAAAAATGGAAAATAATGGAAAAAAGCTAAGGATGTGTGGTCAATGAAAGCTCTTTTGGTTTTGTATTCATACCATCATCATAACACTGAGAAGATAGCTAAAGTCTTTGCTAAAGTTCTTGATGCAGAAATAAAAACACCACAACAAGTCAAACCTGAAGAAATTCAAGAATATGATTTAGTGGGCTTTGGTTCAGGCATTTATAGTGCAAAACATGACGAATCTCTGCTTGAACTTGTGGATGAACTACCAGAAGTAGATAACAAGAATGCATTCCTTTTTTCAACTGCGGGAATAACAGGAGAATCAAAAAAAACCAAAGATCATGCTACAATTAGGAAAAAACTGGAATCAAAAGGTTACTCCATCGTTGATGAATTCCAATGCAAAGGATTCAACACCAATAGTTTCCTTAGGCTCTTTGGAGGAATGAATAAAGGCCGACCTAATGATAGTGACCTTAAAAATGCAGAAGACTTTGCTGTGAACGTAAAACAGAACACGAATGGTTAATATCTTTCATAATTCTAAAAGTATAGATTATGATGGTAGAAGTGCAAATAATTCTTTCAGCAGATCTATAGAAAACAAGATTCTAGACAATTAATCTTATTTCTATTAAATAAATTTTTATAATCCTTATTTTTAAAAAATTTGCTTAAAAAAATATTTAAATAAGAATTAATGCTCAAAAGAAATCAATCATTTGATAAGAATTCCACCACATCCCCTATAAATTTCGTGGTTCCATCCTCAATTTCTTCGGTTAAAATATCTAAATCACCGAAATCGGGATTTTCCACTAAAACATTTTCAACAATGAAGTCAATTCCTTTTATATCAGAGGGGAGATGGTACTTTTGCAGCCCGCCTTTCTTTAATAATTCCCAGTACTCTTTTTGAACATTTTTATTAGATCCCGCCAACCAGACTTCAAATTTAAAGGTATCATAAATAAAAACCACAGCTATTTTCAATTTAAGGCTTTTTAATGAGTCAGGAGTGAATGAGAAATAAGTCATATCCATATATCCCTGATAAATACCTGATAAGGAATATTCAGGATATTTATTTTTTAAATAAGTTCTTAAATCCCCGATATAATCCATTAATCCCATATATGCCTCTTGTACGTGACCCTTTTCTAACATTTTTCTATATTCATGCATATGCTCCCTTAATGATTCCATGATAAATCTCCCCATTAATTTGAAAAAATATCAGATGAATTTAGTTAAAAATGTTATATACTGATCTAAATATAATGATGGTAAAATATGGCTCCTAGAAAAAAATTCCAAACCATAGACGAATATATCAAAAAATTTCCTGAAGATATACAGGAAATTTTAGAAAACATACGAAAAGTCGTTCATAAAGCGGCCCCTGAAGCTAAAGAGGTCATAAGTTATGGCATACCCACCTTCAAGCTCTATGGTAACCTGGTGCATTTTGCAGCCTACAAGAATTATATTGGATTTTATCCCACACCTTCAGGCATTGAAACATTTAAAGAAGAGATTTCAGAGTATAAAAACTCGAAAGGTGCCGTACAATTCCCCCTGGATAAACCAATACCCTTTGATCTGGTGGAAAAAATTGTTGTTTTTCGTGTGCGGGAAAACTTGATGAAAAAAAGTTAAAATTATTTAAAATTTTTATTTTTATTAGGAATAGAATAAATAGTGAATAAAAACAGGAAAAATAGTCAATATTTTTGATATCACTATATAGAGCGACCTATCAAATTTTGAGAATTCAGCAAATCATCCAGCTTCTGGCTAACGTGATTGTAAATATCCTTTGTTACCCCAACTTTGCTAATAAAATCATTGGAATATCTTATGTCTCCTCTTTTAGGATTATCTTTCCGCATGACATACATACAAATGGTTGTTACTATCATTAATGGATCTGTTTTTCTACCTTTTCCCCCACGATAGAGTTTCCTGAAATCCACTTTGAATATTATTTCCCGAGCTCGGTCTTTTTGACCTCCTCCAACAGGTAGCAGGACTTCGTCTCCTTCTTCCCTCTTGGTCATGACAAGGGTGGGACTGTGACCAGTCATCATGAAATTACTGGCTACTATACTCAGCATGGCCAGTTTTTCCTGCAGTCGAAAATCTTCGTCAGAGGTTTTAAGAGCATGAGGTTTATATTTCTCATATTTTCTTATTTTATTGGCCATTCGCTCGATTTTGGCGTTATCGTCCAGGAATATGTGTTTTCGTTTTTGCAATTTAGGGCCTTCTTGAGTTCTGTGTTTAGTATCTTATGGTGGAGGTGATTTATAATGGTTTTTGGTGATGATAAATTAATTACTGTTAAGAACAAAATAATAGTAAAGTTCATTATGCTAAGTATGACCATTACTTCCATAGGGAATACACAAAAATACTGTGGTTCTTATTAGAAAGGGGATGAAAAAATGCTTAAAGATGAGATTATAGGAAAAATAGAAGAATGCGGATGTTTTGAGGAAATTGAATATCCTGAAGAAAATATGACCGGAAAAACATTTAATGTCAAGACCGAACCCGTAAACCTGATAATTAATAAAGTTACTATTGGACCTGTGGTTTCCATTGATACTATTGGTAAAGCCCTTCACGTCTGGATAAACCCCTATTTTTTAGGATCTGATTTAAATGAACCTGTTCTGGCCGTGGCCGTGAGTTATGAAGAATTGGATAGTTTTGAGGTTGTTGATTGATTGAAAGCTGATTTTCACATTAAGTGATATTTTCAAAATCAAGAACGATTATTTATTTTAAAAATAGGGAAAAATAAGACATCTATTTATCTATTCAAAGCATTATGAGATTATTTTTAAAAATTAACATATTATAAATCAAATTATTTTTATTTTTTATATAATTTTTCTGGCAATAGTATTAAAATTTTAATTTTAACCAAAATCTTTATAAGTTATGATGACCACAGGTTATGTATCTGACCGATGAGTCATAGATAAGATTGATAGGTCATAGTGTCTTAAGTCATTAATCTTAGGTGAAATCATGTCGCTTGCAAAATGGAAGGAAAGAGAAAGAGAACAGCGTCAAAGTGATATTATTGATGCTGCTAGGAAATTAATTACTGATAAGGACTTTGATGAAATTTCAATGAATGAAATAGCCAGAGAGGTCGGCCTAGGTAAAAGTACGCTTTATCTTTATTTTAAAAATAAGGAATCGCTATACTTTGCTATAGTCTTACGTGGTATTCGTATTTGGGCCAAAATGATTAAAAAAGAGGTTAAAAAAGGAAATAATGGTTATAAAAAGTTTGTATTATATGGAAAAGCGAATAGGGAGTTTTCTAACCAATATCCGGATTATTTCAGGCTCCTATATTCTCCCACATCAATTAAAAAACAATTTGATATGGACAAAATGAACAGTAGTGCAGAATTCCAGGAAGTAAAAGAATTATTCAAAGAAATAATGTTCATAGGAATAGATTCAATACAAAAAGGTATAGATGAAGGTGAAATAAGGCCAGAAGTAGATCCTACTGAAGCCATGATTCTCCTATCCATAATCTTTAATGGTATGGTGAATATGGGCGACTGGAGTAAAGATATCCTGGAAAGCAAGGGAATCGATGGAGAGAAATTTAACAACGATGTAGGGAATTTATTTCTCCACATGTTAAGGAAATAATAAGAATATTCGAAATATCCAATTAAAATCCAAATATTGATGGATTAATTAAATTAAAGTTGTTTATTGCAGTAAAGAGATGTTAAAATGGATTACAATGAATTAGGTGAGAATTTAAGTGAAATGTTAAAATTAAAGAATGACCCAGTAGCCATAGGATGGTCTGTGAAAGAGCCCCGAAACGTGGAAAAGGAAGAAGGCAAATCACGTTTCTGTGCAAAACTTAAAAAAGCCATGCAGGGCGATATATTCTATTCCACACTGAAAGAGGAAGAATGTATGGGTGGTGCTAGATATTCCGGGCTTAAAGACATGGCCGAATACCCGGCCAATGTACAAAGTGGTGCTTTTATGGTTCCCAATGGTTTATATAAGAGCATTCCTGCAGTTCAACGTTCCAGGGAACATGAAAAATACATAAAACCAGGAATTTTTAGCACAATTATTTTTGCTCCACTCAGTAAAGCAGAATTTGACCCAGATGTGGTTTTTATGGTCTGTAATGCACAGCAGGGAATGGAAATACTTCATGCCAATTCCTATGATTCGGGAAAACATGGAATAGGAACTGATGCAATTCCCGTATGTAGTTCAATGGCTGCCGCCCCATATATGGCTGGAAAAGTCACTTATGGGTTCGGTGACGTTGCAGCAAGGAAAAATATGGACATCAATCCAGAAGATATCATGGTTAGTATTCCTGGAAGCGATTTATCCCGTATCATTTCCAATTTAGAAGATATGAGAACTAAAATGTTTTTTAAGGAAGAATAATCCTTTAAAAATAAAAAAATTATTTTATCTTTTTGAATTAGCGTAATTAAAAGAATTTAAATCTCACAGCAAAACGCTAAAACTATGAAAACAGTAGCTGTAAAAATAAGCCACTTGTGATAAAATGAGTTATGAAACCCCGTATAATCTTGCTAAAGATAAAATAATTATGATTATGAGTGGATTAATGGTTGGTTTGCTAGTAGCTGCTTTTGATTATTCTATCATGGCCACAGCTATGCCCAGAGTTATTTGCAGTCTGCAAGGCCTGGAGTACTATGTATGGCCCTTTACATCTTATATGTTAACATCAACCATTTCCATAATCATTTTTGGTAAATTATCAGATATTTACGGTAGAAAACATATTTTAATTGCGGGAATCATCACCTTTGTTATAAGTTCCATACTGTGTGGTTTTTCCACCAATATCTTTCAATTGGTATTATTTAGAGGAATTCAAGGAATTGGAGGCGGAATTTTAATATCCCTCCCCTTTATCATAGTTGGGGAAATTTTCAGTGCCCGGGAAAGGGCCAAGTACATGGGGATAATGGCTACTGTATTTGCCCTAGCCGATGTTTTAGGACCAGTTCTGGGCGGCGTAATTACAGATAATTTTGGCTGGAGAGGGGTATTTTTTGTAAATGTTCCCATTGGAATCATTGCCGTGGCCCTGATTCTCTATTCAATTCCCAATTTCAAATTACCAGATATTAAAAAAGTCATTGATTATACAGGAATCATTACCTTTACCTTAGCTTTAAGTTCCATGTTTTTGGCATTAACCATTGCTGGAGATCTAAATGCCTTTCCCTTAGTAGAAATAGTTGGACTCTTTTTATTTTCAGCATCGATGTTTATATTGTTTATCCAAGCTGAAAAAAAGGCAGTAGAAGCTATTTTGCCAATGCGATTATTTAAAAATTCTATATTCTGTGTTTCATCAATAGAAAGTTTATTATCAGCAGCATTGATGTTCAGTGGAGTAATTTACGTCCCCTTATTTTCCCAGGGTGTTTTAGGTATGAGCGCTACAGATTCCGGGCTTTTAATGATTCCCATGCTTTTTAGTCTTACCCTGGCCTCTATAATCACGGGCCAAATCATATCTTGGACGGGGAAATATAAAAAGCTGGTCATTGCTGAATTTATTATAATCGGAATAGGGGTTGTGCTTCTCTCTACCATGAATGTAAATACACCATATTATCTACTGGTAGCTTATTCCACGGTTCTAGGTATTGGTTCGGGAATGGCTTATCCATTATTCAATATAACTGCTCAGAATGCATTTAACTTGCGAGATATAGGTATTGTAACTGCTTCCATCCGGTTTTTCAGAAATATTGGAACTATATTGTTTGTTCCTGTATTTGGATACATCATGAATCTCACCCTGATGAGTTCTACTTTAAGTAAAACTCAAGCCCTGGTACTTTCTATCCAGAATATTTTCCTGGCAGCCATTATACTGGCTCTGGTAGGATTAATTGTGGCCTTCTTCCTTAAAGAAATACCTTTAGGTGAAGATTCGCCGATATCAACGGAGGAAGTTCCTGAAGGGTGGGTAGAGAAAGCAGAATAATTTTTTTTAATTTTTAATTTTTAATTTGTAAAGGGAGATAAAACAAGATGATTAAAATAGCAGTAACTGGTGCTAATGGAAGAATGGGTACTAAAATAATTAAAAACATTCTAAAACAGGATGATATGGAACTGGTGGTGGCCCTGGGATCACCAGATACTCCACTGGAAGGGAAAGATGTGGGGGAAATAATAGGTGTAGGAAATATAGGTGTTCCTATAAATGGTGCCCAAAAACTGTCCGAGGTTTTAAAGGAAAAAAGATCTGATGTCCTGGTTGATTTTACCAGGGCCCACATTGCCACTCACAACATTAAAATTTCAGCAGAATGCGGAGTTAATGTAGTGGTAGGCACCACCGGATTAACAGATGAACAATTAGCTGAAATAAGGGAAGCTGTAGAAAAAAATAGGATAAAAGCAGTTATCTCACCCAACATGGCCATAGGGGCGAATGTATTCTTTAAAGTCATTGAAGATCTGGCCAAAATTCTAAATGATTATGATATGGAAATAATAGAAGCTCACCACAATCATAAAGCAGATGCACCATCAGGAACGGCCCTTAAAGCTTATGAAATCATGGCCCAAGCCCCGGGAAGAGATAAAGATGATATTTTTGTCCATGGTAGGCAGGGAATGGTAAGGGAGTGAAATCCAGGAGAAATAGGAATACACGCCGTCCGCGGTGGAGACATCATAGGCGACCACACCGTACTCTTTGCCGGAGAAGGGGAACGGATTGAAATAATTCATAGGACCCACAGTCGTCAGTCATTTGTAACTGGGGCCATGAAGGCCGTTAAATATTTGAGTAGGGTCCCTGTTGGGGTGGTGTGTGATATGGGTGATGTTTTGGATATGAAATTGAATGATAAAAGAATCTAAAGCGAAAAACCTTTAATGTTCTCACCGAACTGTGACCCTCCTCATTATCCCCTTCAAAATAGTCTTAACCCCAGCACAGAATACTCATCAAAGTGGAAGATACTGGCAGATAATGCAACAAATCCTCATTCAAGGGATTCTAGAAAAAATCTTCTGTAACAAAACCACCATCTTCATCTAATTCATCATAATGATCTTCATAACTCTCTGTAAGAATCGTTTCAGCGGATGAACGAACATTATAATTCAAATCATTTGATAATGATAATAATAATCTTTCAGAAAGAGAACCGAATAAATTATGGTATGATTCAAGGATATCACAAGCAGTCATCCTAACATCATCATCATCATTAGAAAATTTCTTTAAAAGCTCTTTTGCGTGATTTGGGAATTTTAAATAAATCGTGTAGAATAATTCGATCACTAAATCTCTTACATCATCTCCATCATAACTTGAAAGATTTCTGATAAATATTTCCGCAACATTTGGAGATTTATCGAAATTCTCAGCAAATTTCTGGCCTACAGCAATTTTTACCTCAATTTCATCGTCTTTGGACAATTTTCTTAGTATTTTTCTAGCGAAGATCGGATCAAAAAGTTCAAACTTATTTGCAATTAATTTACCAACAGATACTCTCACATCAGAGTTTTTATCATTGCATAAATTATCAATTAAGTCGGTTGGAATGTTTGGAAATTTCTCGAAATAATCAAAAATAGAATTAGAAACTTTCAGTCGGGTGTTCGAATTTTGGTCTTTAGATAGATTATCTAAAATAGGATAAAATATATTATCATATATTTCTTTATTTGTGAATACGGCATGGATACAACCATTTTTATAATAATCGTGCGAAAATTTTAATAATCTTTGATTGGGAAGATTATAAACTTCTAATTCTTTGTTAAACCATTTTATTAACGAATCAAATTCCTTGAAAAAAATTCCTAATCTGAGTTTATCGTTTAAATAAGTTAAAAAATCATCATAATAATTCTTAATTAATTCAATTTCAAAAGATGAAATTAAAGGGAAGCATAAGAAACCAATTTTATCAAAGTCTTTATCTTTATAGATGGCCTTTATCTCAGCTCCAAACGCTATATCCGTTCTCTCAGCAGATTTATGAATTACTTCCTTTAAGATTTCCTTATCAGTTGTATTAACCGCTTCGTTTGACTCAATCACTTTTTGAATACTCATAGGAGTTTTAAGAGTTTGATTTTCTATCGCAGAATAAACTAATTGAACTAATTCATCAGTTTCATGCCATTTTGGTGTGAATACTCTGATATATTTCTGTAATAGTTCTTTCAAGCTATCCTCATTATAGGCAGATCCAACATTTAATTCTTCAAGATGACCACTTAAATCACATAAATTATCAATTATCTCTTCGACTCCCCTAATTATCTTTTTACGAGACGTTATAATTATCCTTGTATCATATTTATGAACATATTCAATTAATTCACAAATATCTTGCAATATATCCACACATTTTAACTCTGTTGTACCCCAGGGATCTTCAAAGTATATCGCTTTTTTATCAGCAGTTAATTTATCAATTTTGAGCAAATGATTTTCTAAACCGCTTTTCTCTTCATATACTGGTTCATATCCATCTCTATAAGAATCTAAAAGTAATTTAAATGAAGTATAAGTTTTCCCCATCTCCGGATCGCCAATTAAGAAAACTATTTTTTCACTCTTTAATTTTTCATATATGGATTCGAAATTATTTGGTGGAACATATAAATCATCTATTTGTTTATATCTCTTTTCATTAAGACCAATAGCATTGAAAAATGTCGTTAATACCTTTGCCTTTTTACTAGAATAAGGATAAATAGGTTTAATAATGGTTCCTGTTTTTATATTATTTGGGAGAGAAGGTTTCTTATGTCGAATATTAAAATCAGCCACAATAATGTTTTCGTCAATAATTTCCATAAATTTATATTTGACAGAACTGTGCAATTTAGGATCAATATGTTTATTATGAATTAGCCCAAAAATGGCGCTTTTGCCAGTTGCAGCATTTTCCATTATAGAATTAGCATAAATTAAATATATTCCTTCTTTATTTTTCATGCAGTCCCGATTCATGTCTACGTGCCACTCATCTGACTTGGTATTTAGCGAAACGACAAACATGAAATCAATATTTTTTTTGTAAATTTGTGTTTTAAGTTCATCATCAAGATAATCAGCACAAATTAAAACTCCAAAAGATCCAAAAGGAGAATTTTTTATTATAAATAGATTTTCTCCAGAAATTGGTCCTTCATCATCATATGGTGAATCTTCACCAACAGGAGAGAGATTAATTTTTTCGTTATAGTAGATTTCATGACCGGGAATTATTATTGGACAAACATTTTTTCGTTCTTCATTATAAAAACTTCCGCCGATAATTATCGTTTCAGTTTCATTAGCAAAATTTTTTAAATCATCCATTAAATGCTGAGAAGACGAAAGCTCGGGAAAACATAGAATGTTCGTTTTTAACTCTTTAGATAGTTCTAAAAAATAATTATACTTTTCTGTGACAACAGAATAATCTTTAGGTAAAAATAAACCATCTTATTCTTTAAAAAAATCGTTTAAATCAAATTGAACTACACCCACTCTGGCAAAATTCTGTTTTTCTTGATGCAGATCAATTTCATTTATAGAACTCATTAATCATTAGATACTATATTTTATTATATATCATTTCTGATTCTTGTTTTTCAAAGCCTGACCCCATCTCCATTATCCTTCAGTATTCCTTAAGAGGCACGGGGTACTCATCAAAGTGGAAGATATGGCAACTAAAAGCACATCTGCTTTGCCCTTAGTAAAAGCTCCTAAAATAGTTTCCTGATTACTAAACTAGGCAATCACCGGAATATCCATACTTTCACTGATAGGGGGTTAATTCAGGACCAATAACGTCCTAACTTACTGCTTTCTTCACAAGATCTATGATCGTGGCCTCTTCCTCGGCCCCTAATTCCATACTAGCAAAGGCCGTGGGCCACATATGGCCTTCATCGAGGTTGGCATTTTCATTGAAGCCTAAGGTGGAGTACCTCGTTTTGAACTTCTGTGCGTTTTGAAAAAAGCAGATAACCTTGCCTTCCTTGGAATAGGCAGGCATTCCGTACCAGAGTCTTGGTGTTAGATCTGGTGCACTGGCCTTTATGATCTCATGGAGTCGCTCGCCCATGGTCCGATCCGGTTCTGGCATCTCAGCAATATTCGCTAGTACAATGCTTTCCCCATTTTCATTTTTTTGTTTAGTTGTTTTTTTCATAATTTACACCCAAATTATTGCAATAATAAGATGGATTAAATCCCTAAAGATTTCTTTTGAAAAAATTCACATTAAATAAATTAATTCACTCCCTAACCACAACACCATTATCCTTCAAGAAGTCCTTCACCACACCCACAGGATACTCATTAAAGTGGAAGATACTTGCAGCCAAAGCAGCATCTGCTTTGCCCAAGGTGAAAGCTTCCAGAACATGTTGAGGATTACCTACACCACCCGAAGCAATTACTGGAATGTTCACACTTTCACTTATGGCCCGGGTTAATTCCAGATCATAACCATCTTTGGTACCGTCCCTATCCATAGAAGTTAAAAGAATCTCTCCAGCCCCCCTGTCCTCGCACTCCATGGCCCAGGCAATGGCATCAATACCCGTGAATTCCCTTCCACCATATATACTGCAATCAAACCAGCAAAAGCCCTTTTCTGTTTCTACAACTATCTTGTCCTCTACTTCCCTTTCATCTTCCACATACCTTCTTTTAGCATCTATGCCTATGACACAAGCCTGGGAGCCAACGATCTTGGAAGCTTCACTAATTAAATCCGGGTTGTGAATGGCCGCCGTATTGGTGGAACATTTATCTGCTCCAGCTTTAAGCATTTTAACATAGTCTTCAGGCTTTCTTATCCCTCCCCCAACACATATTGGCACAAAAACGTTCTCAGTAGTGGCCTTTATTACTTCGTACATACTTTCTCTTCTTTCATGGGAAGCAGTTATATCTAAAAATACTATTTCGTCAGCCCCGTCTTCGTAGTATTTAGTGGCCAATTCGACAGGTTCCCCAGCATAACGAATTTGTTTAAATTCCACTCCTTTTACTACCCTTCCATTCGGTACTTGAAGATCACAGTCTAAGCATGGAATAATTCTTTTGGCAAGCATAATTGGTCTCCTAATAGATTAATTAAATATCAATTGATTCCATATTTTATTATTAGTTTATTATAGTAAATATGATTATAATATAAAATAGATATTAATTATAAAAAGATTATGAATTATCAAGTTTGTAAGAAAAAAACATCATATCATTTAAAACAAATACTTTATAAGGGAAAACCATCTAACAGATAATTTACTTATAATCATATAATTATTTTAAGGGCCCGTAGTCTAGCCTGGAATATGACGTGGGACTTCGGATCCCAAGATCGGGGGTTCAAATCCCCCCGGGTCCGTTATTATTGATTTTAAAGTTCTTATATAAATGTTTATTTTCAATAAAGTGAATATCAATCCTTTCGTTCATAAGGCCTCTAGAACTAAAATAAATAATTCTGCTTCTTTTGTATGTTTAAATATTTTATTTTCAGAAAAACTATTTTAGTCTTTTATTACTTTTACAAATTCTTGCATTTGATGAATTATATATCAAAAGATTATCACTAAAATTTAATAAAAACAATAACATATTATCTATGCAAAAATCTTCTAACTCTAAGTTAGGCCGTTACTATCCCCCTTCACGTGAAGACTGGCGAAAATGGTTGGAAGAAAATCATGCCACATCCCCCGGGAATTTGGCTTATTTATTTTAAAAAAGGAAGCATACATCCCACATTATCTTATGATGATGCAGTGGAGGAAGGTTTGAGCTTTGGATGGATTGAAAGCACTGTTAATGCGCTGGATGAGAATAGATACCTTCAGTTATTTACCCCGCGCAAGTCCAACAGCACCTGGTCTCGTTTAAACAAAGAAAGGGTAAAAAATGGATCCATGACCCCGGTTGGTCTGGAAAAAATTGAAACAGCTAAAAAGAATGGTTCCTGGACCATCCTGGATGAGGTGGAAGATTTGATTGTTTCCCTAGATTTAGAAAAAGCATTTAAAAAGAATAAAAATGCCCAGGACAATTATAATGTTTTTACTGATTCGGTTAAAAAACAGATCTTGTGGTTTGTTATCAGTGCCAAAAGATCTAAAACCCGGCAAAAAAGAATAGAAAATGTAATTGAAGCCACAACCCGAAATAAAAAACCATTTTAATTAGTTGTGATTCTCAAAAGTCTTTTGATCGAATAGATTGATTACTCCCTATTATCATTCATCTTCAATAACTGCTTCTTTAAAGAACTCCGGGACCAGTGAACGATATAAAGGGCTCTTAAATAGCATTTTTATATTCTCATCCAGTACGTAAGTATAACATTCATCGTCCTGGGCTCTCATACCCCGACCATATGCCTGCATCAAGGTCATTACTGTTTTATAGGCATACCATTTCTGGTCACGTTGCCGCCGCATGTTTACCTGTCGGTCCCCCAGATAGGGGAAAGGAACCTTGTAAATTACCTGGAATCGGCATTTATCATAGGGTAAATCCACTCCTTCACTCATGGAAGGACTTACCAGAACCATCGGTGATAGGCTGGTTTCAAAGTGTTGTAAAACCCGTTCCCGGTTCATAGAATTATGGCCAGTTAAACGGGAATTATGTACTTTTTGCAGGATATAATTCTGACACTGGTAATTATGGGTGTGAATAAGTCCCTTGTCATTCCGGTGCCTTTTCAGGATCTTATTCAAAATAGGTAGGGTATCAGGTGCAGTCCTTTTTATACGATTTTTAGACATTTTACCAGCCAATTTAAGTTCGATAGGCCTTTTAGATGCAGGGAATGGACTATCCACTTTAATAAAATAGACTTCCCGCGGATCTATACCCAACCACTTGCAGAACATTTGATGAGATAAAATAGTAGCACTCATGAATATACAGGTCTCTGCATGTTTAAATAAATGTTCTTCCGCATAATGATGGACCCTCAGCGGTTTAAATGAAACTCCGTCCTGTGTGGGATCAACCACCCAATTTTTGGGTTCTTTTTCCAAGTTATCGGCCAAATCACCTAGACGGGACACCGTGTGGTTTATACGGTCCGCCTTGTTTTTAGGCATATCCTTAACATTTATGTCCTGATAAGACTCTTTTAAAGACTCCACTTGTAAAATCCAATCCGTAGGATCTGTAAAATCCATCATTTTAGGAGGAACCACTTTTTTAATGTCCTTTTTCAACCTTTGGTTGGAAATTATTACTTCCAGTCTCCTCATGAGCTTATCTTCAATATTATGAGCTTCATCTAAGATCATAAGGTCTCTGGATCCAAAATGCCCCACATAATTAAGTTCCAGGAGTGCATAATCGTAATTCATTAGAGTTATATCACTGTTGACTGCTTCCACCTTCTGATCCCAGTAATGACAGTGATCAGAAGATTGAAAAAAGATAGAATTGCCAAAAGAATCCTCAAAGGCCTCTATGGATCCGATGGTAGGAGATTTGCTGACCCCATAGCGACAGTGGAATTTTCTGGAGCTGGGAGTAGTCTGGCAGGTCCCAATATCACAGCTGGACTCCAAATCATCGGTTTTGCAGGAAAAGTTTCCACGACCCTTTACCTGGGCAAAATTGAATTCCTTGGCATACTGAGTCTGCAGTTGCTTGGTCATAGTGAGGATATAGGCCGGTTCGTATATTCTGGCCAATGTGGTTGCTATACCAGATTTTCCAGTACCAGTTCCTGCTTCCAGAACAATGTACCGGAAGCCTTCATCAATAGCATTTTGGATATCAGCTATAATGTCCAGTTGACCATGCCGGGGGTTAGGAAAGGGGAAATTATCAATTATTTCATCATTTATGTTAGGAAATCTGTTTTTTAATTCCTTTCTGCGAGAAGAGGATAATATAGTACTGTTTACCGATTTGGTAGAATTAAGTGAAGTTTTGGCGGAAGAGTGTGTCGAAGGTTTGCTATAGAGTATGTCCCTATTTTTTATATTGCTTCTTCCCTCTGGCTTAACATAAGCTTCTATTTTATTTTGAAAAGAGTTTCTACTCTTGTTTTTATTCCTGTCGCTGCATATACAACGATTTCTCATCATTCCACAATTGGGACAAAAAAGAGGGTTTGGCATGCCACTTATATTAGTTTTGATGTTATAAATAGGTTTAAAGAGACCATTTGAAAACTATTAATAAATGTCTACCTGAGAAATAATAACCAGACCCCCTGTGTAAAACTTTAAAAGTTCCTTTTTATAATGTTTAATAGTTTAAGGTAATTAGTTAAATTTTCAATATTTTCTAATTATAAATAAGTTATAATTAACATATTTTATTTAAATTAATTTAAAACAATATTAACAATAAAAATGAATAATAATTATGTTTAAGGTGTATTTATGTCAAAAGGAAAGTTAATAGGAGTGGGCGTGGGTCCTGGAGACCCGGAACTACTCACCATAAAAGCGGAAAAGATTTTAGGTGAGGTGCCCGTGATTTGCGCCCCTCGTTCTGCCCCAGAAAAGCCCAGTATTGCCCTGGCCATTGTTCGGGCCACGCTAAATAATAGAAAAGACGATTATGAGATCATTGAACCCCTATTTCCTATGATAGAGGATAAAACATCTCTGGAAGAACACTGGGACCAAGCAGCGGAGTTGGTGGCCCTTCATCTGGAAAAGGGACTGGATGTAGCTTTCGTAACCCTGGGAGATCCTTCTATATACAGTACGTTCTCTTATCTTCAAAAACGAATACTTAAAAAGGAGTATGATGTTGAAATGGTTCCGGGGATAACTTCTTTTACCGGGTGTGCCTCCACCGCAGGTATTCCTCTGGTGGAAAAAGACGAAATACTGGTTATTGTTCCCAAAGTTGACCATCGACTGAAAAGTATTCTGGATTATGGAGATACATTTGTTATAATGAAAACTTCCCGTCATGGTGATTTACTGGAAAAAACAATTGAGGCAGATGTCAGGAATAAAGAAATCATTTCCGTGCAAAACTGTACTATGAACAGCGAAGAAGTGGTGCAAGGTTTTGTTAAAAATAAGAAGTATCTCTCCACCACCCTAGTAAAGTTTTCCCGAAATTAAAATCGATTAAATCTAAAACACTTAATTTAAATTAACTATTTATTTAATTATTTAAATTTAGCTCTTCTATTTCTCTGCCAGTTCTTTGAGTATTTGCAGAGATTTTATCCAGGCGTCCAGAAGATACTGCTTTAATTCTTCATCTATTTCTTCAGGCGCAGCTAAATCTACTATTACCTCAGTTTTGCCATCAATTTCTTTTAAGGTATAATTTTCAAATGATCCAGCCCATTCTTTGGCCTCTTCGCCCGTAATATTTTCTTTTCCATCTTCCACAACACCTTTAGGTTCAATAGAAATGAATTCATACAATCTACTTTCTTTAATCTTGCTCACCATTCCAGACATCTTCCCCTCCTCGTCCGGTGCCAGGAAAAGCATTTTACTTCCTTGATTCCAGTCCCCTTCATAGAACGACCCCGGCATAAATGGTTCAGTCCATATTTTGTAAGTATCCAGATCAAGCATAGTGTGCCATACCTTTTCTTTTGGAGCATTAATTACTATTGAAAATTGTTGATTTTCCATATTAGTTCCCCTTTTTTTTATTATGGATTTTTTATTGGATTTAAATATAAAAATTTGTACTCAATTAACAAAATTTATCTATTAAATCAATTCGCTACAAATATTTTATTTTTCAACTATATTCAAAAATTAATCATTAGACAACTCTTCTTTAGAAAACTCTTCCAAAGGTTCTATTACAAAGCAACAGTATTTATCTCCCCGAGCATAGCACTTAATTTCATTTATTATAACTTCCTGAGAGAAATGGGCAGAAAAAACAGCTTCCAGTATTCCAGAATCCAACGCACATGCTGATTTCCCCACATTAGGAAGCATTCCACATTCAAAACAATCGTAGGCCCTCACCGTGACAGGGTCCAGGTTGTCTATTTCCAGTCTTCCCAGTCCATTAGAGGTCCAGAAATGGGCCAAATTCTTTAAAAATTCAGAAGTGTTTTTATTTTCCAGTTTTCGGTAAAATACTTCCCCAATTCGCATCCCGGTCTGATTTAATATGGGATCCAGATTTATGCCCTCTTTGATCATTACCACCCTTAATGTGTGAAACATGAGCTTGAAAAATTCAAAAGGATCTCCCTTATCAATTAAGTTTTGTATGAGGAATTCCACTTTTTCTTCTTTCCTTTCCTGGACTTCCTGTTGGTTTAATTCTCCAATGTAACGTGAATTAATGAAAAATATCTTTTTTCTCTGGTCGGCCGGGTGAGCTTTAGATCCCAGTATTTCATCCTGAGTGAGTGCTTTGAGGTGCACCGAAACTGTTGATTTGGATTTTCCAGTCACTTTAACTATTTCATCAAAACTCATCTCTTTTTCTCTTAAAGCAGAAAGTATAATGGATTTAACTGGACTTTTAACTACATTAAGTCCTTTAGGAGTTGAAAAAATCTTTATAGGATTTTTATTTTCCATCTCTGGTGTAATTTTTTTCTGCATGCTTTTTTGAGTTTCCATCTAATCTACCTACTACTTATCTAGTGCTTTTAGTATATAATAGTTCGCCCCTAATAGAATGTTCAGTAACAAACGAACAGAAAATATTATATATTAGTTCGTATAGTACAGTATATTCGAGAATATACGAACAAGTTAAATGGATTAGTTGATTTGTATACTTGTTCACAAAAATTTGAAAATGTAAATTTTTAAATGACAATTGAATTAAAATTTAGAAAAAATTGAATTTGGAAATTATACGGTGAGAAAATGAAAGCAGACGCAACCAAGATTACTGAAGGAGTGTACTGGGTAGGAGTTTTAGATTGGGATTTACGGACTTACCACGGATATACTTTGAATGGAACCAGTTACAACGCATATCTAGTATTTGGAGAAGAAAAAGTGGTTTTGATTGACAATGCATATCTTGGAACATTTCCCGAACTTTATGCTAGAATAGAAAACGCCTTCCAGCAGGAAGGAAAGGAAGTTAATATTGATTTTATCGTTCAAAACCATGTTGAAAAAGACCACAGCGGATTATTAGTAGAATTACATGAAAAATTCCCTGAAGCACCTATTTACTGTACTAAAATTGCAGTACCTGGGCTTTTAAAACATTTCCCTGCTCTAAAAGGAGCAGAATTCATGGAAGTAGGTACCGGCCAAACTTTGGAACTAGGTGGAAAAACTCTGGCCTTTTTAGAAGCTTTCCTTCTGCACTGGCCTGATAGTATGTTCACATTGGTTGTGGAAGACGGTATATTATTCCCTAACGACGCCTTTGGACAACATTTGTGCTTCCCACAAAGATACGATCATGAAATTCCAGAATATGTTCTGATGGATGCCACTAAAAAGTTCTATGCCAACCTGATTACGCCACTATCCAAATTAGTGTTGAAAAAATTCCAGGAAGTCGCAGATTTGGGATTATTAGAGCAAATAAAAATGATTGCACCTTCTCACGGTCAAATCTGGACCGACCCTATGAAAGTTATCGGGGCCTACAGTGAATGGGCCACTGGAAAGTGCGATGACAAAGTCACTATCATATACGATACCATGCATTCCTCCACACAGAAAATGGCCCATTCACTGGCAGAAGGAGTGATGAGTGAAGGAGTAGACGTGAAAATATACTACCTACACGAAGATGAGCGAAGTGAGATCGTGAAGTCTATACTGGACAGTAAAGCTATCGCTCTGGGTGCACCAACCATTTATGATGAACCATTCCCCAGTGTAGGAGATCTCATTTATTATCTACGCGGCTTAAAATTTGACCGTACTGGAATAAAAAGACTTGCAGTGACTTTTGGATCCATGGGAGGTCAAGGAGGAGCTCCATCCAGTTTGGCCAAGGATTTAACTGGCTGTGGATTCAATGTCAAGGAACAATACGAAATATTATATGTTCCTAACCAGGATGAAATTGATGCCATCTTTGAAGTGGGTAAAAAACTGGCCCAGGAAGTTAAAACATTGTAAATAATGAATCTGGTTTTTTTAATCAATAAATTAAACACCAGCATCAATCTATTTAATTTTATATTCGCTAAAAACCCCCTAACCTTTCGAAATAATATAAAAAGTAAAATGTCCCGGGCAACCTGGCATTAAACTCACAAAAATAAGATAAACCCTTGGAGGAATAAAATATGGAAATTATAAACGAACACGAAATTGGAATTTGTAAAGGAACTGACTTAGAAAAAGCTGTGGCTGCCAATTTTAATGGTGAATGTCATGAAGTAGGAATGTACCTGGCCATGGCCAGATTAGCTCAAAGAGATGGACTTCCAGAAATTGCTGAAACCTTGAAGACAATTGCATGGGAAGAAGCAGAACATGCATCGCATTTTGCTGAATTGAATGGGGTTATTAAAACTTCCTTAAAAGAAAACCTTGAAATGATGTTGAAAGGCGAAACCATGGCCAACAATGAGAAAAAGGCAGCAGCCAAACTGGCCAAAGAGTGTGAAATTGACCCTGCCCATGATTTCTTTGATGAAAGTTCCCGTGACGAAGCCCGGCACGCCAAAATGTTACAGGGGATGGTGGAGAGATACTTTTAATTGAAAAACAATCTCATTTTTAGATTGTAATCCCTAAATCATCTAAAAAACCATTATTACTTATTTTTATTTTTAAATTGTTTTTCAATTAATAAAAAATCCGTAATATATAAAATAGGCTTTTAAACCACTATTTCCCATTCCCAACTCTAATAAAATATATGGTGTGTTAAAATGAAATATCATTGCGAAATATGCAGTTAAATATATGATTCAAACAAGGGCGACCCAGGAAAAGACATTACGGTTGGTACCAATCTAGATGACTTACCATCCAGCGGGATATGTCCTCTATGTGGTGTAGGAAAAGAAAATTTTTATCAACTAAATGAAAATGCATCGGTCCCCTCTGGAGATTTGGAAGAGGATCTTGCGCCGTGACCCTGGAGATAGGTAAATTATTTTTTACAAAGCAAAAACTCAGGGAATAACGCTCCACAACTAAGAAGATGTGATGAAAATGGTTAATGATTATTTCATTCAGGTTAACAACTTTGCCCGGGGGCTTGATTATGAAATTAATAAAGATACTATGAATTGGAAGTAAAAAATTGCAGATTCTTTGGAATATGTAGCCAGTTAGAAAGCCAATCAGTACTTTTAACCACTTGTTCCTATTCTAAAATAGCAGCCGCGGCTTTAGAAGAAGTAAATGGTTACCGTTATCGAATAGAAAAAACGCAGAAGAATTTTGGTCATCACATAGTTCTTACGCCTATTTCTGAAATAAACCGAGAAATAACAAGCCAAAGAAAAGATAAAATAAAAAATTAAATGTATTGAATTGAAGATCAATTTTAAATCTTCCCCCAAAAAAAAAAGCATTAGGAACTAAGATTATTAGAATTCTTATTAACGGAATCTTTATTATTTTCCTTCCTTTTTTGTAAACGTTTCAACTTTTCACAAGCATCCTCTGCTGCAAGAATAATTGGGTCTATGACCATAGAAACAGGCGGCGCATAAGAAAATTCCATATTAGAAAGTTCTGCACAAGTTAATCCTTGGGCTATTGCCAGTGACATAGTATCAATTCGTTCAGCTACTCTCTCCTCTGCAATAATTTGACAGCCTATAATTTTGCCATTCATGTCACAAACCATCTTAACATCAATTCTTTTCGCACCAGGATAGTATCGAGCTTTAGTCAATGCGTTTTTCTTCCCTGAAACTACTTTAATACCATTTTGAAGTGCTAAAATTGTAGTTAATCCCACCGCGCCAAATTCTAGATTCCCTATTTTAGAAACCATAGAATTTAAAACCGGTTTAAATTCTGCTTTCATTCCAACAATATTTTTAGCAGCGATTTTGGACTGCCTTACCGCAGTTGATCCCAATGGAGATTGAGTATTATGGCCTGTTATGGCATCAAAAACTTCAACACAATCACCAACAGCATAAATATTTGGTACAGATGTTTGCATCTTTTCATTGACTTCTATGGCCCATCTACCAATATCACAGCCTGCCATTTTAGCCATTGCTATTTCTGGCCTTACACCAGTAGCCAAAATAACCATATCTGCTTCTAATTCTTCGTCCCCAAAAACAGCCCCTTCAACCACTGTTTCTCCCTTGATTTTTTCTATGGGTTTGCCTAAAATGACATTTATTCCTAGTTTTTCAATGTAATTTTGGACTATTTTGGCCATATCTGGATCCAAAGAACGGGGAACAATTTGAGGGAGCATTTCCGTGACAGTAACATCCAAACCCATGTTTTTAAGGCCAAAAGCAATTTCCAAGCCTATTAGGCCCGCGCCTACAACAATAGCTTTTTTGCTTTTTTCAGCCCACCCCATTATTTGTTGTCCATCTTTTATAGTTCGAATTTTGAAAACTCCGTCCAAATAACACCCTTCCATAGGTGGAATAAAAGGAGATCCTCCCGTGGCGATTACCAGATAGTCATATTCCAATTCATTTTGAACTACATTTTGGCCTTCTTGTAGATGGTATTTTATGGTATTTTCCGCTTCTTTTACCTCAACTACCTCGGCTCGAGTTATAACATTGATATTCCGCTCTAGATAATCAGCTGGTTCATGCATGATTATATTTTCAAAACAATCTACTTCCCCACACAATACATAGGGTATTGCACATGGAGAGTATGCTATGTGCTCATCCCGAGTTATAACAGTTATTTCTGCATTTTCGTCGTATTTACGTATGTTGGAAGCTGTGGAAAGCCCGCCAGCCCCTCCACCAATTACTACTACTTTCATTTTGCTTGTTTCTCCTGCATGGAAATTAATTATTAAGTTATTTTCTATGAATATTTTGTAAATTTTTCCTTATAAGTTGTGGGAATTATAATATCATAGGATTATAGAATAAAAATTATAATAAATGTTCCTTAGTGATCTTTATCAATTTAAGGTATGATTATCGATTTTAAATTATCATACTATATCAATTTAATATACTACCATATTTATATAAATATTCATGAATTTAAATCGATATAAATAATGATACTAAATATTAAATTTAAAAGTTTTAAAGGTTTTAAAATGCAGGAAAAGGAAATTGAGGAATTTGTAAAAAATAGGTATTCCAAAATAGCAAAAAAGGATAATTCCTCTTGTTCATGCTGTAATTCTAGTTCTGATTTAATCACCAAACAGGCACAGGTTGCTGGTTACAGTACCAAAGAACTTAAAAGTATTCCTGAAGAGGCAGTATTTGGCTTAGGTTGCGGAAACCCCACCGCACTAGCAGAGATCCAGGCTGGAGAAACCGTGCTTGATTTGGGATCCGGTGGTGGAATTGACGTTTTCCTTGCAGCCAATAAAGTCGGGGCAAATGGAAGAGTGATTGGGGTAGATATGACCCCTGACATGATTGAAACTGCTGTTAAAAATGCCCAAAATGGGGGTTACACCAATGTAGAATTCAAATTAGGGGAAATAGAAAATTTACCCATTGAAAAGAATTCCATTGATGTAATAATCAGCAACTGCGTCATAAATCTTACTCCGGATAAGAATAAGGCTTATAAAGAAGTTAACCGGGTTTTAAAACCTGGCGGAAGAATTTTAGTTTCTGATCTGGTAACCGAAGGATTAATTCCTGAAGAAATACTGCGAAGTTTTCAGGCTTGGTCCGAATGTGTAGGTGGGGCTCTGGAAAAAGAGAATTATTTAAACACGATTAAAAACGCAGGTTTTAAAGAAGTAGAAATTTTAGAACAACACTTTTTCACCGAGCCGAATATGGATAAGAAACTAATTGGAAAAATAACTAGCATACATATTAAAGCCGTTAAATAATAGACACCTAAAATTTGAATGAATGAAAAATTAAGGGAAAATATAAATTGTGCTTTTAATTCCTAAGATGAGTGATTTAATGGTTAAAAAAGAAAATGAAAAAATAAGAATGAAAAACACCAATAGCAGAGGCAGAATTTCATGTAATTGGGGAATAACAGTGCAAAAGGGATCTCATCTTAAAGAAGCCATATGTGAAAAATGCGATAAGGTATTTAAAACCGATAAAGATGATTATATTTGTCCTGATTGCCAAAATAAAATTGATAACCGGATGATTATTTGAAAATATGTGAAATAAATGGCAAGAAAACCATGAAAATAGCCTGATTGTATTCAGGCAATTTATGACCCTCATGCTTCAAAGATTATATTTATTTCAATATGGTGAGCCGTGTGTTTTTGAAAATTTCAATCCTTGAAAAAATTCTCAATTTGCCATTACTAGAATTAATTGATGATTTAAACAAATTTAATATTGTCAATTCTTTAATTAATTAATTAATAGATCCAATTTAGCAGCATTTATTCATAATAAAAATTCTGGAGAATTAAAATGGGAAAAGAAAAAATTGCATTGTGTCCTTGTAATGGAATGAGTCCTTATGGCCTTATTGCTCGTGCTGCATGTTCTGACACAGTAGAAGAAACTAAAAATGCCATATCCATTTGTATAACTGCTACTTCAGCAGATAAAGAAGGTTTTAAAGATATTATAAAAAAATATCCCATATTCGCTGTGAATGGATGCGAACACTCATGTGCGGATAAAATACTAGAAAATAAGGGTGTAAAAGTGTCTAAAAGCATAAATGTTATGGAACCAATTCAAGACAAAAAATTAAATCCGGGTAGTGTTGCTAGATTAGGAGAATCTGGTGAAAAATGCGTTTTAGAAATAAAAAATAAGATTAAAGAGATTATATAGTCCTTTTAAATCCAAAAATGAGATTTATCCTTCAAAATCCAGAAAAAAGTTTTTTAATAAATATAAGTTGATAGAGGGCCAAATTTGATAAAAGTATCTATTGTAACCGATGGGCCATACGGAGAACGTGCTTATGAAAATATTGAAAAAGAGTTTGAAACAAAATTCATAGAACTTGAATCACCATTTGGTATGTTTGTTGATGATTTAAAAGTCCCCCCGGACAAATTAAAGAAGATATCAGCAGCAAATATTGTTATAATATATGTTTTGCATCCAGATTTAACTCTGGAACTGGTTGAACAGTTGAATAATAAAGTTGATTGGATTATTGTTGGTGCATGGAGAGGAGAAGGATTTAAAAAACAAATAACTCGATTTAAAAATGTTAGTGCTCCAGACAATATGTGTGATCTAATAGAAAATGGTAATCCCTCATTTGATGAATTTGTATCGAAATTTGGCCAACCAATAGTAAAAATAAACTTTAAAAAAGATAAAGTGGTAGATATAGAAGTTATACGCTGTTCTCCTTGTGGCGCAACGTCATTCGTAGCAGAGGAATTGTCCGGCCATAATACAGAAAATTTACCTATTAAAGCAGGGTTAAAAATTCAGCATTATCCTTGTAGAGCTCCTAAAATGAGATTATTTACTGATGATGAATGTAAAAAAGAACTGGCCGCCAATATGCATAAAAATTCCTTTGAAAATGCTTTAAAAAAGGCAAAAAAAGAAAAATAGTATTATTTAAATTTTAAATAACCAATTGGGTTAATAATCATTAAGAAAAAAATTATAATTAATATTTTTTTATTTTGAAAAATAATTCCATCCCTTCCACATATATAATTTTTCCAATTTTCTTAAAACCATATTATTCATTATTATTCATGGACAATTATTTATTCTTAAAAAAATAGAATAATGCTATGGAAAATAATTCCAAAAAAATGCTGACTATTGTTCTCACGGAAGGCCCTTATAGATCCCAATATGCGGACATAGCATATGAAATTGCCAGCAGCGCACTATATAAAAAATATAGAGTAAATATATTTTTATATATGGATGCCACTCACATACCCAAAAAAGAACAAAACCCCCATTCATTTCCCAATGTAGCACAAAAATTCAGAAAATTGATGAAACAGGGAGCTAAAATTAGGGCTTGTGTGCGTTGTGCTACTGCACGAGGCCATAGCTGTACTCAGAAATCATATATACCAGGCATAACAATTACCAGTATTTATGAACTGGCAGAATGGATAAAAAAAAGCCATAGAGTAATAAGTTTAGGTGATTGAGTTGGATTCATCACTAATAATTATTGATAGAGCCCCTTATGGATATGAAGATGCTTTCAGTGGTTTTTACATTTGTATTGCTTGTTTAAATAAAGAAGTCGATTCAGATGTTCTTCTTTTAGGAGATGGGGTTTATTCTGCTCTCAAAAATCAGGACAGTGAGAATGCATTAAATTTTCCAAGTGTGGAAGACTTAACTTATCTCATATTTCCTGAAGGAAGCCTATTTGTCCATGAAAAATCTTTGAAAGAGAGAGGATTTATGGCAAAAGATTTAGTTGAAGCAGCTGAACTAATCAATGAACAAGAGCTTTATGAAATTTTGATCTCAAAAACTAAAAAAACTGCTTTTTTGCGAATTTAATTCTTTATTAATTAATTCTAAATTCTGAAAATGGGGAGTCTTAATTGAAAATGGAAGAATTGGAATACACCGTATTAGATAATGGTTCTCTGGTTAATAAAGTAATCATTAAAAATATAAGGCCTTGCATAGCAACTGAAGGTAAAGTTAGGGTTTTAATGGAATTGAATAATCCATTAGAAGAAGTTATAACCAGTTTAATTTCTAAATATCCGCCAGGCAAAGTCAATTATGTAAAAAAGAAAAAAATTCTGACTCTTTCTATTTATAATAGATTAATTACTCTTTATCCGTCTGGAAAAGTTACAATGAATAAGGCTATAGATAAAGAAGATGCTGTGGAAATAATTACTAATGTTATGAAGACAATTAACCAGACCTACGATAATTTAGAAAATATTCA
>Ga0351904_1006_pt1 | contig 62992 bp, 55 predicted proteins | sample BONcelHT113001E3_FD_205826 | JGI IMG/M metagenome (GOLD analysis project Ga0351904, IMG submission 205826) | Enriched cells from coal bed in the Powder River Basin, Montana, United States - BONCAT cells T11 rep1 HSBNCT.T11.300.1.E3 ...
ACAGCTTCTTATTCTCCTCATTTTTACCCTTCTCATTCCTGATTCACTTAGGCAAAAAATATGGTTGGGACAGTCAGGTGGATTGGTATTACTTGCGTTGTTTGCTATGTTCTGCATGAATTTGATTTGGCGGTTTGTGGGGCAGATTGGTGAGTCAATTCGGGATACAGTGGGTGTTCAGATCAGGAATCTGACATTGGCAGTGGCATATTTGGTATGTGTGATTGGTTTGGCAGGTCTTCATGCCATTAGCATTAAAAACCTGTTTATTGCAAATATCTTCCTGTATCTTTTTTTATCAGCTTTGTATTTTAGACACTTGTATCTTGCAGACACTGTAACAAGCGAAACAGATGAAGACTTAAAAACAGTATTTAGCGAATTTAAACATTTTTCTCTGCCATTAATTATTTACACGGGCATTGGATTCCTATATTCGTTCGCCGATTATTGGCTATTGCAGAGATATGGAGGATCAGTCCAACAGGGTTATTATGCGATAGGAGCAAGGTTTGCCTCACTGTCATTGATTGCCACAACTTCAATTCTTCAGATATTCTGGAAAGAGATCGCCGAAGCCCATTCGGCAGGTAATGTCAAAAGGGTTGCAATGCTATATCAAAGAATTTCCAGCAGCCTTCTATTTGTCGGCGCCGTTATAAGTTGCATTTTGATACCCTTCAGCCGGGAGATATTAGTGTTGCTCCTTGGATCATCATATAAAGCTGCATGGCTGCCGCTGAGCCTTATGTTTCTTTATCCTGTTCATCAATCCATGGGACAGATTACAGGAACTATGCTGTTTGCTACAGAAAAAACAAAGATCAAGAGCATCATAGGAATTTTCTTTATGGTGTTGAGCATTTTTACAACATATTTTATGCTTGCCCCTAAGGATTTATTCATTCCGGGATTCAACTTGGGTGCCGTAGGTCTCGCATTGAAGATGTTGATGTGTCAATTTATAGAGGTGAATCTAATGGCGTTTGTTGTTTCCCGCTGTATTAATTCTTCCTTTGACTGGAGCCATCAATTGTATGTCCTGTTATTGTTGTTGTCTTTAGGGTTTTTATGCAAATTATTTGTTGAGCAGATTCTCTCTTTATTGTATTCAGGAGAACATACGATATTAGCAATGGTGTGTTCGGGGTTTTTTTACCTGTTTGGTGTGGCAATGATTGTATGTATTCACCCTTCAATAGCAGGGCTCACCAGGGGCCAAATTGATCATGGATTTGCTTGGATTCGAGGACGAGCCCCCTTTGTATAATAAGGTATAAAATTAAGAATATGTTCCTTATCACAACAGCCGAACAGCGTTTCTGGAAGACCGATGAACCAGTCCTCTTTTTGGGAGAATGGTGCAAACTATACTCTCACAGAGATCTATGGGAGAATCTCGATTATGAGGTGTTGCCCTATCACTGGGACGATCGTAAAAAGCTATATCGGGACTACCTATACTTGGATACATTATATGAAGAGACTCTCCAACAGATGACGATCCTTCTTAATCGAATTCACAGGGTGGATCACTCTGTACGCTATTGGAGAATTATTATTGGACCATGGCTTTCTTACTTTATCGCAGTTCTCTATGATAGGTATCAATCTATTCTAACAGCAATAGAATCAAAAAAAGTGACCAATACCTTAATATATAATCATGAACCAGGAGAATGGTTGCCGCATAATTTTTCGGAGTTTGGAAAATGGGCAGAAAACGACGATGGATACAACCACTATCTATATGACAGAATTATTGAATATACAAACAAATTGTCTCTCAGTGTTCTTGAGAGGGACACAATCTTTGCTAATTCCGCTGGTATTGTTAAGCAAAAAACATTGCCGAATAAAATAACTGGATTTTCTCGATTAATTTTTCAATTTTCAAGATTTATAAGCAATCATTGGAATAAAATAATATTTGTAGAAAGTTCGCTTAATAAATGGGATCTTGTTAGGCTATGTTTATTATTAGGGCAATTTCCTCATTTATATGTTAGAGATGAATTAATTCCGAAACCAGAAATAGACTTTAATTTACGCAAATTATTTACACATATACCGGCGGGAGGTGAGTTTGAAAAGCTTCTTATAAAGATGATAATTGAGCAAATTCCTTCTATATATATAGAAGGCTACGACAATATGAAATCTATTTCATTAAAGGCATTTCCTAGACACCCGAAAATTATTTTTACGAGCACTTCTTTCAATACATACGATGTTTTTAAGTTTTGGGCAGCGCACCATGTAGATCTTGATGTAAAGTTGGTAGGAACTCAACACGGAGGTCACTATGGGACTGGCTTGTGGTCATCGTCCGAGGAACATCAACTCAAGATATATGACAAATTTTACACATGGGGCTGGGAAAAAGATGGTTATGAAAACACTACACCCCTTTCAATTGCAAAATTTAATCAAATCAAAAGAAGAGCAAGACCAAAAAGAGGCGGAAGATTACTAATGATGCTTGGATCACTGCCTCGTTATTCCTACTATATGTATAGTGTTTATGTTGCTTCAACCGGTTTTTTAGCTTATGTTGATGAACAGTATCGTTTTGTTGGTGCGTTGTCTGAAAAAAATATAAAATTGCTCACGATTCGTTTTATTATGCATAATTACGGATTGTGTCTGAAAGAGCGTTGGTTGGACAATTTTCCTGGAATAAAACTATGTGTTGGTAAAAAATCGTTAATTAATCGACTTAATGAAACCAAGCTGGTTATTTGTACATATAATGCGACAACGTATCTTGAAACATTTACCGCGAATATTCCCACTGTTTTATTTTGGAACCCCAAGCATTGGGAACTAAGACCTTCAGCTAAACCTTTTTTTGATAAACTCAGTAAAGCTGGCATTCTACACTATACTCCTGAGTCAGCAGCGGCAAAGGTAAATGAAATATCTGATGATCCGATATCATGGTGGCAACAGACTGAAATCCAGGCAGCCAAGGATGAATTTTGTTTTCAATTTGCACGAACCTCAAACAAATGGTTGAGAGAATGGAAAACTGAATTATTGAAAATGTCTAATATGTCTTGATTCAGAGTAAGGGTACTATTAATTTAAACAACATTAGTCTTGAATTGGAGGTAACTTATGAGCAATAAGTTTCTTGCATTAAGAAATATAATAACGTCGAATACTACTGAGTTCTTAATGGAAGCTCATAATGGTATTTCCGCAAAAATAGTAGAAGAAGCTGGTTTTAAAGGTATATGGGCAAGCGGTTTAACTATATCAGCTTCATTGGGTGTTAGAGATAGCAATGAAGCTTCATGGACACAAGTCTTAGAGGTTGTAGAATTTATGAGTGAATTTACCACTGTTCCAATTTTGCTTGATGCCGATACCGGGTATGGTAATTTTAATAATTTAAGGAGATTAATAAGGAAGTTAGAGCAGCGACAAGTTGCTGGTGTGTGCATTGAAGATAAACTTTTCCCTAAAACAAACTCTTTTATTGATGGCGAAACACAGCCTCTTGCAGACGTAGATGAATTTTGCGGAAAAATAAAGGCCGCAAAAGACACGCAGCTATCTTCTGATTTTATTGTGGTTGCAAGAGTTGAGGCATTTATTGCGGGGTGGGGTCTTAATGAGGCAATACGGAGAGCAGAGGCATATTGTAAAGCCGGGGCAGATGCGATACTAATTCATAGTAAAAAGACCAATTCGTCAGAAATAGAACTGTTTATGAGAGAATGGAGTAACAGATTGCCGGTTGTCATTGTACCAACAAAATATTACTCGACACCCACCGATAAATTCCGTGAAATGGGGGTAAGCGTTGTGATTTGGGCAAATCACAACTTACGGGCATCAGTTGATGCCATGCAAAGTGTGTCAAAAAAAATATTTAACGATGCTTCTCTTATTAATATTGAAAACAGTGTGGTATCGGTAGCGGAGATATTTAGATTGCAGGGAGCAGAAGAGCTTATGGAGGCGGAAAAAAGATATCTTCCAACACACGGTAAAAACGTCAATGTGATTATATTAGCTGCTGCTCAAGGTGACAGATTTGGAGATCTTACGAAGAAGGTTCCTAAAACCCTATTGAAGATAAACGGTAAATCAATTCTTTCGACACAAATTGATGAGTTTAACCGTATGGGGATAAAAGATATAACGGTTGTCAGGGGTTTTGGTAAAGAAATGATTGATGTAAATAACATTAGAACAGTTGACAACGACCTGCATGCTGATACAAAGGAACTTTACTCTCTTTTTCTCGCGAAAAATGAAATACGAGAAAATACCATTATATGTTACGGTGACATAATATTTAAAAGCTATATTCTAAACGAATTATTGAATGATGACAATGAAATTACCATTATTGCTGATGCTGATTACGAAAACAACGAAGAATATCATGATTACATAAAAACACACATTCCATACTCAAAAAGGTTATTTTTACAAGCGGTCAAACTTGAGAAGATGTCTATCAGTTTAAATGGTGAGGATATAGATGGAGAGTTTATAGGGTTAATCAAAGTTGGAAAAAAGGGTGCAGCAACTCTTGTCGGAACGCTGGAAAGAATGTCAGAAACAAAAGGTTTTTCACAAATGAGGATAGGCGATTTATTTAACGAAATACTTAGAACACACCCTGTTGCGGTTAAATTTATTAGAGGGTCATGGCTTGACATAAATAGTATTGTTGACCTGCAGAAGGCAGAGGAATTTTAGCCATGCTGGATACAAAAGTATTTGGTGAGTTGTTAAGAAGTTATGGGTTTGATTTCTATAGCGGGGTTCCATGTTCATTTCTAAAATTTTTGATAAACTATGCAGCAAACGAAAGTAATTATATAGCTGCAGCAAATGAAGGCGATGCGATTGCTATAGCAGTTGGTGCGTTTTTGGGTGGAAAGAAATCTGTCGTGATGATGCAAAACTCTGGACTGGCGAATGCTGTCTCGCCTTTAACATCCCTAACATATATTTTTCGAGTTCCATTACTTGGATTTGTAAGTCTCCGGGGACAGATTGGGATAGTTGATGAGCCACAGCACGAATTAATGGGTGAGATTACTACAGGCCTTCTAGATTTGATGAAGATAAGATGGGAATATTTATCTTCTGATCTAATTGAAGCGAATCAGCAGATTGAAGCAGCGAATAAATGTATCGCAGATAATAAAACATTTTTTTTTGTTGTCCAGAATGAAACCTTTAATCCTGAAAAGTTATCGAACAATCACCACCAATATATGATACGCAATAGAAAAATTGAAAATAAGGGTATTGATCAGTTCCCGAAACGTTCAGAGGCGTTAGAGGTTCTTGGTAAGTTTAAAGATAAAGACACAATATTGTTAGCCACTACAGGATATATAGGTCGTGAATTATACCAATTAGATGATTCACCACATAATTTTTATATGGTTGGCTCTATGGGTTGTGTAAGCTCTATTGGTCTGGGATTGTCACTTGTAAGGCATGATAAAAAGGTGGTCGCAATAGATGGTGACGGGGCATTGATAATGAGGCTTGGTTCAATGGCAACAAATGCCTATTACAGACCTCCAAATATGTTCCATATTCTTCTTGATAATTCAATATATGAATCAACAGGGGCGCAGCCAACTGTATCAGAGAATATTGATTTTGCGAGTATGGCCGCTTCCGCAGGTTATCCACATTCTTTATATGCAAAGAACTTGAAAGAATTGGAAGAATATATGTCTCAATGGAAAAAGAATGGTGGTCTGACATTCTGCTGGCTAAAAATAAAACCGGGTGTTTTGGCAAATTTAGGGCGACCCAAGACAAAACCATTTGAAATTAAAGAACGTCTCTTGGAATTCTTAAAAGTTTCTTAGATAATCCTTTTATATTATGAAAATATCTCTAATCCTGCTCATTTTGCTATCCGCTAGTCTTCACGTGTATTGGAACCTCATTATTAAGAGAAGTAACGAAAGGTTATGTTTTTTGTGGTGGATGTACCTTGTTTCATTTCTGCTGTTGCCTTTTGTTATTTATTTTATGAAAGTGGGGAATATTTCTGTAACTGTCTGGTTAATAGTTTGCTTAAGCGGTTTAGTCCATTTCTTTTATACTGTCTCGTTAAGCTACGCATATGATAACGGAGATTTATCTTTAGTATATCCACTTGCAAGGTCTGCACCACTGTTTGTTGTAATTGGTTCAGTGTTTTTTCTGAAAGAGATACCATCATTCATGGGCCTGATAGGTATTATACTTACAGTAATAGGGGCTTATGTCATTGGATTAGAATCTCTAACGATAAATCAATTTATAAGACCATTAGTAATGCTACGAAAAAGACCATACCAATTAGCGCTTCTGACCGCCGTCATAACGGCTGCTTATTCTGTAGTCGATCGAATTGGAGTAAGCTTGATTGATCCGTTTTTTTTTATCGTGCTTTTGTTGTTTGTTGAAACAATATTTTATACCCCCTTTGTATTGTGGAAGAAAAGAAAATTTATACTACAAGAATGGTATGAAAATAAAAAGGTTATCTTGATTGCAGGCCTGGTCAGATTTCTTTCATATCTATTAATACTGTATACTATGATCCAGACACAATTAAACTACATTGTCTCAGTCAGACAAATGAGCATTGTTTTTGCAGTAGTTAGTGGAAGTTTTATCTTAAACGAAAAGCATCTGAGGGTGAGGTTAATTGGGTCTTTTTGTATTTTGAGTGGAATTATTTTAATAGGATATAAAGGTTAGGGGGTAATGTTATGAGTATCAGAATAAAAAAAGTACTATTAGTGAATCCGCCAAACACTATGCCAATTGACAGTGTAAGGAGGATAGGCGAACCCCTAGGGCTGCTTTATTTGGGTGCTGCATTGAAAAAAGAACGGTACCGCGTCACTGTTTTCGACATGGCATGTGAAGGATATAATAACTGTAATGTCAAAGACGGCTACGTCACCTATGGCAGTTCGTCAGACGACTTGAAGAAAGCAGTAGAAGAAAGCGAACCGGATATAGTTGGTGTGAGCTGCATGTTTACAGCACGGGAGAAAGATACATTCACAACATGCCTTGCTCTCAGAGAGATGGATAAGGAATTCCCCGTTGTTCTGGGTGGGCTTCACCCAAGCCTTTTCCCTGAGCGATTCATCAACGGTGGATATGCCGATTACGTTGTTATGGGAGAAGGCGAGTTTCGGTTCGTCAAGCTTCTTCAGCGTATCAATGAAAATAGAACGCCAGATTTTGACGGGGTAGCATACAGGGTCGGGAACTCATATGAAATTAATCCAATGATGACCAGAATAGATGATCTCGATTCCGTTTCTATCCCGGATCGGGACCTAATAGACATGGAGAAGTACATCCGCATAGGGACTCCCTATGCCCCTTTTTCATATAAACAGAGGGTGGCTCAAATTCTGACGACCCGTGGATGCCCTAACAAATGTAATTTCTGTGCAACCGTCAATTATTGGGGTAGGAAAATCAGGGCAAGGTCTGTCGATAACATAATCGACGAAATGGAAATATTGAAAGAAAAATATAATATCGAAGAAGTTCAATTCGTTGATGACAATATGACGTTCAATAAAAAGTTTGCCGAGGAACTTTTTGTTAAAATGAGTAAATTTAATTTTAAATGGTGTACTCCGCATGGCCTTATGTTTAATACCTTGGATGATAATCTTATTAAGCTTATGGCCAAAAGCGGTGCCTATCAATTGACATTTGCCATTGAAAGTGCTTCGGAAAGGGTTCTCAAGGAGATTATACACAAAGCGGTAAATTTGAAGATTGTCAAAGAGATTGTAGAGGAAGCGCATGCATTCGACATAAGCGTTCACGGCATGTTTGTAACGGGTTTTCCCGGGGAAACAAAAAAGGAGATTATGGATACCCTAGATTTTCCTTTCTGGGCTGGATTCGATAGTGTTTCCTATTTCGTGGTCCAACCTTTGCCTGGCACGGAGCTCTACCGTCAATGCAAAGAAAAGGGATATCTGGCGGAAAATTTCAGTACCATGGATTTCAAAACCGCCAATATCCGTATACCTAAGGATTCACCAGACTACAACATTGAGCCTGAGGAGCTAATGGAATTAGTGGACCGTCGAACCCGTGAATTCAATGAATGGGCCAAGAATCAATATCCGGAAAGATGGAAAAGAAAATTTGAAAGATACTTGAATTATCATCCTGAAAATAAAAATATTATAATGGGGAGAGTTACATAATGATAAGATCAGCCGTGATACTGGCAGCAGGGTTAGGAAGCAGATTAAAGGAAAAAACTGAAGAGAAACCGAAAGGTTTTATTACTATAGATGGTATACCAATCATTGAGTATTCAATTGCAAAACTGTTAAAAGTTGGCATACAGAGAATTATTATTGGAACCGGTTACAAAAGCATTTTTTATGATGGCCTTCGAAACAAATTTCCCCAGATCGTCTGTGTGAAAAGCGAGGACTACGCTAATACGGGAAGTATGTTCACACTTTATAATTTGAGAAAAGAAGTGAAAGAAGATTTTCTACTTCTTGAGTCAGATTTAATTTATGAAAAAAGTGGTTTAAAAGAATTAATGGAGGATGTTCGACCAAATCTTATATTAGGAAGTGGCAGGACAAATTCTGGTGATGAGGTCTATATTCAAGCTGACGAAAAGAATAGGCTGATCAATATGTCAAAAGATATAGGTAAGTTAGATTCAATACATTCCGAACTCGTTGGTATTTCGAAGCTAAGCTATCAAGCATTTCGAGTGATGTGTGATTTTGCAGTTGGCGAATTTCAAAGAACGCCTAAACTTGATTATGAATCTGCCTTGGTGGGAATTTCGAGACAAGTCGATATTTTTGTTAAAAAAAATGACAATTTTCCTTGGTGCGAAATTGATGATGAGACGCATTATAATCGTGCCATTAGTGTTGTATATCCTATAATAAGAGGCAGGGAACTTAATGCAAAAGCCGATTAAAAGAAATATTCTGCTAAATCCAGGGCCAGCTACTACTACCGATACAGTAAAATATGCCCAGGTTGTCCCCGATATCTGCCCACGAGAGAAAGAATTTGTGGAAATAATAAATGAGGTGCGAAGGGATCTCCTAAAGATTGTAAATGCCGGCGACGACTATACTTGCATCCTTTTTGCCGGTTCAGGGACGGCGGCCATGGATGCCGTTATCAATTCTGCAGTGCCTCCGGAGAAAAAGATATTAATCATTAATAATGGTGCTTATGGTGAACGCATGTTAAAGATCGCCAAAGCTTATCATATTGACCTTGTGGAGGCGCAATATCCCTGGACTGATAGGCCTGATCTTAATGAGGTTGAGATTATCCTCAAAAGCAATTCCAATATCTCTCATGTAGCCATGGTGCACCACGAAACAACAACCGGAATCTTAAACCCACTTGAAGAAATGGCCCATCTTATAAAGAGATTGGGAAGAGTTTTTATCGTCGATGCAATCAGTTCATTTGCTGGTATACCAATTGATGTCAGACATATACCCATTGATTTCTTAATGTCAACCTCAAACAAATGTATTCAGGGTATAGCGGGAATATCCTTTGTCATTTGCAATAAAAATGAGGTGGCTCATGCTGCACAATGGCCGCCAAGATCATTTTATCTAAATCTTAATGAACAATATCGATATTTCGAAGAACATGGTGAGATGCAATTTACGCCGCCTGTTCAGGTGATATATGCGCTACGGCAAGCAATTAAAGAATACTTCATCGAGGGGAGAGACAATCGGTATTCCCGTTACGTAAATAATTGGGAGATACTAACGAATGGGATCCGAAAGTTGGGCTTTAAGTTGCTCCTGAAAAATGAAATTCAATCGAAGATACTGACAACATTCATAGAACCTCATGAAAGCTGGTATGATTTTCAACTTATGCATGATATGCTTCTCCGGCAGGGCTTTACCATATACCCTGGGAAAATTGGCAACCTAAAAACCTTTCGCATTGCCAATTTAGGGGCAATAGATAGTCATGATATTGAAGCCTTTATCTCAACTATTACTGATGTGATTCAAGTTATGAAGGAGCGCTCCCGATAATGGTGAAAATTATAAAGACAATTAGCGAATTAAGAAAGGAACAGTATGAGTATAATTCTGAGGTAGTTCCTTATATAAACCATTGGAAGCAAAACCCTTATACTTTTTTAAAGGCCAGATTTTATATGGAAGTGAGTGCTATCCTTGTTTGGTTTTTATTGAAGGCGAAAATAAAACCGAACACAGTTACTATTTTTTATGGTCTAGCCGGGATAATTGGAGGAGCACTGTTGTCGATTCCATATAAATGGACAATACTTGCTGCCCTGTTTATATTTTTTACAAAAGGAATCTTGGATTGGAGCGATGGTCATTTGGCAAGGGCTACCAGACAGACATCTCTTATGGGACATATTCTTGATGTTTATGGAGCTTTATTGAATGATTTAGGTCTGCAAATAGGATTAGGATTCTACGTGGCTTTAAAAACGGATTGTGTTTTGTTTTATTATTTGATTCCCTTAATACCTTTTTGTTATGCTGCGGGATTGAAATCTTTTTCAGAAAAAATACTTTTTCAAGAACTACTAAAAAAGGAGTTTATAAAATGCAGAATGCAGCGATTTATGAGCACAGATAAATACAATGCCGTGCCGGAGAATGTTAAAATTGGTGTTATGGGTCCATATAGAAAGTATTATGTATATTTTTCTTCCTTTTTAGATGCCAATGCAAGAAGCGTCGATTTTATATGCTTTTTAATCCTGTTGGAGATGTTTACAGATATTTCTGTTACATGGCTTGTTTTTATTGCCCTCGTTATTAAAGGATTCATATTATTTGCAGGAGGTTTATATATCGCTATTAAAAAAGATTCGATTGAGAAATCCCTTGATGCTACGATGTATAATATTAAAAAATCCCTTGAGAATGACAGATGATTGATTCTTGCTTAAATAAATTAACAGTATGCCCTTATTGTCATTCGTTATTGGAAGAAGATAATAATAAGCTGATATGTTCTGGATGTAATAGAATATATTTAATCAGACGTGGTATTCCTGATTTTCGCGAAAAAGATGAGTATTGGTGCAATGTAAGTCGGGAAAGGATGGAGTATCTAAATCGCAGAGCAGAGGAGACAGGTAATTGGCTTAATAGCGCAATAGAAATTATTCCAGAGTATGCAAGTCATTTCACCCATTTTTGTAGAGCTGACAGTCAGTTCCTGTGGCCTACAAATAAAGATTCAATAATATTAGATGCTGGAAGTATGTGGGGTGGTCTTACGATTCCAGCAGCGCAATTTCATCGTGAAGTTTATGCAGTAGATAAAACCATAGAGACCCTTGAGTTTTTGAAAATTCGTGCAGAGCAGATGGGGCTTGAAAACATTCGTACCTTTGCTGCTTCCATAAAATCTCTCCCCTTTTTGGATAATTATTTTGATCTTGTTATCTTAAATGGAGTTTTGGAATGGGTTGGTTTGGACGAAGATACAATATTAGAAAAACATTGGGAAGGGACAAGAGATGGGATGCAGGCATATTCTCAAACTCCAGAAGAAATGCAGATGGATGTTTTGAAAGAAATAAGTCGAGTTTTAAAACCGAATGGTTGCCTTTATATCGCCATAGAAAATAGATATGGCATCCAATATTTTCTATCATATCCTGATAACCATAACAATGTTAGGTTTACAACTATTCTACCTCGCTTTTTATCAAATTTAATTAGTAAGATTAAGGGGAAGGGTGAATATCGTACCTATACTTATTCTCCAGGACAATTGGCAAATCTTCTACAAAAAAGTGGCTTTAATTCTAGTTCAATGTATGGTTTATTTCCTCATTATATAAAAATAAAAAAAGCCTTTCCTTTAAATATGGCAAGATTATATAAAAACGAAGTTCAGATAGATGGTATTATTCCAAGGATTTTGCATATTATCGTAAGGCCCCTTATACCTAAATTCATTGCCAAACATGTAAGTCCGAGCTTATTTGCAATTTGCCGAAAAAATAATAATAAAAATGAACTAATTCCAAGAATACATAAAATACTGGTTGAGGAAAATATTATTAATAAAAACGACCGTGTTCATTTTGTTATTTCCAATAATCGTTATGAAAATTTTAATTCCACAAATATAATTATACATGATCACAATAATTCTCCTTTATATTTTTGCAAAATCGCCCGCGATTTGAAAAAATCAGGATTGCAGAGTGAAGCAAATAATATAAAATGGACAGCTAATAAATTGTTTGCTTCAAAAGGATTAAGCATACAAATACCTAAATTGTTATATTCTGGAGTTGTCAACGGTATAATGATTTTTGTTACTACATATTTAAATGCAAAAAATATTAACCTCGCACAGCATTATACTATGAATAATGGTCTTGATAAAATAGGTATAACTAATAAATTCATTAGAGAAAACATTGGATTTGCAGAAGAGAAACTTTTCTTAAAAAAAATAGACGGAAAAATAAGACATGCAATAAGTGCGCTTGTTGAATTGCAACAAGCTACATCGAATGGTAAATTGAATATAAAAGATATCGCAAATAATACTTTAAATAAATATTTAAAAAAACATCAAGGGAGTTTGCCCGATGAAATTAAAAAGTATTTTATAATTTTAGAAGATAAAATAAGATACCTACCAGAAATAGATGTTTTGGCTTGTTTAGTACATGGAGATTATAATTTTAATAATGTTTTGTTTTTTTCTGATGAAACGGTAGGTTTGGTTGATTTTGAACATATTGAAAAAGAGGGTTCCCCTTTCTTCGATTTGACAACTCTGATATTCGATCCGTTGATTACGAAGTGGCAGAGTAGCTATTTAAGAAATGAATCATTTATCGATTACTTGAATAAGTATGGAGCTATGGAATATATCGTTAAATGGCTTAAATGTTTTTGTAATAAGCAGCATATACCTGATTCAATAATACAATTGATACCTTTAATCGCAGCAATTGAGCAGAATACGAAGGTATATCCTTTATTCAGAGATCCCCATACATATCTAATGTATGGGGAAAATATGCTTAAAGAAATTCTTTCAATAAATATCAATGAAAAATATTAAGCACGAAATTTGATTCGATATATTAGATCGATATGAGATATCTAATTTCAATTTATATTTAAATGAACTGCCCCGCAGTAGAGCTACGAGGCATCAAAACCTCTAAAGATCGAAAAAAGCATAAGCTTGGCCCCTATGTATTTGATGGTAGGCACTGCCATGCTTTCGAATATATTTTTTGATCACTTTCTAATTGCCTTATTGACCGACTATGTTAGCATAATTTCCGCTTGTCCAGGATTTGCTGCCCCATAGTTTTTTCTTAATTTCCTGATGTAGTCTGAAGACTTTTTTTGCGGTATTTTTTTACGATCTGCATAATTCTCTGTGGGGAAAGAGCAGAGAATAGGATTGCTTACTAAAGCAGGTAAACCACCAGTTACGCCGGGTGGGGAGCAAGGATTTGATTGCCTTCTTTAATTGACCAGAATGCTGCGTCAGGGAAACATGACGATATGGCAGATATCATGCAAAATAATCATAAAATAGAATTTTCAATTGTGATATGTACACTTCATAATATGGAAGGCTTAGAAAAATGTATTATTAGTATAACTCAACAAACGTTTAAACCTAATGAGGTTATTATAGTACATGGAGATACAGATGAAGAAATGGAAGAAAGCATTACAAAAAGAATGCACCCTATCCTGCAATCAAGTTTAATTACACTTAAATATATAAAAACGATAAAATCATTAGTAATACAGAGGAATATAGGTATAGATAATGCTTATGGTGACGTGATTATTTTCCTGGATGACGATGTTATCCTTGAAAAAGATTATTTCTATTATTTATTTGAAGTATATCAATTAAAATGGAGCGAAAATCTCGGAGGAGTACAAGGGACGCTAATTGAGAACAACATAGAAGAATTTTGTCAAATAAAAGAAGCTCTCAAAAAAATATTCCTTTTGGGTAGTATGACTGGGAGCGGACGATTGTTGCCATCTGCCAATACATCTTTTCTTGGCAACCCAAAAGAAATTGAAAAAGTAGAAATTTTTAATGGCTGTATGATGAGCTTTAGAAGAGATATTTTGCTGAAAAATAGATTTGATACAAATTTTAAAGAATTTTGGGTATGTGACGATGCCGAATTATCATATCGAATATCGAAAAAATACCATCTTTATCAAACCCCATTTGCAAAACTTCATCATGTATCATCATCGCAAAACTATGAGGGTTACCAAAAAATTGCGAAAATGTTAGTTTTTAATCGTTTATACATATTCAGATTATATTTCAGCAATTTAAAAAAGAACTGGTTTTTATTTTTTTGGAGTAATATTGGTGAATTATTTTATAGGATTATTAAGTCAATTGAGCTTAGGAACGCAGGAACACTAATCGGATTTCTGGAAGGATGGAAGTTAGTTTTACTTAAAAAAGGGTATCCATATAAAAAATAATAAAAAGAAAGGAGCTATAAATTGAAAATTTTATTAACTGGAGCATCAGGCATGCTCGCAAGTGCTGTTATGTCTAAAATAGAGAAATCTGGATGTAAGATGTTTGGCTCACATATTACTTTAATAAAGTCTGATATCAATTTACGTTTGCCAGACATATATAGAATTGATGTTTCTAATTTGAATAATGTTGAGGATTGGGTAAAATCTGAAAAGCCTGATTTTATTTTTCACTTTGCTGCTGAAACGGATGTTGATCTTTGTGAAAGAAATTCTGACCATGCATATAAAACTAACTATATAGGCACTGAAAATGTAGCCCTTGTTTGTCAAAAATATGATATTCCATTACTTTACATAAGTACTGGTGCTGTTTTTAATGGAGACAAAAGTGAACCGTACAATGAATTCGATGACCCTCATCCTATAAATATCTATGGTTGGTCTAAACTCTATGGAGAGATTATCGTTAAGCGATTGCTAAAAAGATATTTTATTGTTAGAGCTGGTTGGATGGTCGGAGGTTGGGAAATCGATAAAAAATTTGTATATCAAATAGTACGTCAATTGTTAAATGGTAAGAAAGAAATCAATGTGGTGAATGATAAATACGGGACTCCTACATTTACAGTTGATTTTGCGGAGAATCTGATTCCATTGTTAGAAACAAATCGATACGGTTTGTATCATATGGCAAATACAGGATGGGCAACTCGCTATGATATGGCTAAAAAGATTGTTGAATTTATGAATCTTAATGGAAAAGTAAAAATTAATCCAATAAGTTCTGCTGAATATCCATTGTTAGCTCAGAGGGGTCGATCAGAAATGATGCGTAATTTACATTTGAATCTTATTGGACTGAATAATATGCCTCCATGGCAGGAATCATTGGAGAGATACATTGTAACAAACTTAAATATCTAATAAAAAAAATCCTAGAAACTCAAAAGTCATCATTAAAGATCAATATAACATTACGCATAATTAAGTCATGCTTGGCGTGGCTGCAGAAGCAACTTTCCTAGATTATGTAAGATGCTTTAGGTCTGTAATCTTTTTTATGCAGAAGACGCAAAACCGTTTCGTAGGAGCATTCCACCTAGTGCATTTTGGTAAAATGTCTGGGATTATTAACATCAAACGGGAATTATTTTTGCAAAATGCTTTAACCTCCAATGAAGAGAACAAGTCATAAAGAGTAAGAGAACAACGTAGAACTGAAGATCATATAAAAGTTTTTTTTAAAGCTCTTGGTATCTATCCTGTATGGTGAAAATTAATTGATGATTTTAATAAATTAGTAAGGGAATGATTATTATGCAACCTATCAAGAGAGTACTGCTTTTTATCCCGCCCGCCTTAACTTTCAAATCCTATCGCGATATTAATCCTTTGCCGCCAATGAGTTTAGGTTATATTGCATCAATTGTTGAAAAGATGGGAGTAGAAGTTAAGATTGTAGATTGTCTTTTAAAAGGATGGAACCTCGAAGAAGAAGTAGATGATATACTTATACGTATCGGTCTTTCTGATTTAGAGATAAAAAATATTATTGCTGAATTTGAACCAGATTTAGTTGGCATCAACTGTCAATTCAGCAGACAATACAAGATATACAATCATTTATTTTCTTTAATAAAGGAAACAATACCAAAATGTATTACAGTGGCTGGCGGTCCGCATACAACTGTATGTCCGGAAGAGGTTTTAAATGACCCAAATTGTGATTTTGTCATTATAGGTGAAGGCGAAGAGTCGTTTAAGGACCTTATTGAGGCATTGAACAACAACAATCCTTTTAACAATATAGATGGTTTGGGTTGGAAAAGAAAAGATGTAATACAGATTAACTCTAAGCAAAAATGGATAACAGACCTTGATTCTATACCTTTTCCAGCATTTCACTTGATGGATCTTGAATCATATTTTGGTCTCTCGGTATCGCACGGAACAAGGCATAGAAAAAGATTTATGCCTATAATGACATCCCGTGGATGTCCGGCAAAATGTTCATTTTGTAGTGCTTATCGTGTATGGGGAAGAAAATATAGAATGAGGTCTGTTGACAATGTAATTTCTGAAATGCGATTTCTGAAAAACGAATATAAAATTGAAGAAATTATGTTCGAAGATGATAATGTAACTGCAAATCCAGAAAGAGCCAAAGAAATATTTTTTCAAATGATAAAAGAGGAATTCAATTTTGTGTGGGATACACCTAATGGTGTTGGTGTTTGGTCCATGGATACTGAAATGATTGATCTAATGAAGGCATCTGGCTGCATCAAGCTAAATTTTCCGGTTGAGAGTGGGTCTCAACGTGTCTTAAATTCCATCATAAAAAAACCCTTAGAACTTGCAAAGGTCAAGGGATTAATTGCTCATTGCAGGGCAATAGGATTAGATCACAGTATGTTCTTGGTGATTGGCATGCCCGGAGAATCGATTAAAGATATTTGGGAGTCATTTAATTTTGCTGCTGATTGTGGTTGTTTTGCTCCTCATATATCTGTGGCGACGCCTTATCCAGGCACCGAAATATTCGATATATGTTCAAAAGAGGGTTTATTTGCAAAAGAATTTGCTTTGGATGATCTTTTTATAAGAAGTTACATGATTAAGACCAGTGCATGGAATGATGCCGATTTAAGAAGTATTCTAAAAAAAGGTAAATTTTATCTTAAATATAAAGAAATTTTAAATGACCCGAAGAAAATATTACCATATTTGAGTAAAGCAATCAAAAAGCCTTCTAAAATACTAAGTATTTTTAAAAACCCTTAAGTTAGTGATTTTTTATTTTATTGGTGCTAACCCTTCAGGATAGTTGAAGAGCAATATGTTCGACAAATTTCTAAAAGTATTACAATTTTTCTTATGCTTGTTTCTCGTTTCATTGACATACTCTCTATCTATTGAAATTTAATGATACTTCGTACCAAATATTTGTGATGAATTTACATAAAAGATTACACGCTTGTTCTAACAATAAACCATGACGACACGGCGCTTACTTATCAGTATCTTTTTGATTTACGGAATATTCATTCCAGTTTTTGCCCAAGAGTTTGTGATAGAGAACATGTCCGCTTCTATTGCTATGATAGGGTCTTGCATTATCATAGCCTTGCTTTTTTGTTCAGGGCGTGCTGTTTTCATAAATGTTATTATAGCTATTTATGTTCTTCAGAACTATCTTACAAGGCCATTTATTTCAATATTTGAAAAGTATCTTCCTATAAAAAATTTAAAATATATAGAAAGTATGAACAGTTTTTTTAATCCAGAAGCCGCTGCCGTTGTCTATTGGAGTCTTCTCTCTCTTTTGTTTGCATGGCTAATGGGTCTTATTCTATTAAAGAACCACCATAAAGACAATTATTTTTCTGTACCCAAGATATTTACAAGAATAGATCAGACTGTTACAAAGGGTGGTTTTTCATTTATTTTAGCATTTGGTCTGCTATTTTTTTTGAATTATAAAAGCCCAGAATCGGGATTGCACGGATCAATAACGGGAGAGGGTGAGGCCACTTTTTTATGGGGGATCGCTTCATTGTCTACCATAAACATTGTTTGTCTGTATGCATTTTTAAAAAGACAACATGATAAGATAAAACCGCCAAATTACTATTTATTAGTGCTTGCATTAATTACATCGTTGAGTTTTGCTTTGGCAGGGTCTCGCAGTGCTGTTTATTTTTTAGTAGTCACGTTTCTGGTTTATTGGTTGGCATTGAACATTCATAAAAAATGGAAACTGTGCAGTCTACTGCAATCAGTTAGTTTACTTCTTATAGCAGCACTCATTGCAGTGATCTCAGGTTTATTTGCGCAAGTATTGAGGCCCCTATATCGCTATACTGAGCATCTTGATGCCGCGGACATACTGATGAACTTGAATTACGAATCGATTATTTCAAATAAAGAGAATCTGTTGTTTGGTATTACACAATTACTGCATCGATTAAGCGCTCTTATGGCACAGTTTTATATTTTAAATGATTGGTATATATATGACCCATGGCAATATTATAATCCCATCACATCTTTAATGAGGGTTATAAATGAACTTGTTCCAGGAGACATTTTCCCTGGTATATTAACAATCAACCAACTTTTCAACTACATTTATTTTGGCACTGATATTCACTATGCTAGTGAAATGTGGGGTATCCAGGGTTCTCTATATCTTTATTTTGGTCATTTTGGGGCGCCAATAGTTGTTTTTCTATTAGCGATCATGGTTAATCGTTTTTATCCAACACTTAAAAAAGCTTTACTTGCGTCTCCTGCATTTGCTGCATTTTTTACCATTTTTTTCTTTGATATCATTACAAACGGCACTGCCGAGAGAGTTATTCCTGTTGATATTGTTCGTCCGATAATGAGTTTTATAATTTTAATTTTTCTTTACAAAGTATTCTCAACGGTTCTTCGTGGTTTGCATCAGACTGTTAAAAAAAGCAAGGTCGTCTTTACAAATGTTATTTAAATAACATTTATTATAACAACTAATTATGAAATATCTGATTACTGGCGGTGCCGGTTTTATAGGGTCACATTTAACGGAAGAATTGTTGAACAAAGGTCATGCAGTTTGCGTATGTGATGATCTTTCAAGCGGTTATGAAAGTAATTTGCCGGTACATGAATTATTAGTTTTTATAAAAAAAAGAATACAGGATGAGAGCATTGAGAAAATCGGAAAATTAGATGGTATCTTCCATTTAGGGGCCCAGGCTTCAGTTCCAGTTTCAATTGAAAAATTTTATGAAAGCAGTAATAACAATTTAGAGAGTTCTTTAAAAGTTTTTGAAATAGCAAAAAAATACGATGTACCCGTTGTTTATGCTTCTTCATCAGCTATTTATGGAAATTTACCTGTCGGGGATGATGAAAAACCAATCTATGAGATCCTATCTCCTTATGCACAAGATAAATTGGCATTAGAACAATATGCGAAATTATTTTTTGAATTATATCAAATCAGTTCTATAGGGCTCAGGTTTTTTAATGTTTATGGTCCAAAACAGGATCCGTCAAATCCTTATTCAGGGGTTATTTCAGTTTTCATCGATAAGTTCTTGAATAAATTACCTGTTACTATCAATGGCGGGTATCAAACACGTGATTTTATCTATGTTAAAGATATTGTCAATGCTATGATTCGTTCTATGGACTTAGCTAAATCGAATAAAGTATATGCTTTTATCAATGTTGGAACAGGGTTATCTACAACTGTTGACGAATTATATCAGAGATTGTGTGATATATTCAATTTTAAACCGGATATAATTTACAAGCCCCTTCCTTTGGGTGATCCCGAAAAATCGAGCGGGATTTTTAATAAACTCTTTCAATTGTTACAAATTAATCAGGGCGAATTTTACCCTATAGATTATGGATTGAAACAAACAGTAGAATACTTTAAAGGGATTTATAATGAAAAAATTTGAGTGGGCCATTATCGGCAGCGGTATAGCTGGAACAGTTGCTGCAGAAATTTTGACACGGGAAGGGCATAGCGCTGTACTAATAGAAAAAAATGAAAAACTGGCCTCCGAGACAACTCGTGATTTTCATGAATGGATGCACACAGGTTCACTCTATACGCTAATTCCCGACAATTTAAAAACATTAAAATTTATACTTGGTTCTGTGGATGATTTGTTAGAGTATTATAGTTCGTATGAGAATATGAATTTATTGCCCACCGAAAAGGGTTTAGTGATCAATCAAAAAGCACAGGGCTGGTTTGTGAATAATAATATTCATTTTAAGTTCCGTATAAAAAATAGAAAATGGACCTTGCCCTGGATTCTTGGTGTTGCGAGGGCCATTTTCCTTATAGACAGAATAAAAGAACACGACTGGTTAAGAAGGCGTGCAGGCGTTATAGATCCATTCAAACTAAAAAAGCGTGAATTGTATTCAATAATTAGAAATCTTCTAAAGCACAGAGAAAAATTTTTCGATTGTGAAACAACGGATTTTACAATAAACTCAAGGAATTTGCTTAATGATCTAATATATCAATCAGTTAATAATGGTCTTCAAATCTCAACCTCCAATGAATTTGTAAGTTTTGAAGAAAAAGAAGGTAGAATTCTTGTTAATTGCTTAAAAGAGAAATTTGAAGTTGAAAGATTAGCGCTTTGCATTAGCGGGAATATTGCTAAATATGTTGATTCAAGCGTAAAGACAAGTTATGCCCCATTGGCAGTTGTGAAGAACATCCATCCTGACACAAATTCATTTGTTGAGTTGGATTACTTCCCCGAGAATTGTATTAACATCATAACCAAAGGCGATGGTGTGGGATTAATTGGCGGAATATCATTTTCAAATCTCAACAGATGTGATTCTTACATTAAAGAAGTTATCGAAAAACACAAAGAATATAACCCCGAGCTAAAGGTATTGCATACTTATAACGGAGTAAAAAGTGAAATTACCTTTAAGGATCAACCCAGAAATTACTTATATCATATATTAAAAGTACATCAGAATATTTGGGGGATAATTCCCGGTAAGTTTGCTTTAGGATTCAGTATTGCTCCAGAATTTTATAGACAGGTATATAAAAAGAATCCGAAAAAATACTTTAAACCTTCTAATAACAGTGGATTGAATTCTGAATTAATTTCAAATACAGTTTGGTATGATGTGTATCTTCAAAATAAATAAAATGGAGGTTCTATTGTGGGAATGATTAAACTTCCTCAAAATGCTGTTGAATTTTTTAAACAAAACATCGATGAAATATTCTCTACCGGTAATCTTGCCGAGGGAAAATGGAATAAGAAATTATCAGACTACGTTTCGGAATATTGTGGTGTGAAACACGCTATACCTACATCTTCAAACGGGAGCGGGTTAGTTGCGTTAATGCTTATATATAAAACATATTTTAATAGATCTGAAGTGCTCTTACAATCGAATACGATGTATGGCGTAAAAACCATGGTTTATACTGCCGGTTGCAACCTGTCCGGTTTTATTGATTGTACTTTAGATACCCTTATGCCATCTTTCGAACAAGTAAAGCAAGCCGTAGAAAGCTTTACTGGTGATAAAAATAAGGTAATTGTATTAATCAGTCACATTGGCGGGATAATAAACCCCGACATTGAGAGAATTGTTGAATTCTGCAAATCTGAGAATATTATACTTCTTGAAGATTGTGCTCATAGCTACGGAGCCACATATAACAGTAAACATTCCGGCAATTTTGGTGACGCGGGAGTTTTCAGTTTTTATGCAACAAAATCTATCCCAGCCGGTGAAGGAGGGATTGTCATAACTAAACATGATGATATTGGGGAATATATCAGACGATTTGTAATTTATGACAGATTCGAACAAGAAATGAATATTGGCAATAATAACAGACCTTCAGAAATACAAGCGTTGCTGATTTATGCAGTTGTAAAATGTACTGGTGAAATTATCAAAAACAAAAAAGAAATAGCTGATAAGTATATTACAGTGTGCGATGAATTATCTATTCCTTACATTAAGCAAATTACAGATATCTCTTTTGGTAATTATTATAAATTTATTGTTTACAATGAAAAAGAACCAATTAGAGAATATTTATCTACCTTAAAAACAAAAACTTCCGGAGTATATGATTATGCGTTAGGTGACTCGAAATTAATTACTACCCACCATGCCTGTTTGCCTATTTGGTATGGACAAGAGAATGAAATAACAGAAAAAGTTATTAGTGAACTATATGCATCAAGATAAATGGAAGATTACCTTTTTATCTGGTGAATAAACTATTTAGAAAATTAAAAGTAATGAATGAGAATTAAACAACATACCCCGATAAGAATAGCATTCTTCCATATTATGGCAGATAACTTTAGTGGAGCGGCAAAAAATATATTCCGTCTTCTTCGCCGTATCGATTCAGAAAAATTAGAACCTGTACTGGTTGGTCAGACTGAAAACGAGTTGACCACTCGGGTTGGAGAACTTGGAATCAAAGTATTTATCGTGCCGTATCCTCCCGAACTCGATGTTTATGGACAAAAATTATTAAACTTAACAATTGGTAATCTTTTTCAAACGCTTGCAGGGGCATGGAAATATAATGTGTCATTAAACAAATTTTTTAAGAAAATCAAACCTCAGGTTGTATGGGCAGACAATATACGCACTTTTTTTTCTGTCTATATTGCAAGCAAGATGAACGGATGTAAAGTTATCTGGAATGTCTGGTCTGAACCAAAAGGTAATCTTGCATGGTGTCTCCATCATTTAGGTTTGATTTTGGCAGATGTAGTCAATCTGGAATATAATAGTCAGGCACAAAAACTATTTGGAAGATTATCAAATTTACAATTTTTTAGAAAAAAGTTAGTTACACTTTATACAGGGGTGACGGATTTTGAGATACCTTTTGGCGCCAATATCAGGGAAGAGCTAAATCTGTCTTCAGAAAACATACTTATTTTGATGGCTTCAAACATATCGCCAGCAAAAGGACAAGTTGATCTTATGAAGGCAATGGATACAATTGTTCAGAAATATCCAAATATACATCTTTTATTTGCAGGAAAGCCGCTTGAAACACACCCTGACTCGTTGATTTATGATAAAATGTTGAAGCAATATGCGAACGAAAAGATGTTATACAATAATGTCCATTTTCTCGGATGGCGTTCTGATACCCGTGATCTAATGCAAACTATCGATATTTATGTTTCCACTTCTTATAGCGAATCTTTTCCGGATGCTGTGCGCGAAGCAATGTTGGCGGGTAAGCCGATTATTGTCACCAACGTAGGGGGAACGTTTGAACTGGTTAATGTAGGTAAAAACGGATTTTTATTTGAGCCGGGGGATGTCCATTCCCTTGTTAAGCATATCAGTTTACTTTTAAATGATCCGAAATTGAGGGAGTCTATGGGAAAAGAGGGAAAACGTATAATTACGGAAAAATTTTCAACTGAATTATATGCCCGAAATTTTGAAGATATGGTGATAAAACTTTTTTAAGACCTCATTCTGTTAGTCAAAAGGTTTTTTTAGGTAATAGCTGACGAAAAAGTTTTGGCCTAGATAATCATGCAATAGGCAGTAGAAAACAACAACGCAAAACATTTAATGCAAGTGTATGGTGTTTTTAGCCTTTCAATATAATTAAAGAAACTCAAGATTGGAAAATTGTTAAAATTGTATTTTTTTACTATATTTTGTGAAGCAGCAAAGCCTAATTCTGTTGTAGTTAAAGAATAGATGAACGACCTACGACTCTCTTGTATATGAATTTTTTTGAATTCTCATTTTGGTGGTACTTAATTACTTTTAGCATTGTCTTGTTTTGCGTAAAACGGGTTGGGTTAAAAATGGACATTTGGCGCCAAGGCTACGATCGTGGTGCCTTGATGTGCTTATCTCTAATCCTTTTCTTTATTACATCGGTATACAGTTTTATCATATTCATATCGGTTATTGTTTTTAACTATACAATTCTGTCTGTTTCCATTAACAGGGGGTGGGGGGGTAGGATTGTCGCTATATTTTTAATCATAATAGATATCACAGTCCTTGTATATTTTAAATGTTTAGTGTTCTTGATACAGGGTTTGAACTTACCTATTTTTGCACTGCCAATCTTTACTGAAAGCCAAATAATAACTGACTGTTTGCCTCTTGGTATTTCGTTTTACACTTTTCAACTCATCAGTTTTGTTGTTGATATTTTAAGAAGCGGTAACAGGACTAGTATAAATTTCATCGATTACATTAATTATATGGTGTTTTTTCCTAAAGTTATTTCAGGTCCCATTGAACGTTGGCCATCGATTTCTGCTCAAATGAAGTCGTTTCGTTTTACTTTCAATGTGACCAATATTGACATTGGTTTGAAATGGATTTGCCTTGGCTTTTTTTTCAAGTTCGTGCTGGCTGATAATCTTGCACCCTTCATAAACATAAAGGAGAATGGGAATGCATGGACTATTCTTTTCTCGGTTTACCTTTTTGGATTAAAACTCTATTTTGACTTTGCAGGCTATAGTTTTATAGCAGTCGGTTTGGCTGATATTATGGGAATTAGATTGACCCTGAATTTTCTTGCACCTTACTCATCGCTTAACATTCAAGACTTTTGGCGTCGCTGGCACATTTCTTTGATGAGCTGGTTTCGTGATTATCTTTATTTCCCGCTTGGAGGGTCAAAACGGAACAATGTATATTTGAATCTTCTCATCGTTTTTGTTTTGTCCGGATTTTGGCATGGAGCGAGTACTAACTTTCTCTTATGGGGCGCCTACCATAGCTTGCTAATGGTTTTTTACAGGTTTTTTTCACGTGTCAAACCCCTGAATGTTTTTACTGGATGGTTTGTTACATTCAACAGTGTGATGCTCGGTTGGCTGTTCTTTATGGAGACGAATTCTTCAAGACTTCTGGCAAAACTGAGCGCCCTATCAAGTCTTTCATCTTATTCCATTAGTAATCTACATGCGTTGATTAATGGTTTCTCAATACCCGAACTATCGGTCCTGCTTGTAGTGTTAGGGCTTTCATCCTTGGTATTGATCCTTGAGTCAATATCGTCAACTATCGATAAAAAATTGGCATATAGTTGGCTTCTACGTCCGGGGATTGTGCATAGCATGGTATTTTTTACAATGCTATGCTCTGCAAGGGCATTTACTCGTTTTCTTTACTTCAATTTCTAACCGTGAAGATATTAATATGGACATTAACGATTATTTTCTCATGGTGTATCGGATACAGCCTGAACCGTATGGCATTAGACAGTGATTTGAATTGGACATTCAGTTTGTATAAAAAAAAACGTGAGATAATCCAGCAATTCAAAGGCCAAAAAAGGTTAATAATCATAGGAGGATCCGGAGTACATTATGGCATTGATGCTCTACATATTGAGCAACTGTTGAATATGCACGTGATAAATGCTGGTTTACATGGTGGTTTGGGGTTGAATGCTATACTGGAATGTTTTAAAGGAGAATTCTCTGAAGGCGATACTATTCTATTAATACCCGAGTATGGTATTATAAGTGGCAAAGGAACAGGTTGGCTTTCACCTTTTTTCTCTGTTGCCGTTGGTCGCCCAGGGATGGGTGGATATGGCTTTCAACAGACTGTCGAAGAATTCCTAAAGGGTGGCACACTTAATATATATTCTTTTCTAAAATCTTGGGCAAAACTATTTCTTGGCAAAAAAGGCAGGGCCTACGATACTGTTGATGGAAGGGGGGATGTCCTGTTTTTTTTGCACGATATGAAGGCTGCGCCAGAGAAAGTCAGTAATGAAGTCTCGTTATATGCCATGCAAAGAATTATTGAATTCCAAAAACAAATAAGGCAAACTGGTGCCAATTTCTTGATTGGATTGCCATGGGTTTTAATTAATGAAAATGACCAAAAATCACCGGAAACAGTTAAAAATTATATTGTTGATTTGGCAAAGATTGCACCAGTTTTATATAACGATAAAACATTAAATTTATCTCGGGATCTTGACCTTTTTAGCGACACAGGTCTTCATATGAATAAAAAGGGCAGGTTAATACGTTCTTTAGAACTTGCGAACCAGATTGAGCATGAGTTAGCGAAAGCTCAATCTCACAAAAACACTCAGCTAAACAAAATTATCCAATATGTCCCAATTAATTCTTGGGTTGCTGCCCATCCTAATGACTGAAAACGAGAGAATTGTAAAATCTTTGATGCACCTAATTAACAATAAAATTTTACCAGGCGGTGAATCTGACAAGGATATTCGCATAGGACCATTGGAGATTAATGATTTTTCCATATGTTTTTGGGTAGAAATACATATTGCAAATGGAAGAGCGAAAAGGAGTCTTTATGTCAAGATTCCAAAAGCAGATTTATATAAAAAACAAAAGAGGGAAATTCTTCCCCTATCCGATGAAGATATAAAATTAGCTGAAGACGAGTATAATAGTCTTGTTTATCTTTCCCGGTGCTGGTGTAATGATAATATTGGTGTCCGGTTTGTTAAGCCATTGGGTTTTATGAAGGAATACAATGCAATTATTACTGAAAGGTTTTATGCGAAACATTTTTTCAAAATGTTTAAACGATCTAATTTAAAAAATATATTTAATAAAAGAAATGATGCTACCCATCACATCATGTCACGTCTTGGTACTGCACTTTCTATATTTCATCAGACAACAATAAAAGAATGTGAGTTTAATGTTGGAGGTGTTCTTCAAAAGATACAAAATATTTGCTTGCAACTTAAATCATTTGGTATTGACCAGAAATTTATGTATAGAATAGTGTCCACGCTTGAAAGGTCTAACAAACTTGAAATCACAACCCATTACACTAACACCCTTAAAGGATTTGATGTTCGGCAAGTTTTTATAGACAAAGATGGGGCTATATTCTTACTTGATCCTGGGAAAATGAAAACCGACTATAAAGAAATGGATTTAGCCAGATTTATTGTTACATGCAGGATACTTTACTGGGGAAGCATGTTGTTCTTTCTGCGTGTAGCTCCAAATATTTCATATGAAGAGAGTTTTATAAAATCATACTATGGACATAATAATAAAAGGCTCAAGAGGGTTCTTGGTTTATTAATCATAAAAGAACTTCTTAAGCATTGGAGAATGGCTCATATAGCACTAGGATTAAAACAATGGCCATTGTTAATTAAGAAAATATTAAAAAAAACATATATAGATCCGTTTTATAAATGGCAGATTACTAATGAACTGGTAAAATTGGAAAGTTAAATGAATTACGATAAAGATACAAAAAATGCATATAGAAATGAACTAAAAGCAAAAGAGTATCAAGAGCAATATACAAAAGGCACAAAATGGGCGCGTTTTACTATGTGGAGACAAAAGGTGCTTATTAAGAAGATTATTGAACAATGTAATTTTAAGCAAGATGACAAAATACTTGACATCCCGTGTGGTACCGGGTTTATAGGAAAGATTTTATGTAATTCACTGGGCCATATTATTGCTTCAGATATTTCCATAGAAATGATGAACAGAGCATCCAGAGAATATCAAGGGGACAACTTCCGTGGTTTTGTTCAATGTGATGTTACCCAAACACCTTTTAAAAAAGAATCATTTAACTGCGTGATACTGCTTGCTCTTATGCATCGATTACCAAAGGAAATAAAATTTAAAACATGGGATGAGGTTGTAAGCCTTTCAAAAAAATATATAATCGTAAACTATAGTATTGATAGTCATTCTCAAAGATTAAAGCAGTGGTTGACAAAAATGATTAGGCCGACTCACAAACCGGCACCATCACCAGTAGGAATACGAGGCATTCTCGAAGAATTTAGATTGATGAAATTGAAAATTAAAAAGAGAAAACACGTGGTTCGTTTTTTTTCTTCCGTGATTATTTTTTTATTAGAAAAGTCAGAATAACCAATTTTTGAACCGAAATACGTTTTTTTAAGGATTGATCAATAATGTGTGGTATAGCAGGTGTTTTTTTGAAGCAGTCAGATATATTTAGATCCGGAAAATTATTAAATGAAGTTTCCAATATGGTCATGGCTATACGTCATAGAGGCCCCGATGATGAAGGAATCTGGACCGACCCTGAAGGCCGACTTGTCCTTGGGCATTGCCGTTTGGCTATTATTGATCTTACGCAGGAGGGTCATCAACCCATGACATCAAGTTGTGGAAGATATGTCATAAGTTTTAATGGTGAAATTTACAATTATTTAGAATTAAGACATGAGCTGGAGAACATTGGAGTCCAATTTCATGGTCATTCCGATACAGAAGTTCTATTAAGCGCAGTTTCACAATGGGGTATATATGAAACACTTAATAAAGTTATCGGAATGTTTGCTTTCGCATTATGGGATAATTTTAAAGTAAAACTTATCTTATCGAGGGATAGGGCTGGGAAGAAACCATTGTATTATCTCTGCCACCATAATTCTATTTATTTTGCTTCAGAAATTAAGGCTTTTAAAACGCTGGATGAGGTAGATCTTCCTACAGATTATAATTCAATATATCAATATCTGACATTTGGTTATATCCCCGCACCAGCTACAATTTATAAAAACGTGTCCGAGATACCTGCTGCACACTACATGACCATTGATCAAAACCTGAATTTGGAATGTAAACCATACTGGCAAGTAGAATGGATCAAGAAAAGGCAAGTAACGTTTGATGAAGCTGTTGAAGAAACAGACCGTTTATTAAACGAAGCTATAAAAATTCGCTTGAGGGCGGATGTTTCGGTGGGATGTTTCTTGTCAGGTGGAATTGATAGTGGATTATTGGCTGCCATGGCCTCTTTACAGATGAACAAGAAGCTTAAGACATTCACAGTTTCCTTCAAGGATGGAACGTTTAATGAAAGCCCTCTTGCTAATATGGTTAGCAAGAGGTATGAAACCGATCACCATGAAATATGTCTCTCTCCTGATATTATAGATATTATTCCTAAAGTAGTAAAATCTTTTGATGAGCCGTTTGCAGACCCTTCGGCAATTCCTTCTTATTGTATTTCCGGGAAAGCCAGTGAATATCTAAAGGTCGTTTTAAATGGAGAAGGAGCTGATGAGATATTTGCCGGGTACCGTCGGCATTGGGCAATGAAATATTTTGGCTATTTTAAGGAGGTATTTAACATAGTACCGGATAAGTTCTGGATTAAGTTCAGTGAAAGCTTTCCTCAACCAAAAGCATTTAGATCTAAATATTCTTTTTTTCATAGGTTCACGCGAGGGATAACCGAGAATCCGTTTAATAGATATATAACATGGTGTACTGATGGTTTTAATGAGTTGGAAAAGGCAAATTTATATAAAGAAACAACTAATAATGGATATTGTTCTTCAATAGATCTTTTGAAAGACAAATATGGGACATTGGAAAATCTATATCCATTAGATCATTTCAGAGCAATGGATTTTCTTCAAAATATGCATGACGACATGCTGGTAAAAATGGATATTGCTACCATGGCTCACGGATTGGAAGGGCGCAATCCTTTCTTGGACCATCGGATAGTTGAGTGGGGTACAAGCCTGCCTGCCGGGATTATGATGAAAGGCTTAAATACAAAGCCTATTTTAAGAGAATTAGCAAAAAAATATTTGCCCAGAGAAGTAGTAATTGCTCCCAAAAGGGGGTTTGAAATTCCTCTTGTAATGTGGCTCCATAAAGATTTATATAGTATAGTTCGTGAGACATGTCTTGCTGCAAATGGTATCATTCTTGAATTATTTGACAGAAATTATGTAGAAAAGTTGTTAGATAAAAAATTGGACCTCGACCCTAATCGCTGGGCCAAAAGGGTCTGGATATTATTCATGTTGGCTATGTGGGAGGATCAGGTTTGCAGAGAATCGTTTTAGTAAGTCCGGATGGTTTTTCAATTCTCAATATATTTAAAGAATTAATAAACATAATTAATCGCGAAAAGAATTGGGAGATAATTGCCATTTGTTCCAGCGATAAATATATTCCAGTAATTAAAGAATTGGGAGTTAAGCATATATCTATTAAGATGGACAGGTATATTAGCCCCCTGCAAGACTTGGGATATCTAATTGCGTTGTATAAAGTATTTAAAAATGAACATTTTGATGTCGTTATTAATTTTACTTTAAAGCCTATTATTTATGGAACGATTGCAGCAAAACTAACAGGTAACAACTTTATAATATCTGCCTTTAGAGGACTTGGAAGGATATTTCAGTCAGAATTAGATACAAAAGGTAGATTTTTGAAATATGTTGTAATGGGATTGCTCTGGGTTGCATGTACTTGTAGCAGAAAAGTGTGGTTTACGAACAAAAATGATTGTTCATATTTTCTTTCTAAAGGTATTGTAAGGGAACACAAAATCATTTTGACAAATAACGGTATAAATATTGAACATTTTTCTTTGGGGGCAGTTGATAAAACTAAGATGCATGACTTGAGAAAAGAGCTTAGTATCAATGAAGATAACAGGGTTATAATAATGGTTGCTCGTCTACTGTGGCCAAAGGGCATAAAAGAATTTGTCGATGCCGCAAAGATAGTCATAGAAGAATATCCATCAGTTAAATTTTTGCTTGTTGGCTCATTAGAAGATAAGACTCCACAATATGTTCCAGAATCATTTTTGAAAGAGCATGAAAAATTGGGATATTTTAAATGGCTTGGTTTTAGAGAGGATGTAAGAGAATTGTATGCAATATCGGATATTGCTGTGTTACCCTCATATTACAAGGAAGGGGGGTATCCTAGGGCACTTCTCGAGCCAATGGCAATGGGTAAGCCTGTTATAACAACTGATACGCCAGAGTGTAGAGGCCCAGTAGAGGTAGGTAAAAATGGTTATTTAGTGCCTGCAAAAGATGCAAAATCGTTAGCAAATGCGATTAAGGATTTATTCAATGATGATGAAAAGAGAGATATGTTTGGTTCATTCTCAAGATTAAAAGCGGTAAATGAATTTGACGAAAAAGTGATAATGTCAAAAATATTTAATGAAATTATATTGCAAACGTGCCGGAGTAGCAATGTTTGTTAATTTAGAAGAGCGCAAGATAAAGGAAATTGAACACTCCCGCCGCCGTCGTAAAATCCTGCAAGGGTTTGAACGCCATATTGATATAAACAGAACCGAGGATATGAATAATATTGACTCAATGATCCGCGACAAGGACCTTTTTAATTACCATTTCTCGAATACAAAATATTATTCGATTGTTCATAGGAGTGAGGAATACCAATACAATTGGTTGAAAAGTAAATGTAAAAATGGTGTCAAAGTACTCGATTTTGCCTGTGGTAATGGCGAGAATGGCATATTCGCCGCTAAGTGTGATGCCGAAGTAACAGGTATCGATATTTCATTGGAGGGTATTGAAAATGCTAACCTCAACGCTAAACAAGTTGGGGTGGATAAACATTGCAGATTTGAGGTCATGGATGGTGAGAACATGATATTTCAGGATAATACATTTGATTTGGGTGTTGAATATGGGGCTCTCCATCATGTTGATTTAGAAAAAGCCATGCGCGAACTTTGCAGAGTCTTAAAACCAAACGGTGAAATGATTTGCGTAGAAGCTCTTAAGCATAATCCATTCATACACTGGTATCGGAAAAGAACGCCGCATTTACGTACTGAATGGGAAGTCGAACATATACTCGGTATTAATGATTTGAATATTATAAAAAAATATTTCGAAGAGATTAATGTAAAGTTTTTTCATTTGGCAGTATTGGCAGCTGTTCCGTTTCGAAAGACATTTCTTTTCAGACCATTGCGAATTTTTTTGGATGCAATAGATAAGATAATGCTCAGCAATCAAACAATTGGGAAGTATGCATGGATTATGGTTTTTACGTTAGGTAAGCCCATAAAATAGCCGGGTAAAAATGCGACAATTCATTCATTGTTTAAGTAATATAGAAATATTTGTTAAGTAAAAAACAATATTTAATAGCAAAAAGAATTTTTGACATTGTGGTATCATGCACAATGATAATTCCCTTAATGCCGTTTTATTTTGTTATTATGGTAGCGATAAAGGCGTCATCAAAAGGTCCTGTATTTTATTATGGAGAAAGAATTGGTCTAAATAATAAAAATTTCAGGATATACAAATTTCGAACGATGATACCCGATGCGGAATTATCGGGCACAACGACAACCCTGGATGATCCACGGATAACACGGATAGGAAAATTATTACGAAAATATAAAATCGACGAACTTCCCCAGTTGTTTAATGTATTATTTGGCGATATGAGTTTTGTGGGACCGCGACCGGAGGTAGAAGAACATACCAATGCCTATAACGAAGAAGAGAAAGAGATCCTTTCTGTAAAACCGGGAATAACAGATTACTCATCTATTGAGTTTTATAATCTTGCCGAGGTATTGGGGCCGGATAATCCTCACCAGATATATGTTTCAAAAATAAGGTCACAGAAAAACCGGTTGAGATTGCAATATGTAAAAAACCAGTCTTTTTTTGAAGATATGAAAATTCTCTTTAATACTTCCAAATTATTGATAAGATTAATATTTGCTAAGCTAAAAAAGAATTAATGGAATATTCAAGATTAGGTACTACTGACTTATACATTTCATGTGTTGGTTTTGGGTGTGCACCAATAGGCGGTTACGATTATGGAAAAGTTGATGATAGCGAGAGCATAAAGGCGATACTTACCGCTATTGATCATGGAATTAATTTTTTCGACACTGCAGATGTCTATGGTTTTGGTCATTCAGAAGAGATACTGGGCAAAGCGTTATCATTAAGTAAACAAGATATAATTGTTGCGACCAAGTTTGGTATTAATTGGGATTCTGATGGCAAAACGTGGCGTGATTTGAGTCCAAAAAGAGTAATGGATGCTGTAGATAATAGCCTGAGGCGACTAAAACGTGATTTTGTAGACTTATATCAGGCGCATTGGCCAGAGAAAAATACTAAAACTGAAGATACGTTTGCTGTGCTTATGAATTGCCAGAAACAAGGGAAAATCAGGTATATAGGTTGCTCTAATTACGATTTATCTGCTCTATATGAAATGCGAAATATTTACAGAATTGAGTCTTTACAGAATCCTTATAATCTTCTTAATAGGACTATTGAAAATAACCTTTTGGAGTATTGTAAAATAAATAGAATTTCGTTTATCGCATACAGTGCTTTGGCAAGGGGATTTTTGTCCGGGAAGTACGGAGAAAATTGTATGTTCAGCGGTACCGATACAAGAGTCAAATCTAAATATTTCTCAAATGAATATGACGATAAAAAATCATTAATTATCAGTGAATTAAAGAAAATTGCATTAAATAATGAGAAGACCTTATCACAAATAGCAATTCGCTGGATTCTGGATAACTTGTCTGTGGATTGTGCTCTTGTAGGTTTAAAAAATGTTGAACAAGTAAATGATGTTGTTGATTCATGTGGCTGGAAGCTTTCAGCTGATGATTATGAAAGACTTTCTTTTTTGTCCGAACAATTTATTGAAACAAAGTTATATTAAGGAAAATAAATACAGGGGTGCGCATGAAAGAAGTATTGCCTGAAGGTGGTTTTAGAACAGAGGCGGAAAATGAGGTAGGAAGAAGGATCGAAAAAGTTTTTAATAAATGCCCGGACAGTGTGGAAGTTAAACTTGATAATTTCACAAAATACATTCGAAGGCAGAGACTGACAAGATTATTGGCAATGTATGAAATTTTTAAGAGAATTCTCAATGTAAAAGGCTCCATTGTTGAATGCGGGGTGTATCGTGGTTTTGGGCTCATGGCGTGGGCGAATATGAGCGCTGTCTTGGAGCCCAATAATTTAACGCGTCGCATTTACGGTTTTGATACCTTTGAAGGCTTTCCAGGGGTCAGCAAAATGGATTCGGGTCAAATGATGAAGGCTAAAAAAGGGCAATTATTTGCCAACTCATATGATGAATTGAAAGAACTAATGGAAATATATGACTCTAACAGATTTTTAGGTCATGTAAACAAGGTCCAACTTATAAAAGGTGATGTGCAGAAAACCATCCCAGAATTTATTACAAAGAATAAACATCTCGTTGTTAGTTTGTTGTTCCTTGATTTGGATTTATATGAATCTACTAAGATTGCAATAAATAATTTATTTTCAAGGATGCCGAAGGGAGCAATCATAGCCTTTGATGAACTTGATAACCCCATATGGCCAGGTGAGACTGCAGCACTTCTTGAAACAATAGGGATCAATAAGCTAAGAATAGAGAGAATAGAGTTTGATCCCTATATTGGATTTGCTGTAATAGATTGACCATTATTTCTTTGGAAAATCCTATGTTAAAATTGAAAGAAAGCAGAACTGTCGATATGCCTTCACCGAGTAAAATCAGAAGAATAGTTCTGGATTTGGTATATAAAACCAGAAGCCCTCATATTGGTTCATCCTTTTCATCGGTGGAGATATTGCAAAGCCTGTATTTTGAAGTTTTGAACGTTTCCCCTGGTGATCCGTTCAACAATAGCAGGGACAGGTTTATACTCAGTAAGGGCCATGCTTGTCCGGCATTATATGTGGTTTTGGCTGAAGCTGGCTTCCTAAGTGATGAGGAACTAAAAGGTTTTGCAATTGATGGTGGTACTCTTGAACAGCACCCAACAAGGAATTTGAAGCAGGGGATAGAGGTATCAACCGGTTCGCTTGGGCATGGTCTTTCCGTAGGGATAGGTATGGCAATCGCGGCAAAAAGAGATGGAAGAGATGGTAAGGTCTTTGTTCTGATGAGTGACGGTGAATTGAATGAAGGCTCTGTCTGGGAGGCAGTGATGTTTGCAGCGCATCACAGGCTTGATAATCTTGTCGTAATTGTTGATTATAACAAAATACAGGCGCTGGGGTTTACGAAGGATGTGATAAATTTAGAGCCTCTTTCGAAAAAATGGTTATCCTTTGGTTGGGCAGTGGAAGAGATTGATGGACATGATTGCAATCATATAACCGAAACGCTTATGAGGGTACCCTTTACAAATGGGAAACCCAACATTGTTATTGCCCATACAGTGAAGGGAAAAGGTGTTAGCTTTATGGAAAACGACCTTCTCTGGCATTACAGGACGCCTGATAAAGAGGAATACGATCTTGCCCTCAAGGAACTTTCAGAATGAGGGAAACATTTTTTAAAGCAATTGAAGATATTGCCAGTGCCAGAGATGATATTTTTATCCTTACCGGTGATCTTGGATTCAAACTATTCGATTCTTTCAAAACAAAATATCCTGACCGATTTTTCGATATCGGAGTTGCCGAAGCGAATATGATCGGCATTGCTGCTGGGCTTGCGCTCTCCGGAAAACAAGTTTACTGCTATTCTATTGCTCCTTTTCTTATAATGAGGGCTTTTGAACAAATCAGAGTCGATGTGGCATACCATAATGTAAACGTTAGGCTTGTCGGGGTTGGGGGAGGCTTATCTTATGGCATGGAAGGATTTACTCATCTTGGTATCGAAGACCTTGTTCTAATGAGGTCTCTGCCGAATATGACAGTCATAGCTCCTGCAGATCCGATGGAAGCTAAGCAGATAGCGAAAATTTCATGTGAATACGAAGGACCGATATATATAAGACTAGGTAAAAATGGCGACGATGCGGTACATAATATATTTCCTGATATCCAAATTGGCAAGGCGCTGATGTTGCGGGAAGGAAAAGATATTGCCATTTTTGCTATTGGAAATATGGTTCTTGTCGGCAGACATGTTGCTGATATGCTTAAGAAACGTGGTATTGATGTTGCACTGATTAACATGCATACCCTGAAACCTCTTGACGTGAAAACAATTATGGAATACTGTGGATCACATAGGGCAATATTTTCACTTGAAGAACATATTGTTAATGGCGGGCTTGGCTCCGCGATTGCGGAGGTTCTTTCAGAAAATAGTTATAAAGGTTTATTTAAGCGAATAGGTATCCCCGAGAAGCTTCATAATACTATCGGTCATGGTGATTATCTGAGAGCAATATATGGCTTAACGCCCGAAAAGGTATATGACTCTATTATGAAAGAGTTTGAGAAACATTGATTGAATCCGGCGAAAAAATATTAACCATCTATTGCCACTTAGGATTCTTGATACGTATCTTTCGGGGTAGTTTATCACACTCCTTCCACCGGAGATCAAAAATGGCATGGCAGAATATGCTCCTGGCAAAAGTATACCTAATATTAGGGCAGAGATAGAGTCTATAAGATATGTCAATAAATAGTTTTATTAAAATGCTTATTCATGCTTATGCCTTGAACCGTGTCCTCTTTTTTTTGATTTCGGACATTATTCTGTTCATATTTTCCCTTTTCCTGTCCTTTCTTTTCCATTTTGATTTAAATCTGAATATTGATTATGTTTCACTGATTGCAGAAGTTGCGCCGTTGTTTATTGCTATAAAGATCATTGCGCTCGGGATCTTCAGCATATACAGTATTTCGTGGCGTTATGTGGGGATAAAAGATCTCATAAATATTATAATTTCGTTGATATTTTCCGAACTGATCTTAATCCTGCTTAGTCTTCCTTCTTCTTTTATCAATTACAGCCTTCCGATATTGGGTTTTCCCAAAAGGATATTTTTTGTTGATGGTATCATTTCTCTATGTCTGATTGGAGGTTTGAGGATATCAAAGCGTATTTATCTCGAGGTAATCCGTAAGAAGAAATATACCAAAGAGGGCAAAAAAACTATCATCATCGGCGCAGGCAATACAGGTGAGATGATTTTACGTGACATGGTCCGCCAGAATTATTCAGGATTCCGTCCGATCGGTTTTTTAGATGATAACAGAACAAAATTAGGCACCATTATCCATGGTGTTCGTGTGATCGATACGGTGAATGCGCTAAGCAATGTTATCCAACAAAATGCGATCGAGGCTGTCATAATTGCCATCCCTTCCTTAAACCATAGGGTATTGAGAGATATGTACAATACTTGTGTGAAGATGAATATAAGAAGCATCAAGATAGTGCCGCGCATATATGATTATGATAAACCGGATATCAATTTAAAAGCGCTTGAGGATATAAGCATTGAAGACCTTATCGGGCGTCAATCGATAATTGTGGATTATCGCGCTATCAGAGATTTTATAGGCGGGAGGTTAATCCTTGTAACCGGAGCAGGGGGTTCGATAGGCGCGGAAATTATTACACAGATATGCACTTTTCAGCCTAACGATATTGTCTTGTTTGACATCGACGAAACGGAATTGCATAACCTTGGCCTTAAACTCAACAGACTATTTCCTCATTTATCCGGGCAGATACATTATGTAACGGGTGATGTAAGGGATAAAATTAGATTGAAGGAGGTTTTTGACAGCTACCGGCCGCAGATTGTATTCCATGCCGCTGCGTACAAACATGTACCGATGATGGAATATAACCCGAAAGAGGCTGTGAAGGTAAATATATTCGGCACATACAATCTTGCAAAAACAGCAATGGAATATGCTGTTGAAAAGTTTATCATGATCTCCACTGATAAAGCAGTAAGGCCGACAAGTATTATGGGTGCAACAAAGAGGGTGGCGGAGCATGTTTGTAAGGCTTTTAACAACAGTTCATGGCTCATGGCTCATGGCTCATGGCAGAATCAATCAGAAGATAATCGGCTCATGGCTCATGGCTCATGGCAAGACAAAACGATAAATCAACAAGTACCTATCAGCTATGAGCTATCAGCTATGAGCCATAATAAACCATCAGCTATGAACTACGAGCCATCAGCCATCAGCCATGAGCAATCAGCTACGAAGTTTATTTCTGTTAGGTTCGGGAATGTGCTTGGGAGCAGAGGCAGCGTACTGCCGCTGTTTCTTGACCAGTTGAAACATGGCGGGCCTCTTACAGTAACTCATAAGGATATGAAAAGATATTTTATGACTATACCCGAGGCAGTGTCGCTTGTGTTGCAGGCGTCCACCATGGGTGAAGGGGGTGAGGTGTTTGTCCTTGATATGGGCGAACCGGTGAATATCACCGATGTGGCAGAAGAGCTGATAAGAATACACGGCTTGGAACCATACAAGGATATTGATATAGAGTTCACAGGGTTGCGGCCGGGAGAAAAACTTTTTGAAGAGATTCTTACCGCAGAAGAAGGAACGGTGTCAAGCAAGCACGAAAAGGTTTTTGTTGCAAGGAACAGTGAAAAATACTCGCTTGACGAGATTGAGGATATTTTGAAGGAATTCAGAGAGTTGATTGCCGAGCCTTCGATAGGGAATGATGGGAAGGTGAGGGAATTGTTGAAGAAATATGTAAAACATTATGAAGAGCAGTAACGGCAGTTTTGAATTTTGAATTCTTAGTTTTGAGTTGCAATGAAAGAAGGAAAGAAAGCATAATAAAGAAAAGAACATATGAATTTTCTCTAAAAATAGTAGACCTTTACAAAATACTCATATCAGTGAACGAGTATGTGCTTTCGAGACAGCTTTTAAAGGCCGGAACAAGTATCGGGGCCAACGTAGAAGAAGCCCTTGCAGGGCAAAGCAGAGCAGATTTCCTTTCAAAAATGTCCATAGCCTCAAAAGAAGCGCGGGAAACCAATTATTGGTTACGGCTTATCATAGACAGCAAAATCCTTGAAGACTATCGTGTAAAGCCCCTTGTTGCTGAGTCATCTGAAATAATAAGAATGCTCACATCTATCGTTAAAACTACTTCTTTAAATAATTCAAAACTCAAAACTAAGAAATCATAACTTTTTAAACAAAGGAGATCGGACTATGAAAGAAAGATCAATCATTGTTTTATTAATCTTGTTTTTCTCTTTTGCAATATATTTACCTGTCTATGCTATTGATACCGAGATTACCCGACAGACAATGAATGGTCTGCAAGGTGTATGTGTGATGGTGGAAAATATTCAACCTAATATACAGAAATATGCTCAAAAAGCAGGTCTTACGAAAGAGCAGATACAGAAGGATATTGATACAAAATTAAAATCGGCGGGCATTAAAGCGTTTAGCAGGGGAGAATGGCTTAACGCTGCGGGAAGACCAATACTTTATGTAAATGTGAATACTCACGAGTATGAAAAATACTGGTATGCCTATGATATAAAATTGGAATTACAACAGATTGTATCACTTGAAACCAACCCGTCTATCAAAACGATGGCAGATACATGGTCAATAAATATGACAGGCATAGCGAACATCGGTACCCTTAATTCAATCAGAAATAATGTGGGTGTATTAGCTGAAAAGTTTGTAGAAGCGTATAAGTCAGTGAATGGAAGAAGTAGCGATAGTAAATAGCTCATAGCTGATGGCTCATAGCAAAAGCAGAAGATTATGGAAAAGATAAAGACAAGATTTGCTTTTGAAGAATTAGATGTATGGCAAAAGTCAGTTGAATTTGCGATAAAGGTAATTGATCTCATAGAGAATATACAGACTGATAGGAAACATTATCGGTTAATAGAACAGTTAGAAGCAGCTTCTGCCTCCATAGCGCTAAATATTGCCGAAGGGAAGGGTAGATACTCCAAGAAGGAATTTGTTCAATTTCTATATATTGCACGCGGTTCTTTAAATGAAACAATTACTTTGCTGATTATCTTTAATAAAAACAAATGGATTGCAGATCAAAAACTTGATGAAATGAAATCTTTCGCTGATGTAATCGGTAAAATGCTGTCAAATCTAATAAAATCGATAAAAACATCTCATAGCATATAGTCAATTCTTCATGAATTTGCCATGAGCTATCAGCTATGAGCTGTTTCAACAAATCTCAACCAGCCCTCTTTTTAACATCCCTCCGAATCAATTTCCTTCAAAAAAATCCTAATAAACCTGTTGTCAAATAGGATTACATGTTATATAAAGTAACATGTTCTATCTATTGCTTGCTGTTTTTTTGTTTCTCCCGCAATATCTGACAGCAAACGATGAAATTACCGCCGCTTCTTATCTGCTTGTTGAAAAAGAAACTTTTCAGATAATATCCGGTAGGGATTATCACGCAAAAATGGCGCCTGCAAGCACGACAAAAGTAATGACAGCTATCATGGCGATCGAGAAACTCCCAGCGGAAGATATGGTAGTCCCTGACAGCAGCGTACACACAATTCCTGCATCAAAGCTGAACCTTGTCCCTGATAAGAAATACAGAGCAATGGATCTGGTGACGGGTGCGCTGGTAAAGTCTGCAAATGATGCCGCCTATGCGCTTGCCGTGCATATAGGCGGTACAGAGAATAACTTTGCCCGTATGATGACCGAAAAAGCACAGGAGATCGGTGCGCAGAACACACAGTTCAGAAACGCCTCGGGCCTTTTTGCAGATGGCCAGTACACAACAAGCTACGACCTTGCATTGATTTTCCGGTATGCCTTGTCAAACGAAACGTTCAGGGAAACATCTGCAACGAAATATTTTCTTTTTAATAAGGGCAGTCAAAATATAAAATACAAGAATCACAACAGACTTCTGTTTTGCTTTGAGCCTACCATAGCAGGAAAGACAGGTTTTACAAAACTCTCGAGACATTGTTATGTCGGTGCATTTGAAAAGGACGGGAAAGTGTATATCCTGTCCATGCTCGGCAGCAATAATCTCTGGGGCGATGTAATCCTGATATTGAAAAATCTTTACAGCGATCTGCCTTCTGATAGAGAAATTAAAGAGGCAAGGGCAAACCCCATTGTGCTGACCTCTTATGGAAAGAAAAAAGGAAACAAACAGATACAGCTAACAGCAAAGAAGAAAACTACAGCAAAAAGCTCTGTTGCGCTCACCTCTTACAAAACAAAGAAAACAATCAAACCGGCAGCAAAAAGAAAGTTCAAAACCCATAAAAACCACAAAAAGTATAAGATCACAGCCAAAAGATATTAATGAGATTAAAGTATCTTGTAATAATATTCCTCACGTTATTCCTTCCGGCACAGCTGTATGCTATCACTCTTGAAGAAGAAAGGAAATACGGACAGGAAATATACCTTCAAATAGCTAATTCTGCAAAAATCAATAACGATCCGTATATTTCAATATATTTACAGAATATAAAGAACAGTCTTGAAAGCGCGTCGAATTTACCGTTTCCGATAGTGCTTACTATTATTGAATCGAATGCGGTTGATGCATTTGCCACAATCGGCGGGTATGTGTACCTGACAACCGGACTTATCGGGATGTGCGACAAAGAAGAAGAGGTGGCCGGTGTAATGGCGCATGAGTTTGCCCATATTGCAAAAAGGCATGTCGCTAAGCGTCTGGAAAAAGAAAAATATATCAATATCGGCATGTTAGCCACTCTTATAGCAGGCATATTAATCCCCGACCCAAAAGCGAAAGAAACGATCCTTGCTACCGGCAGTGCTTCTGCCATGGCGCTGTCTCTTAAGTATTCCCGGGAAGACGAAGATGAGGCCGACCGTGTTGGTGCTTATATTGCTGACAGGGCGGGTTACGGCGCCCTTGGTACGGCCGATTTTCTAAAAAAGTTGAGGTCAGGAGCTGGCGATAAAGTCTTACCGCAGTATCTTCTGACACACCCCTATCATGAAGAGCGCATTGTCAAAATTGAAAGTGCCTGGGCAGGGAGCAAGTCCCGGATAGATGGCACCTTTTTCCCTTATCTGCTGGTAAGGGTCAAGGTGCTTCATAGTCCTCTCAAGGAGGGGACAAGAGACATGTGGATAAACAGGTACGCAAAAAACAGAAATGATCCACAAAATGCCTACGGAATGTCTCTTATGTTCTCGCTTACGGGCAATACGAAAGAATCTGTGCATATTGCAAGAGGCATGAACTCGCCATACAGCAATATGTTTCTTGGAGAAATCCTGGTAAATGCCCGTCAATTTGAGGATGCTATCGGTGTTTTAAGGGATGAAACTTCTCCCATATCCCGTTTTTTTCTCGCAAAAGCCTATGAAGGTCACGGAGATAGAGAAATGGCGCTGAATATTTTTGGTGAATTATTGCAATACGGCAAAATTTATCCGGATATATATTACCGGTACGGCATGCTCATGGGGAGAAGCGGCAATCAGGGAAGGGGGTACGAGTATCTTGGCCGGTATTATATGGAGACAGGCAAACAGGATATTGCAAGAAGTAATTTTGAAAAGGCTATAACAAAGTATGGAATAAATTCGCCGGAGGCGAAGGATATATTAAAACTCCTTGACAAAATAAAGAAATAGCTCTGAACCCTTAGCAAGTTACAAGATTGTCCAGGATTATCAGCATCATTCAATATTTTAATCTATTGACACTTTTTCAAATTCTTTCTTATAATGACAAGTCTTTTCTGTAATATGCGCGAACATCCTTTGACCTGGAGGATAATATGGCAAAGAAACATTTTGGATTAATGATAATTTTTGTGTTTGTCTTCTGTTTTTCCTGTTCCGGATTTGCTGCAAATTACAAGCCGGAGTATAAGATGAGTATAATTGTCGGTCCGACAGGCCCCTGGGGGGAATCTGCGGCACGGTTTGCCGAAGCAGTAAAAAAGGCTACAGGCGGAAAAATAAATATTAAACCTTACTACAATGGACAATTATTTGCGGGAAAACAGACAAACGAATTTCTTCTGATGAAACAGGGTGTTATAGACTTTGCTCTTGGCTCTACCATAAACTGGTCCCCAACTGTAAAGGAACTGAATATTTTTTCACTCCCCTTCTTTTTCCCCGGTTACAAAGCTCTTGATATTGTTGAAAACGGAGAAGTGGGAAAGCAGATCTTTAAGCTTATTGAACAAAAAGGAGTGGTTGGACTTGCGTGGTGTGAAAATGGTTTTAGGGACCTTACGAACAACGAAAGAAACATAAAAAAACCCGAGGACCTCAAAGGTCTTAAGATAAGAGTGGTAAGTTCGCCCATATTTATTGATACATTCAAGGCAATAGGGGCAAACCCTGTATCCATGAACTGGGGTGAAGCGCTGAGCGCATTTCAGCAGGGAACAGTTGACGGCCAGGAAAACCCTGTGGTTTCAGTCACTATACCGAATAAGTTATGGCAGGTTCATAAATACATAACTATATGGAATTATGCCATCGATCCTATTATACTTGGTGTCAGCAAACAGGTCTGGAACAGCTTTGATCAAAAAGACAAAGATGCAATCATAAAAGCTGCGGCGGAAACGGCTAAATGGCAGAAAAAAGGTGCGAGAGAAGGGCTGGAACATAGCGCGGCTGCACTTGATATTTTAAGGAAAAACGGGATGGAAGTGACAGTGCTCACACCTGTACAGATAAAAACCTTTAAAAATATGACTAAGCCGGTATATGACAAATGGGCAAAAGAGATAGGCATAGAACTTGTAAAAGCTGCTGAAAAGGACATTCAGAAAGCAGAGAAGGTTAAATAAGAAATGTTCAGGAAGATATATGAAAACCTGGAAGAAGCGGCAGGTGTCTTGCTCCTTGCTGTTATGGCAGTATTTGCCTTTTTAAACGTAATTACCCGTTATTTTATCCATTACTCTTTTGCTTCAACAGAAGAGATTGAAGTTGCCTGCCTTGTCTGGCTAACCATGCTGGGAACTGCTGCCGGATTCAGGAGGGGTATTCATCTGGGGTTTAACTTGCTTGAGCTTCGTTTTCCCGCATTGGGGAAGAATATCATCTTCCCTCTTGCTTCTATCTTAACTATGGCTACCATCTCTATCCTTATCATGGTCAGTCTTTTTCAAATAAGAGATGAAATAGCACTTGGAATAAGCACGGAGGCCCTTGGTATTCCACAATGGTGGTATACTCTTGCCATACCGGCAGGCGGCATTTTAATGCTGTTTCGCACAGCAGGGGCATTATATAAAAACTTTGGTAAAAAACACCTTTAATCTGACATGGAACAGGTAACCATATTTTTTCTAATCTTTTTTGTACTTCTCTTTCTTGGAATACCTATTGCGATATCTCTCGGTTTTACCTCAGTCCTTCTAATATGGAAATATAATCTGGGTATAGCAGTTGTTGCTCCTGTTTTTTATGCAAGTGTGGCAAAATTTCAACTTCTCGCACTTCCCTTCTTTATCCTTGCCGGTCTTATTTTAGACCGGTGCGGAATTTCCAAGAGACTTATCCGATTGGTGAGCCTGCTTGTCGGTCCTATACCCGGAGGCCTTGCAATCGTAACCATTATCGTCGGTGTGATATTTGCGGGAATTTCCGGATCCGGCCCGGCAGATACAGCAACCCTCGGGGTTATTTTATTTCCTGCTATGGCTGCAATGGGATATGACAAGGGTTATACGTCAGCGCTGATTGCAAGCACCGGTTCTCTTGCTATTGTAATACCGCCAAGCATTGCCTTTATAATCTATGGGGTCATAATGGCAACCTCCGTTCCTGCTCTTTTTGCAGCCGGGGTGATTCCGGGGGTAATCACAGTAATTTTTCTCGTTATACCATCGTACTTTATCGCCCGGAAACATGGATGGAAGGGCGAAAGATGGGGAACATTAAAAGAGATACTCCAGGCATTTAAAGAGGCTGTCTGGGGGTTGCTTGCCCCTGTCTTTATTTTAAGCGGGATATACGGCGGCATCTTTACTGCAACGGAAGCGGCGGTAATGGCAATTTTTTACGGACTTTTTATAGGATTTGTTGTATACCGGAGTCTTAGCATTAAAATCCTTTACGATATATTCAGGGATGCAGTGATTTCCTCGGCAGTTGTTATGTTTATCGTTGCTTTTGCAGGCCTTTTCTCATGGACAGGTTCTACACTCGGGGTAATGGACAAAACTTCGGCATTCCTCCTTTCACTCTCTTCCGATACTTTTATGATACTTCTTCTTATAAATGTAATACTTTTCATAGCCGGGATGCTTATGGACGCAATCTCTATTTATTATATATTTCTGCCTATTCTGATCCCGATTATACATCATTTCAACTGGGACCCTATATGGTTCGGGGTTGTCATGACCCTGAATCTTGCCATCGGCCAGATAACACCTCCGGTGGCCGTAAACCTTTATGTTATTGCAAATATAGCAGATCTTAATCTTGAGAGGATTTCCCGGTCGGTTATTCCTTTTGTTGCCGCGATGCTTGCTGCACTGTTTATAACAATACTTTTCCCATCATTGTCAACTTATCTGCCTGCTTTGTTTGGACTCAAATAGCCGGCGGCTTACAGGCCATAGCTAAAAACCTCAGAGAAACAAAAAGGTTCTACTGCTGCTATGAGCAATGAACAGTCTTTACCGGAAAGCCCTTCTCTTCTTTTTTCTTATGGGGTTCGGGACAAGGAGATCGATAATATCATCTACAGTGATGACGCCTTTTATCTTCTCATCTTCGCCGATAACGGGGATTGCGATGAAGTCGTATTTTGATATGATTTCTGCTATATCTTTGCGCTCTGCTTCGATGCTTACAAATTTTACATTCTGTGTCATGATATCTTCCAATTTTGCATATAAAGGACTTGTAAGAAGTTTTTTTAACGTCAGAACACCAAGCAGATGGTCGTAGTCATCTACTACATAGATGTAATATATAAATTCAACATCAGGCGCAAGCAGTCTGATATTTGCAAGCACCTCATCGATCGTCATATCCAGCGGAAAATCAAGAAATTCGCTTGTCATTAAACCGCCCGCCGTATCTTCCTCGTAGCTCAACAGGTCTTTCACCTCTGTCGCTTCTTCACTTTCCATAAGTGAGAGAAGCTCCTCAGAGGCCTCTTCAGGCATATCTCCCAGTATATCTGCAGCCTCGTCCGGGGGCATTTCTTCAAGGATGTCCGATATCATCTCCTTATCCATCTCTTTGAAAATCTTTTCCCTTATTTCTGCTGAGACTTCGTGGAGGGCTTCTCCTGCCAGTTCTTCATCAACAGATGATAAAAGCAATGTTCCTTCTTCCGGCGGAATCTCGCTCAGAATCTGGGCCAGGTCGGACGGATGAAGTTTGCCGAGATGTTTTCTGGCAACATTTAAGGTTAAATTCCTCAAATGAGGGTCGATAGTCTGGAGAAAATTCCAGTCGATAATATGTTCCTTGATGGGTTTCTTAAAAAGCGCAAGGGCCTTCTGAATCGTCCGTCCGCCGTCTATCCTCCTGAGAATACCGTTGAGTCCCACATCAATCCCCACTATGCAGACAATGCCATCACTCTCGCCGAGCTTTAAGTCGTTCACTCTCACAACCTTTGCGCCGTTTATATCGAGTATCTGTTTATCGAGGATATGCCTCTTTATCAGTATATCGCCTTCCTGATGTCTGTAATTGGATAGGGGTTTTTCTGAAAGGTTAAGCGTAATAACAAATTTGTTAAAGAGATGAATGTCTGCAACGGAAACTTCAAATAGTTGTTTCCCGTTTTTCAGTACAAGCTTAATTACACCCGGGAATCTTGCTCCGGGAACAATGACAAGGTCCCAAAGGACTCCCACCTTTTTTCCGTGCTGGTCAATGACATCTTTTTTCAGAATTTCACTCAGATAAACATCTGTTATATAGGTCATGTTTCATTTTATCATCAAGCATTGTATATGACAACGATTTATTGAGCAATAAAATCGCATATCAAATATAAGTTCCGGTGAGAACCATACGGTTTGAGATGGCAGGCTATAAATCCTGAGCCATAAGTTCTATGATCTTAGCCTCAATCACGGATATATCTGTCAAGGCTGTATCCTGTCCGAATGTCAGAAAGCGGCCCCTTGGATGCCATACAATCGGGTTAAAATCAACAAAAATCGTAACAGAAAAAAGACCGCACATGCCCGCAAGATGAGCCATGCCGGAATCATTAGAGACAAATATACCGCCGACCTGAAAGAATTCTTTGATATCAGAGAGTTCCTGAAAAGAGATTTTATCCTTAATATCAATATTCATGCCCAGAGATTCAAGGATGCACACGTTTATATCTTTTGATTTCAATGAGTTATAAAGCTCTATAAAATTTTCAACAGGCCATTTTTTCTTTTGAAAGCCTTTTTCAGGGTATAGGATCGTCCGGCATAAGGGTTTTGGTTTTATTTCTTTTTTAATTGCTTTGATCCCGTATTGTGCAAGTTGTGCCAGCTGGTAATCTTCAACATGGCATACAGCAGCTTCCGGCTGACAACTCGCAGCAGATAGCTCGGAGCTGATAGCTGATGGCTGCGGCTCTTTATCTTTTTGCCATGAGCCATGAGCCATGAGCCGATTATCTCCTGATTGATTCTGCCGTGAGCCGTGAGCCATGAGCTGGTTTTCCGGATACATCTCAATAAATATAAGGGGTTCCCTCGAAAAACCCTGCCATCTTTGCCTTAGATTCCTCCTCCTGTCCTTTCCTATAAATATGATCCGTTTGTAGATAATATCCGGACGATGATTTGAAAAAAGGTGAAGCCATTTTATCGATTCAATCCTGTGAATTTTTGCAAAATACCTGTCAAAAAGATTTAGAAATCTTGTGTATCCCAGCGCTTCGATATTCCCTTTAAAATGTCTTGATAAGGAAAGAAATGTTGACTCGGAAAGGCACATATCGCCAAGCCCGCCGAGATGAATGAGGAGGATTTTGTCACTGTCAGTGATCGTATTCATGCTTAAATCGTATTTTATAATCCGTCTTCTGTCAACTGAACGTTTTGTCATACAAAACTTCAAACTGATTTCAGGAAGAGTCAACAGCGTGATCCAGTGGAAAATTGTCCCTGAATTGAATCTGTTGTAGAGATTGGGAACCATATTTCTGCAAAGTGAATCGTCCTTTATCAAAGATGATCTGCCCTGTCCGAAGCATTTAATACCGGATAGTGTTATATAAGAAAAAATAAGTTTCTAAATTTACAGGGTACATCAAGAGGAACGAACAGAAATGGTATGGTCAGGAGCGAAGCCGAGAGAACTGAATCGATATTCCCCAGGATGATAAAAACATTACTTAAATAGCTTAATATTACAAGTGTTTACATGCACACAACAGACTTTACACTTCCTGCAACCCCCCGCTCTCTGTTCTTTTTAAGTGGACTTTTCAAGGAATATCTCGTAATATTTAACATATCGGGGCGTAGCGCAGCATGGTTTAGCGCACCTGCTTGGGGTGCAGGAGGCCGCAGGTTCAAATCCCGTCGCCCCGATTCTACTTTCCTAAGGTGTCCCTTGCTGATCCTTTTAACAAACGATGACGGCATTCACTCGGAAGGGCTTACGGCGCTCAGGGAGTGCCTGCTGAAGCAGCATGACGTATATGTTATGGCGCCTGAGAGGGAAAGGACATGTGTCGGGCATGCGATCACCCTGCATAAGCCTTTGCGGGTGAAAACTTTAGGCAACAATGTGTTTGCTTCAAACGGAACGCCTGTTGATTGCGTACTGCTCGGATTGAAGATATTGTTCTCTCGACCCCCTGATTTTATTATCTCCGGAATTAACAAGGGGCCCAATATGGGTCAGGATATAAATTATTCCGGAACCGTTGCGGCCGCAAAGGAAGGGGCTTTTATGGGCATACCTTCTCTGGCTGTTTCAATCAATGCAAGGGAAGATTATCACTTCTCCGATGCTGCTGAAATTACCAAAGATATTATCGATATGATGAAGGGCAGTCCCTGGCCTTACCGTACATTTTTGAATATCAATATCCCCAATATTCCATATGAAAAGATAAGAGATTTTATGGTGACAAGGCTCGGAAAAAGGGTTTATAATGATGCAATAGTCGAAAGAATTGACCCGAGGGGCAGGAGCTATTACTGGATAGGCGGGGATAGCCACGGCTTTGATTTGATTGATGGTACCGATTTTTATGCAGCAGAAAACGGTTATGTATCGATTACACCGATGGATGTGGATGTAATGAGCGACAGCTCAATCAATATATTAAAACAACGTTTAAACAGGAGGAGTTTATGAAAACCACATTATCTATTATCAAAGCAGATATTGGCAGCCTCGGAGGTCATCTCAAACCCAGTTCACCTTTATTTAAAAAGGTGGAGGACTTCGTCAGGGAAAAGAGCAAAGGAATAGTAAATGATTTTTTTGTATGCCATACCGGTGATGATATGGCAATTCTCTTTGCTCACTCGAATGGCATAGGCAATGATCAGGTACATAAGCTTGCCTGGGATGCCTTTATAGCAGGAACTGAAGTGGCGAAGGCGCAGGGGCTTTATGGAGCCGGCCAGGATCTTCTGAAAGACTCTTTCTCCGGCAATGTACGGGGGATGGGACCTGCTGTTGCAGAGATGGAGTTTGAGGAAAGACCGAATGAACCTTTTGTTTTTTTTGCAGCCGATAAAACTGATCCAGGCGCTTACAACCTGCCTCTCTATCTTATGTTTGCAGACCCTATGTATAATTCAGGTTTAATACTCTCCCCTAATATGGCAAAGGGATTTAAATTTGTTATTATGGATGTGAACTATACCGAAGGCGACAGGCTTATAGAATTGAATTCCCCTGAAGAACAGTATGATATTGCTGCATTACTCAGGGATAATGAAAGATTTGTTGTTGAATCGGTATGGTCAAGAGAGACAGGCGATGTTGCTGCAGTAGTAAGCACAACAAGGCTTCACAATATTGCCGGAAAATATACCGGCAAGGACGACCCGGTCATGCTTGTAAGGGTTCAGGGACCTTTCCCGGCAACCGGCGAGGCACTCGCACCGTTCAATATCGGGCATTATGTTGCCGGCTTTATGAGGGGAAGCCATGTAGGTCCGTTAATGCCGGTAAAGATGAATTCCGGTGTTTCCTTTTTTGATGGACCACCCGTTGTATGCGCCCTTGGTTTCTGCGTACATAACGGTATATTGACCGAACCTGCTGACGCCTTTGACCATCCGTATTGGGATTATATAAGGGCAAATGTATCACGAAAGGCCACAGAGATCAGGCAGCAGGGCTTTTCCGGCCCGGCCATGCTTGGCTATTCTGAGTTGGAATATGGTGGAATAGTAAGCAAAATGGAAAAACTTGAGAAAAAATTTAAAGTAAGGGGTTAAGAAAACAGTGAATAGTAAGGCGTGAATCGTAAATAGTCCTAAGAATTTATAATCTTATCACGTTTTTATTTCGCTATTCACTATTCACGGTTTTAGAATGAAATTTCATATTGAAACATTCGGCTGTCAGATGAATGAACATGATTCGGAGAAGATGACACATCTTCTCCGAATTGCCGGTTACGAACATGTTGATAATGCTCAAGAGGCAGACATCGTTATCGTGAATACATGCTGTGTTCGGGAGAAAGCCGAGCAGAAGTTCTATAGTTTTATGGGCAGGCTGAAAAGGATTAAGGCTATTAAAGGGACAATCCTGGGGGTAACCGGTTGCATTGCCCAGATGGAAAAAGATGCCATTTCCGACAGGCTCCCCTTCATAGATTTTTCTTTGGGACCTTCCAACATCCATAAAATTCAGGAAGCGATTAATTATGCTTCAAAAAAAACCAGGTTCTTTGACTTTTCCGAAAACAGATACGGCCATTCTATGTTTGTCGGACCGGAACGTTCAAACGGTGTAGTTAAAAAATTTGTTACGATAATGAAAGGATGCAACAACTTTTGCAGCTACTGTATCGTACCATATGTAAGAGGCAGGGAAGTAAGCAGGGATAGCGCCAGTATCCTGAAAGAAATCGATGAGTTGGCAAAAAAGGGTATTAAAGATGTGACACTTCTCGGCCAGAACGTCAACTCTTACAACATCGGAACTGATAAAATCTCCTTTCCGGAACTGCTGCACGCAATCGACAGAATCAATGGCATTGAGAGAATCAGATTTGTTACTTCTCACCCGAAAGATTTGTCTGACAGCCTTATTGACTGTTTCGGAGGGATTAAAAAATTATGCGAGCATATTCATCTGCCCTTCCAGTCAGGCTCAGACAAGATTTTAAAGTTGATGAACAGAGGTTACACGGTTGATGAATACAGAGAAAAGATAGGCAGACTCCGAAAAAGGCATCACGATATAGCTATCACAGCGGATTGCATCGTTGGTTTTCCTGGTGAGGAAGAGAAAGACTTCGAGGAGACCATGCAAATGATAAAAGATATTGAATTTGACAATATATTCTCTTTTGCCTATTCTCCAAGGAAATACACGGTTGCCTCAACCCTGCCGGATGACGTGAACAGAGATATAGCCTTAAAAAGACTTAAGCATTTGCAGGAGGTCCAGAAGGCGATAACACTGAAAAAGAACAGGGCGATGGAAGGCAGCGTTGCAGAGGTACTGGCAGAAGGCCCGAGCAAGAATTCCAATGAAGACATTACCGGCAGGACAAGAACAAACAAGATTGTCAATTTTGCAGGCAATGAGGATATGATTGGCAAATTGATGCATGTGGAAATTATAAAAGGTTATGCAAATTCCCTGAAGGGGGAACTGAAAAAAACAGGGGACAGGGGATAGTGTCTTTAAACCCTGTTGTCTGTATTGCGGAGGCATGAATGCTCAAAGAAATGAAGGTTGCAGGTATTACGGTAGACCCCTTTACCAACACCCCGATTGTGCTTCTTAAAGATATAGAAGAAAAAGATGTTCTTCCTATCTGGATCGGCCTGCTTGAAGCTTCGAGCATTGCTACGGCGCTGGAAAACATAAATACGCCGAGACCGATGACGCATGACCTTTTAAAGAATATACTGGATAATCTGGGTGTGAGGGTTATCAGGATAGAAGTAAATGATCTTAAGGATAACACATACTATGCGATGCTGCATCTTGATGTGGACAACAAAAGGCTTGTTGTGGATTCAAGACCGAGTGATGCCATAGCAATTGCGTTAAGAACAGGCGCGCCGATATTTGTTGAAGAAACAGTTATTAAAAAATCGGCTAAAATTGACCTCTCCGGGAAGGGTGATAAAATAGTGACCGATGCAAACGAGTGGGAGGATATCCTTGAAAACCTGTCGCCCGATGATTTCGGTAAATATAAGATGTAATTATGGTTATCCGGTTTTCAACGACACGGAATGTGATGGAGAGAAGATAAATGATAGATCTACACACTCACTCGTTATTAAGCGACGGCGACTTGCTCCCCGCAGAACTTGCGAGAAGGGCAAGTGTAATAGGTTATAAAACTATAGGTATATCCGACCATGTGGATCATACCAACATAGAAACGGTTATCCGATCCATACTGAAGCTGACCGAAAAAACAACTTATCATGAAGGCATAAAGATTCTTCCCGGGGTAGAGATTACCCATGTTCCGAAAGGGCTTATTGAAGAATTGATAGCGTTTGCCCGGAAAATGGGCATATTTTATGTGGTTGTTCACGGGGAGACCCTGGCAGAGCCTGTAGAGGAAGGCACAAACAGGGCGGCAATCGAAGGCGGGGCAGATATAATAGCACACCCCGGCCTTATTAAAGAGGAAGACGCGGCGTTTGCACAGAAAAAAGGTGTTCTACTTGAAATCAGCAGCAGAAAGGGGCATTCCCTTACAAACGGCCATGTAGCTATAATGGCGAAAAGAACAGGTGCAAAGCTGGTATTTAATACGGATTCTCACGACATCTCTGATCTGGCAACCGAATATGGGGCTAAAAGGATAGTCATGGGCGCAGGGCTTTCAGAGGAAGATTTTTATTTAATGCAGAAAAATGCCGAAGAACTTGCAAAAAAGGTTCAGAAGCTATAAAGAATAAATTGAAGGTGAAAAAGGGGAAAGGTGAAAAATGAAAAATAAAGCTGTGTTTTATATTTTTTCATATTTCATATAAAAATGACTGTGAGGAAAATGAAACTCTCAATTGATAAAAACATTCAGGAAATACCTTTTTATCCGAGAGCCGCGAAATACGGCCTCGATGACGCATGGACCAGATTAGCCTCAAATGAAAATCCTTTTCCGCCGTCACAGAAGGCACTTTCCGTTATGCTCGAAGCGATGACATCTGTAAACAGGTATCCTGGTGATGAATTTGAATTAAAAACAGCAATTTCGGATAAATACAAAGTAAAGCCGGATCAGGTTGTTCTTGGAGACGGTTCTGACGAGCTTATAGAACTGGCATTAAAAGCAATGAAACATGAAGTGAAAAACGGGGTTATTATCTCCGATCCCTCATTCGCATTTTATGCCATTGCATCAAAGATATACGGTTATGAAACAAACAAAGTTCCGGTCAGGAATATGAAAGTCAACCTTGACCATATAAAAAAGGCTGTTGATGACAGTACACGGGTGATATTTTTAAACAACCCTCTGAACCCGACCGGCACAATTTTCGAAGATGATGCATTTAAAGCCTTTTTGCGGGTGCTGCCGCCCGATGTTCTTGTAGTTGTTGATGAAGCCTATGCAGAGTTTGCAGAGAGCAGGGCTTTTCCTGATACTTTTAAATATATCAATGATTATCCGGTCTTGATTCTAAGGACATTCTCAAAGGCCTATGCGCTTGCAGGCCTGAGGATTGGTTATGGAATCGGAGAAACATCCCTGGTATCCTTTCTTGAAAGAACACGACAGCCTTTCAGCGTGAATACTATAGCGCTTGCAGGTGCTAAAGCTGCTATAGAGGATGACGCTTATCTGGAAAAGGTGCTTGAGAATAACAGAAAGGGCAAGCAATTTATCTATAATGCATTCAAAGAGTTATCTATAGATTATGTATTGACAGAATCAAATTTTATACTTTTTAAATATGGAAACATGACTGAAACATTAATAAAAAGGCTGTTTGAAGAAAAAATCCTGGTAAGATGGATGGGTCCGTACGGGCTGCCTGATTATATCAGGGTATCAATCGGAAAAATGGAGGAAAATAGAAGGTTTATAGAAACACTTGAAAGAATGTTGTAATATATAGCAAATACATCATATGACTTATGGTTCATGGTAAATGTTTTTCTGTGAACTATTCACCGTAATCAGCAAGGGCTTGCAAAAAATCTATTAGTAAAACACTTTTACAGTAAAATAAACAGGAAGAAGAGGATATCTTAGCAAATGAAAAAAAACCTGATTATTACAATTGACGGCCCCAGCGGAGCCGGCAAAAGTACGGTTGCCAGGATGGTTGCACATACACTCGGATATAGATACATTGACACCGGCGCTATGTACCGGGGAGTGGCCTATGCGTTTAAAACACTGCATGCTGTACAGAATGTGCGGGACGATCATGAAGGCATGGAACAATTCCTGAAAGACCTCGATATAAGGTTTGAGTTCGGAGATAAGGCAACGGTTTTTCTTAATGGGGAAGATATTTCCGAGAAAATTCGTGATCCTGAAATATCTCTTCTTGCATCAAAACAATCCCAGGACAGAAGCGTAAGGGAATATCTTACTGTCAGGCAAAGGGAAACAGGTAAAAACGGCGGGGTTGTCCTTGAAGGCAGGGATACAGGCAGCGTTGTGTTTCCTGATGCACATTTAAAGTTCTACCTTGATGCCAACCAGGACGAAAGGGCAAAGAGAAGGCACATTGAATTATCTTTAAAAGGTATACAGTCAGGGAGATCTGTTGTTAAAGAGGAGATGCAGAAGAGAGACAGAGACGATTCCGAAAGGGAGATTGCCCCCCTTGTTATTCCGGAACGTGCTTTATACATCGATACAAGTGAACTGGATGCAAAAGGTGTTGCTGACAACATACTGAAGGTTGTCTTTGATTTGGAGGTCTGATGGAAGTCTTGAAGACAGAACACCCGGGTTTTTGCTTCGGAGTGCGCCGGGCAATAAATATTGTTTTACAGGAAAGCGAAAGAACTGAAGGCAGAATATTTACGATCGGTCCGATTATCCATAACCCGCAGATGGTCGAAACACTGAGACATAGAGGAATTATACCTGTGGACAATATATCCGAAATCGAAGGCGGAACTGTCGTATTCCGGACGCACGGGATCAAAGAAGAAGAGGAAGAGGATATCAAACTGAAGGGGTTGAAATCTATAGACGCAACCTGTCCTTTTGTAAAGAGGGTAAGAAAAAAGGCTATTTTCCTCCAAAAAAACGGTTATAAAGTGGTAATTGCAGGAGATGAAAACCATCCGGAAGTTAAAAGTGTGTTGAGTTATTTGCATAATGATGGTATTGTATTGGAAAAACCAGCCCTTATAATGTCAAAAAAGATTGGCGTAGTAAGTCAGACAACGCTGGATAAAGACACCTTTTTTAATATAGTTTGCGGGCTTGTAGAAGGAGTTGAAGAGTTGAGGGTCTATAACACAATTTGCGAGAGCACCGGTATCAGACAAAGAGAGGTTGCCACGCTCTCATCAATGGTAGATGCCATGCTGATTGTGGGTGGAAAGAACAGCTCAAATACAACAAAACTTTATAAGATCGCAAAAAATATACAGACTAATACATATCACATAGAAACAGAAACGGATATTAAGCCTGAATGGTTTTCAGGTCTGAACAAAATTGGGATGACAGGCGGTGCATCTACCCCTGATAACATATTAGATAGTGTGGAGAGGTATGTAAAAAAACTTTAGGGGGAACCATGGTAGACACAGGTGATACCGCAGCACAAAAAGAAAAGACACCAGAAGAAATGAGGGAACTTTATGAAAACTCAATGAAAAGCCTGCAGGATGGCAATATCCTTAAAGGCAGGGTCATTAACATAAATAGTGATTCGGTGATTGTTGACGTTGGTTTGAAATCCGAGGGAAAACTCTCTATTGATGAATTTACGGACAGATCGGGAGAGCATAATGTCAATATCGGAGACGAAGTTGAGGTAATGATAGTAGGCAGAGAAATGGGGTTCGGCCTGCTTCTGCTTTCAAAACAAAGAGCAGATATAATCAGAACGTGGGAAATGGTAAACAAGGCCGCTGAAGATGGTACTCCCATTGACGGAGATATTGCATCGGAAGTTAAGGGCGGTTTTTTAGTGGATATCGGCGTAAACGCCTTCCTCCCGATATCTCAAGTGGATATCAAGCCGGTAAAAAATCCTTCTTCCTTTGTAGGGAGGCATTTAAAATTCAAGGTCATCAAGTTAAACCAGCGTAAAGGGAATGTAATAGTTTCAAGAAGAATATTTATGGAAGAAGAGAGGGACAGGAAAAAGAAAGAGTTCTGGAAAAATGTAAAAATAGACCAGGTTATTTATGGTATTGTCAGGAATATAACCGATTACGGTGCTTTTATAGATCTGGGTGGTGTTGACGGTCTGCTTTATCTGAACGAGATAACATGGGGCAGGATAACCCATCCCAAGGAGTACCTGAGGGTTGGAGACGAAATTAAGGTAAAAGTGATAGATATCGATGTAGAGAAAGAAAGGGTGTCTGTCAGCATAAAACAGCTTAAGCAGGATCCGTGGCTTAATATTGATGAAAAATATGGCAAAGGAACAAAGGTAAGAGGCAAGGTCGCAGGGATTGTTGATTACGGTGTTTTTGTTGAACTGGAACAGGGTATTGAGGGACTTCTTCATATAAGCGAGATGAGTTGGGACAAGAGACTTAAAAACCCGAACAAGATTGTCAAGAAAGGCGACTGGCTTGACCTTTTAGTTCTTGATATTGACAAAGAAAAAAACAGGGTTTCTCTTGGCTTAAAACAATTGTTACCTGATCCATGGGAAGAGCTTGTTGCCCAGTATCCCCCCGGCTCTGTGGTAAAGGGGAGGATTAAAAATATCACTGATTTCGGTATGTTTGTAGGCATAGGCAACGGAATTGACGGTTTGGTGCATATGTCCGAAGTATCATGGTCAAGAAGAAAAAAAATCGTTTCGGAGATATTTAAAAAGGGAGTAATGGTCGAGGCTCTTGTAATCAACGTCGATAAGGCACAGAAAAAGTTTTCCCTTAGTCTGAAACAACTGAAAGAAAATCCATGGAAAGGACTCGTATCCAGATATCAGGTAGGAGAAATAGTCGAAGGCTATGTGACAAGCATAACAGATTTCGGCGTTTTTGTGGAAATCGAGGAAGGCATAGAGGGACTCATACATTTGTCTGAGATGGATGAGGCTAAGGGGAAGCACCCTTCTGAAATCTTCAATATTGATGATAAAGTAAAGGCAATGATTTTGAATATTGACGGAAAGGATAAGAGGATCGGGCTGAGCATCAAGGCAATCAAGAAGATTGAGGAATACAAGCCAGCAGAGACTCCCAAAAAGGACGATAACTTTTTTTCAACTCTTGGCGACATACTTGAGCCTGCGATAAACAAGGAAAACAGCGAAAATTCTCAAAACTGACCGGAGGTACAATGCCTATAAACAATGATCTCCTTGAAATACTCTGCTGTCCGAAGTGTAAGGGGGATATAAGATTAAACGAGCCGGAAGACGGCCTCATATGCGATGTATGCAAGCTTATGTATCCCATTAAGGACGACATCCCGATAATGCTCATTGATGAAGCTGTAAATATCAAGCCCTAAGCAGAGTCATGTGTTAATAGATCTACTCCTTATATCTATTGTTAAAACCCTTCAACAGATTATCCGTATCCTCCCTGAACATTTACAGCGTGCAACAGGCGTATTTTTAGGGACATTGGCTTTTTTTGTCTTAAAAGGCAGAAGGAATGTCGCCATATCAAATATAAAAAGGGCTTTCAACAACATAAATGACCGTGAAGCAACCGTTATCGCAAGACAAAACTTTGAAAAACTGGGTATCAATTTTATAGAAATGCTTGCAATACCATATGTTCCAAAAAGTGAATACAGCAGCAGGTTTACAATGGAAAACCGCCATCATATTGACGATGCCTTGAAACAGAATAAAGGTGTAATAGTCCTTATCTTCCATTACACCAACTGGGAGATCATGGGTGTTGCATCGACTTCGCTGTCACATGAGATTATCGTTCTTGCCCGCCCTCTCAAAAAGCATAAATATATCGATTATTTTTTGAACGGAATTAGAAACGCAACAGGCCTCCGGATTATTCCGAATGCGGATACAGCGAAGGATGTGATTAAGTATCTTAAGGCGAATAAGATTGTTGGTATTTTGGCTGATCAGAGAGAAAAGAGATCCCGAGGGGTCTTTGTTGAACTTTTTGGAGAAAAGGTTCCTACATCAAAGGGCATTGCAGCCATAGGAATGAAAACAGGTGTGCCCGTTATCCCTATGTATTTTGTTAGGGAAGGTTTCTTGAGATACAGGGTTGTCTGGAACGAACCCATTGAGATGGAAAGAAAAGGCGATATAAATGAGTTGATTTACCTGAATACAAGAAAAATAAATGCATTTTTGGAAACGATAATCCTGAAGCATCCTGATGAATGGTTCTGGGTGCACAGAAGATGGGGGAGAAAGCAAAAATAAAAGTCAGCGGCTTTTAATTTTGCAGTTTTGAGTTTGTTGACTTCTGATTTCCATACAAGAGTGATTCAAAAAACCAGCCTATTCTTGACAGCAAACTTTTTCGCCCGATCTTCGACGACATTGCCCCGGCCATATCAAATCCGGATAATTTCCTGTATGTTCTGAGGAACAGTATCTTCTCCTTTATATCAACCTTAAGCTTTCCCTGTCTCTCCATCTTGTCGACATATCTGTTGAGTCTCCAGAACATCCGTTCCATATCCGTTTTACCGATAGGCTTTCTGCGTGCCCGGTCAAAATCGAGGAATTTCAGCGTGAATTCAGCAGTCACGAGTACATTGTCCAGGTGCAAATCAGGATGGTAGACGCCAAGAGTTTCCATGTGCCACATAAGCTGTGCAAGCATTTTTATAATTTTGAACCTTTGTTTGCATGTTGAGGTATTTAAAAACTCTGTGAGATCTACTGCATTTTCCTCAAATAAGGTAAGGATATAAGGGGCTTTTGTAAGGAGATGCTTCTCTGTGATTGCACAGTATGGCTCGACAACATGGAACCCCTGATTTTGCAAATAGAGCATTATCTCAAGCTCGTCAATTGCCCTCCTTGCGCTGAAAAAGATCTGTCCGGTGATCGCCCTGAAAAGACCGCCATGTATATATTTCCTGGAAGCGATGAGCCTGCCGTTAATATCAAGTATTTTTATCCCTTCCCTGCCCTTATCTTCTAAAGTGTCGGCGTTTAAAAACTTATGGATAAGTACAGAGGGATCAAGTATTGGAACTGCCCTGTCCCCAGGGGTATAGATAGTATATTGGTTATATGTTATTTTATTCAAAATTATCGTGTAAAATCATATCATTAAAATGACAATAACTTAATGGCCGATCATTTCAAGGCCTTTAGCATAATTCTATTCGCTATAGATAACCCAGTTAAATATTATCGTATAATAAAATTGCATTTGCAAGTTCTGACGCTATATTCAATCCGGGCATAAGCCGTGGCTGAACTCTTCTTCAGTGTGTTCTCGAATATAAACTTCCATCTGTTGCCAATAGCAGGCATCCCTCTGCTATATGATTAACTGAAACGTGCGCAGCATTTCCAATAGTTTTGCCTTCTCAATGGGTTTAATTAAAAAATGGTCACATTTTCCCTCAACAGCCTTCATTACATTCTCTTTGTCAGCAAGGGCTGTAGTCATTACAATCCGTGCCCTGTTGGTGTGAATGATCCCGTAATTTTCCTCAATTAGCCGAATCTCCCTGAGTGCCTGCTGTCCGTCCATTTCAGGCATCATTATATCGAGACAGATCAGATCATACGGTTCGCCTGCCTCCAGAGCCAGACGCACAGCTTCGACCGCTTCCTTACCATTGACAGCAATATGAGAAAGACCGTGATATTTCAGCAGTTCCTGTAAGAGCATACGGCTGGTAAAATCGTCTTCAGCAATCAGTGTTTTCATTAAGTCCTCCATGTTTGATTGTATTTCATAGTCCCTTTCGGATCTCTTTTTTCAGACAGCTAAATTCCCTTTCCAAATCAGCCAGGAGTTTTTCAGCAACTGCCGGATCTCCTGAACCGCCGGTTGTTTTTTCGATCTCTAACGCAATATCTCTTAATCTTTCTCCACCTACATTGGCTGATGCCCCTTTGATGGAATGCGCCAAACGTCTGGCGCTGGAAACATCGCCCGTTTCCAGCAAAGTTCTCAAAGTTTGAATCTGTTGCGGTATGTCTTCAAGAAAAACTTCAATAATCTTTTGCACCAGGTTTTCGTCATTCATCATACGCTCAAGCATCCCCGTTTTGTCCCAAACAGGAGAATCAGCCTCATGTGACTGCATTGCCATCTGTTCTTTTTCTTCTTCTGTTCTTTGCTCCGGGTATTTCGGAAGCCACTTTTTAAGCATTGCAGCTACAGTCTGATGTGTTACCGGTTTGGACAGATAATCGTCCATACCTGCATTCAGACATTTTTCCCGGTCACCCTGCATAACGTGGGCGGTCATGGCAATGACAGGAATGGTGTGATTGAGGACTGCTGAGTTGCGATCGCGAATGTTTCTTGTTGCTTCCAGCCCGTCCATTATGGGCATCTGTACATCCATGAGGACAATATTATAGGGAATGGATTCCAGCGCCTGGAGCGCCTCGGCACCATTTGCCACAGCATCGGCAGATAAACCGAGTTTTCTTAGAATACCCAGAGCCACCTGTTGGTTGGTAATGTTGTCTTCAGCCAGAAGGATACGTGCCTTTTGGTTGGCAGCAAAGCTGATTATCCCTTGGTCACTATGGTGGACGATAATAGGCTGTGGTTTTAGACTTGTTTCCTTTTGTTTTGCTAATGCAGAAGACATGATATCCCTGAGCTCCTGATGACGTACAGGTTTGTTCAGACAGGCTGTAAAGCCTATTTCTTGAAATAGACCGGCCTCCCCCCTGAGTCCCAGGGATGTGAGCATTATCATCTTGGTTTCGGCAAGCAGCGGATCGGCCTTGATTGTACGGCCCAGAGTTTCACCATCCATACCCGGCATTTGCATATCGATTATTACAATTTCGACGGGATCGTTATCCTCCAGCGCGTTATGGAGGAATTGCAGTGCACTGGAACCGTCATATGCCTCTGAGGGACGCATCCCCCAGGAGTTCATGCGTGTCATCAGTATTTCCCGGTTAGTGGCGTTATCATCAACAATCAGCACACATACGCCATTCAGATCTGCGGGCGCAGTGTTTTCTGTTTGCAGCGCATTGTCCTGTTTGGCAAGACGCACGGTGAACCAGAATTCAGAACCCTTGCCCTCCTCGCTTTTTACACCGATTTTACCGCCCATGAGTTCGGTTAATTGTTTGGAGATGGCCAGTCCCAGCCCGGTACCGCCGTACCGGCGTGTAGTAGAAGCATCAATCTGGCTGAATTTATCAAAGAGCATGCTGATTTTGTCCTCAGGAATACCGATGCCGGTATCACGTATGGCAAAACGAAGCATAACATCTTTATCGGTTTCCTCCACCAATGAAGTGTGGATTTCTGCTTCGCCTGTATGAGTAAACTTGATAGCATTGCTTGTCAGGTTGGTGAGTATCTGACGAAGATGCCCCGGGTCACCCCGCAGCAGGATCGGTACCTCGGGATCAGCGCTGCTGATCAGTTCCAGTCCTTTTCTATGGGCCTCAGCGCCGAGTGCGGCAGCAAAATCATCCAGCATTACCTGGAGATTGAAATCCAGTATTTCCAGGTCAAGTTTTTTGGCCTCGATTTTAGAAAAATCAAGAATATCATTAATAAGGCCGAGCAGTGTTTCGCTGCTGGTGCGTACAATCTCGGCATAACGGCGCTGTTCGTCAGTAAGTTCGGTATCAAGCAATAACCCGGTCATGCCGATGACCCCGTTCATTGGTGTGCGGATTTCATGGCTCATATTGGCAAGAAATTCACTTTTGGCTATACTGGCTATCCGGGCCTGTTCGGCCATCTCATTGGCGTGTGCCGTGGCTTCTTCCAGATGGCGGTTGATTTTATGCAGTTTTTCCTCTGCCAGTTTGCGTTCTGTAATATCACGTAAAATGCCTATTGCTACCCAACTGTCCTGTATGAGTACCGCGGAAAGTGACAACTCAACAGGAAATTCCATTCCGTTCCTTCGGATAGCCGAAAGTTCGAGAGTTTTTCCAACGGCGTTGCCTCCCCCTGTTTTCCGAAAGTGATGCAAACCTTTTAAAGAAGATTCATAAAATTTTTGGGGTGTTAAAAGTGCGTGAAGTTCTTTACCAATAATTTCATCAGGATTATAACCGAATATTCTTTCCGCCGCTTCATTCCAATATGTGATCAGCCCGTTGCTGTCCATCATGATAATAGCATCCTGAGCTGAGCTGCTTATGCTTCTGAATTTTTCTTCGCTTGAGCGAAGTCCCTGCTCGATTCTTTTCAGTTCGGAAATATCTACGAAACTTTCCAGGAGATGTTCCTCTCCATCTATTTGTAATCTTTTAACTGTTTTAAGGATTGGAACAATTGTGTTGTCTTTTTTCCGGATGAACTGTTCGGAATTATCTACCTGCTGCCCGCGAAAAAAGGGCAATACAGTCCAGCTTGTCAGCATACTGTCACAGACATTAAAAGAAAGAGGGCATAATGTTCGCACCATATACCTGAACGACTTGAATATCAGGCCCTGTCAGGCATGTCTCGCCTGTATGCCGGAAGGGATATGTAAAATAAATGACGACATGAAAGACATACGTAAATATATGATGGAATCAGAACTGATTGTCTATGCAACACCAATCTACTGGTTTTCTCCGTCCAGCCAATTGAAGCTTGTAATTGACAGGTCTTTCGCGTTTCTTGATGAGAGCTACGGGTCACGAATCAAAGGCAAAAAAGCCGTCACTATCATGACCTGCGCTGATGAAGATATTGAAACATGCAGACCTGCCATAGATATGTTCAAGAAGACTTTCAGCCTTCTGGGCCTTGCTTATGCCGGCAGCATTGAAGCAATCGGGTGTGAACAAAAAGGCATTGTGAAAGACGAGTATAAGGAAAAAACAAGAAAACTTGCAGAATCCGTAGCATGAACATAAAAGGTCCTCTGTACTTCACAACAAAAAAGGTGGGCAAAGCCATCTGGGATTATCAGATGCTCAAAGAA
>Ga0351904_1007_pt1 | contig 62597 bp, 48 predicted proteins | sample BONcelHT113001E3_FD_205826 | JGI IMG/M metagenome (GOLD analysis project Ga0351904, IMG submission 205826) | Enriched cells from coal bed in the Powder River Basin, Montana, United States - BONCAT cells T11 rep1 HSBNCT.T11.300.1.E3 ...
TGTTCGGCAAACTTCCTTCTGACAGCATAGGTGGCGGCCGTGCTTCGTTCATGTTGTCTCCGCTCACCGTCGGACAACTCAGAGAACACGTCAGATCGGCTGCGGAGCGAGGTATCGGCTTCAATTATCTCATTAACCCCGCCTGCATGGACAACAGGGAGTTCACCCGGCAGGGCCAGGTGGAACTTGAGCGGTTACTGGAGCTGGTTGAAGATTGCGGAGCGACCGCGGTTACCGTCTCGCTGCCGTTTCTGCTCACGATCATAAAAAAGAGACACCCCAGGTTGAAGGTGCGGGTCGGGGTATACGCCCGGGTGGACAGTGTCGCCAAGGCAAAGTTCTGGGAGGATCTGGGTGCTGACTGCATCACCCTGGAGTCCATTTCGGTCAATCGTGATTTTACACTGCTAGAGGCGATCAGGAGAGCGGTGCAACTGGAGCTCCAGCTGATCGCCAACTCCAACTGCATGATGTTTTGCCCTCTGTCGGGACAGCACATGGTTAACCTCTCCCACGCATCACAGAAAGGCCACGCCAGTCGCGGCTTCATGATTGACTACTGCGCGCTTACATGCTCCGCGGAGAAATTACGGGATCCTTCCAACTACCTTCGATCGGAGTTCATCAGACCGGAGGATCTGAATACGTACCTGCAGATGGGGTATACCTCGTTCAAGATACTGGAACGAGGCGCGCCGACATCCGTGATGGCACGGAGGGTCCGGGCCTATTCCGAGGGGAGCTTTGACGGGAACCTGCTGGATCTGGTACAGCCCTATGGCTATAAGGACAGCTCTGGAGCCGGGACCGGCTGGTCGGAAAACCTCTGGAGGTTTGTAAAGTATTTTTTCAGGCCCGGCACAGTAAACACTGCCGAGCTCCTGAAGCTGAAAAAGCTGGCCGAGAAACGCGGCCTGCTCTCTGCCATGGAATGGGATCCCGTGTATATTGACAACAGAAAACTCGACGGATTCCTTGCCGGCATGCAGGAGATCGACTGCCGGATAACCGATTGTACGACGTGCGGATACTGTGCTGCCTGGACAGAGAAGTCTGTCACAGTTGACAAGAACTTCCAGTCGGAGATGCTGGCACTCTATTCGGATGCCTTCGGGGCGTTCTATTCGGGCACGTTCTGGGGTGTCGAAGCACGTTCAAGGGAATAGCCATGAACGTTTTGAGCCAAGGAGCTGCAAACAAATACCATGGGCATCTTGCATCTCATCTTCAAGCCATCTTTGACAGAACTTCAATCACCAAATCCTCAACGTAGCCTGCTACGTCTGCGGTTTGGCTCAATCAGTTCCGTCAAATCCGACCTAAATCTGAGCGCAATCTTGACCATGTTATTCATTTACAGCTCCTTAGTTGCCATACTTCTGCTGGTAGCGACAACCGCCTTCGGCGCCGGGTCGGGTGACATTCTGGGAGAATGGAAAACCGAGATGGATGAGTCGAAGGTTGAAATTTTCCGCTGCGGAGAAAAGATCTGCGGCAAAATCGTCTGGCTGAAAAACCCGCTCTATACCGATAGCAACGATGGACCGGTCGGCAGCCCGATACTTGATCGAAAAAACCCTGATCCGGCACTGAGAAGCCGCCCGCTAATCGGTCTGCAGATAATGGACGGGTTCACTGAACAAGGTGACAACGCCTGGGGAAATGGTACCTGCTACGATCCGAAAAGCGGAAAGACCTACCGGGGCAAAATCCATCTGGCATCACCAAAGCGGCTGGAACTGCGGGGTTATGTCGGTATCCCCCTTTTTGGCCGCACCTCGGTATGGACCCGTTAACTCATTGGCTTACCTGACTAGCGTTAATCTTCCGCTTGATGATTGTCATCCTCGAAGGCCTTTATCGGGGATCCATACTTTCAGTCGGTTAGAAGCTGGATTCCCGATCGGAACCGCTTCGGGAATGACAGTTTTGGGTGTTGACGGAAGATTAGCGCTAATCAGGTTGGCTTATTACAGAAAGAGGGCCTCCCGCGTTGCATGAAGCACGATAACCCTTGCCGGATACGTCTCTACGACCTGAATCGGTGTGTCTGGATAATTGCTGTGCATGAAATCCCGGAGTTCTTCGGGCAGGAACGCTCTCCTGATGGATAATCGGCCATCATGGAAATGGTAACTCCGCGGGGTCAAAAGCCCACTGAAAATTGTAAAGCCCAGGTATGCCCAATTCGATCTTTTCAGGTCATTCATCAGGAAGGCGAGCCGTGTTTTGGCAATGACACTGTCCAGGAATATCTTGATGTCGGCCCAGTCCAAGTGATGCAGTAAATGGCTCGAAAATATGAAATCAAAGGGACTCAATCGGCTCAAGTCCAGTGCATTACCCTCTACTATTTGGATCTCGGGATAGTCCCGGATCGCTTGATAGGCGAGGGGCAGGATGCGCTTGTCATTATCCAGCGCCGTAATGTTCAGCTTCAGACCGCGTTGCCGCGCTTCGCCGGCGGCTCGGATTGCGATATCGCAACCACCGGCCCCGACGTCCAGGAGCGTGTAAACCCGATCCGGATCCTGCTCCATAATACTGAAAAAATGCTCGCGCAGTAACCTGCTGCTTGCGCTGAGCAGGTAGTTTATCAGTTTGAATTGCCGGATGGTCCGCTGCAATTGATCCAGTTCCACATCCGCGAGTTCCAATAGTTCTTTATCAACGGTATTTCTCAGACGCATATCCGGGAAGAAATAGTTCAGCATAAAAAGCCTCCGGTATTTCCGTTTCCACTATCTGGTTTTCATCCGGAAAGTCTCGGATGGAAACTGATTCATGAATGCAGTGACTCTCTTGGTAACGATAGTGTTGGTAATGACTGTTGACAACCATTTATATTTTTCTACAAGGTAACTCTCGTAAAATGCCGCACTTGGAGTCTGTTGGAATCGCTGCTCGCATACCTGAATGGAACGTCTGCAAACCTATGAACTACGGAACTATCCACCAAACAAAGGTCACACTCGTCATTCCCGCGGCTTGTGCGCAGTAGCCCTAGCGAAGGAGCAAAGCGGGAATCCAGGAATATCAAAAAACAACATGTGTCTGGATACCCGTTTTCACGGGTATGACGTCGTGTAGCAGGATCGTGAAGCGGGAAATGGCTTCGATTTCCGGCAATAAAAGTCGCCACCTTCTTTTGGGGGATAGTTCCGATGAACTATGCTCAGCGAGGAATTTCGTCAGCCATGAACGGCAGCGGAGATCATGTTGACAATTTGCCCCACCCCGATTACCCTTTACGTACGAACATTCCCATGGAAAATTGAGAAAACCAGAGAAGGATATTCCAAAATGAAAAAGATGATATTCGGTTTTTCGCTCTCAGCGTGTATTCTCGCTGTCGCCTGCTCGGCTTTTGCTGCAGACCCAAAACCCTGTTGCGGGCTGCCGGCTAAACAACCGGCCGTGGCGACTACGGCTGTCGGCAGCGACGTCAAGACATTTGCCGACTGCAAATACTGCGGGAATAACCGGGAAAAGTTCTCCTTCAGCAGAATTCTTATCGAATATGACGACGGTACCGTCATTGGCCTGTGCAGTATTCACTGCGCCGCGGTGGAACTGGCGAACGAGCTCGATCGGACCCCGAAGTCCATCAAGGTCGGAGAGTATACTTCCCGGGAACTCATCGATGCCGAAAAGGCCTTCTGGGTTATCGGTGGAACCAGGCAGGGGGTCATGACGAAACAGGCAAAGTGGGCCTTTGCAAAGAAAGATGCTGCCGAAAAATTCATCAAGGAAAACGGCGGCACTCTTGCGACTTTTGATCAGGTCATGAAAGCAGCCTATGACGACATGTATCAGGATACCAGGATGCTCCGTGAAAAACGGAAAATGATGCGGATGAAAACTAATTAATTGATTTTGTCTGGTGCCACTTGTATGGTTTACTGGCGAAATCAAAAGTACTAGTATGTTGCTTTTGTGCTGTGACCTCCGGCATATTCCTTCAGGAGAGTTTAGTATCAGATACCATGTCTGTCACCTTTAAGTGTAGTCAAGCCCACAGAAGGATAGCGGATCATTGCGGATTCTTCCACAGTATCAAGAGTCTCCTATGGCAATGTACATCTGTAAACTAGGCGCGCCTGACGGTGTTTTGGCTCAGCGTGAATAGGACTTTTGGCCCGTTTGTGATTAACCATCATAAATGGAGGAAAGTCCATGCGAAAGAAACGTCACAATTACACCCCCGAGGAAAAGGTCTCCATTTTGAGACGTCACCTGGTCGAGCATGTCGCGGTATCCGACCTGTGTGACGAATATCAGCTTCAGCCGAAGATCTTCTACATCTACATCTCTACATCTGGCAGAAGCAGTTTTTCGAGAACGGAGCAGCAGCATTTATCCGTGAAGATTGTCCACAAAAACGTGCTGAAGAAGCCCGTATCCAGCAACTCGAAGCCAAGCTGACAAGAAAGCACGAAGTACTCTCCGAGTTGATGGAGGAGCACATCAAGCTAAAAAAAGGGAGCTTCCGGAGCTTCCGGGAGCTTCCGGGGACGGTGTTTATTTGTCCAATAGTTCGACTATTTGTGGATCTTTCACTGCCAGTTTCTCTCCCCTGCCGGCAGCTACACTTACTCCTGAGCGTCGGAGGTTTACCTGTCTGCCGACTTCAACTCCGTTGTATCCTGCCAGTCGGACGGCAAGATAGCAGATGACGCTCCGGGCATCCGTGATTCCGGCTGCCCTGGTGTTACGTCTCAGTTCTTCGGGTTCCAACTCGAAACGGGAACATACTCTTGCTACAATTTCTTCGATTTCCAAGGGCTGTTTGAAGTTCGATTCCAACTCTGTCCGCATCCGCAATTCCCGGATGAATTTGCCACTTCCGAGGATTCTCAGGTCGAATGGCTCCCCGTTCATTTCTTCCAGCAACTCCGTGGTCATTCTTCGTCCGCTGCCGAGGTCTTGTCGCTTCCCCTGCGGGATGCCGTCGGCGATGAAGAGCCGATAACGTTTTCTTCCCTCTCGCTTTCCTTTGGAAAACAAAGAAAGGACCTCGTCAAGTGACTGTCCTTCCAGGGCGCCATTCCCCATTATTACCGAATGCCCTGTCCAGGCGTAGCGGTCAAGTGCGGTCAGGTCATTCACCAGTCCGACTCGAAGTGGATTAAGGTGGATGTAACGGACCAGTTCCAGCAGATAGGCATCTTCATCGCAGACGAAGGATTTGTACCGGCCCTGGTAGAGGTGACCCGTGCGGTTGTGGCGGAGATTGAAGTAAAGCGCATACCCGGTGAGCAGTCGTCGCATGAGAGGCGCTAAGAAGGTTTTGCGTGGCCGAAGAAGGAGGTGAAAGTGATTGGACATCAGAGACCAGGCAAGGCATTCGGTGCCGGTCTGAACAAGGAGCTTGGAAAAGCAGCGGAGGAATCGCCCCCGGTCGGCATCGTCGCAAAAGATGTCGCAACGGTCTACGCCGCGGACGATTACATGTTGCAGCAGGCCGGGAATGTCGATTCTGGCGGTTCTTGGCATGTGGGCAAAGTAGCAGCGGAATGGGTATTAGTCAACAAATAAACACCGTCCCCGGTGCCTCTTCTTACGGAGTCTACAGCATCGAGACGTTGTTTTTTGTTTGTGTCAGAAAGTACATGGCTTGGAACCATTTCCTCAACGGGAGCTTTGTTGAATGAAAAATTGTTCCTTCGGTCAATGTTGTCTGTTTCGGCAGTCGGTGCACTGGAATATCTTCACACCTCTGCGATATGTGGAATGACGCTTGCTGCCGCATTTGGGGCATTGGAATCCTTCCGGCCAGCGGCATCTTTCTACGGCTTCCTCGCACTGCGCCTCCGATCCATATCGAGTGTGTAAGTCGTCCAGGCTGATGCCTTTTTGAAGCTGAATTCGATTCTTCACAGTTCCTTCCTCCTTTTACTGAAGTTACTGTGAAGTATAAACCATAGGCGTGACAGAATATGTCACAAACCCTAAAGCGGAAGATTAGACCTAATCAGGTTTTTTTATGACATCAAGTTTCAGATAAAAAGGTAATAAAACATAGGCCAGAGCTAAGACTACACCAAATTTGTCCCAAAAATTATGCACAAAAACTTTTTCTGCAAATCCAGCAGAATTACTCCTAATTATTATAAGAATTTGAGCCCAGCCAGCCCAAATCAGCATAATTTGAAAAATGGAAATAATACCAAATAAAACCATCTTTCCCTTACAAAGCATTTTCATCGTTTCGCCCCTATGCCTGAATATATTTGAACATTTCCTGAGAGCAATCCCTCTGCAATTTGGCTACTTGGAGTCGCAACACTTGATGTGTTTAGTTTCCCAAGAGGGCCGAGTAATCCTCCAAAAGCAGCTCCCATAGCGGTGGACTGCACCACATCTCCCATACTAAAATTATTGCAAGGATCAACGGCATCAAATGTTTCTGCAACAATCCCGGAAGCTAATCCCCCTGTAGCACCAGCAATCATGCCAGCTACTAAACCTGATCCAGTTGCTCCAAGAGCAGGATTAAAGGTCAAACCAGTAAGGAAACCACCTACACCACCAGAAAGAGCACCACGCCAAAACCCTGTACCATTTGCTGCACCAATTATTCCACCACCAACACCTCCTACCAACGCACCAATGCCAGCTCCTATAAGTTCTCGACCAGACGGATCCACCCAATTCACAGGATTATTGGCAACATAACCAAAAAGATTTCCCAGCCCACCGGCAAAGAATATCGGATCCTTGGCCGTCCACCTGCCAATTATCGGCTCATAATCCCGGTAGCCGAAACGAACAAGCCCGGTTTTGCTATCACTTATACCTCCCGCGAAACCAACCGGAATTTCAAATCCCGGATTACTGTCAAACGATGCCTTCCCGAAACTGTCGTATTCCATCTGTTTGACGACGTTGCCCGTTGCGTCAGCAACTACCATCGGCGTGCCGACCTGATCGGTTGCGACATAATACCTTTCGGCGCCTTTGTCAAAGGCAAACAGCAGCCCGTTTTCATCGTAGTAGTAATATGACAGCACTCCTGTCGTATCACGCTGCGCGGTGAGCTGGAACGGGTTGTTCAAATTGCCATACAGGTACTGCCTGGTTCCGGTGCCGGTGGTCCTGGCAATGCGCCGTCCGGTACCATCATAACTATAGATAATTGTTTCACCGGCGACCTTGGCCTGGAGCAACTCGCCGGTGGCGCTGTACCAGTATGTGTCTGTGTTGCGCTGGCTCAGTTGCCCGTCCGCATTGAATTGGTAGGTGTTGCCGCCTTGCCCGATAATGCGGTCCTGCCCGTCAAACTCCGCGACAACCTTCCATTCGCCCGGTCTATCGTAGGTTGTGCGGTTACCATTGACATCATAGGCAAATATTTCCGCGGCTGCACCATTTTTCTTAACCTGGACCAGTTGCCCGTCTTGGTCGTATGCGTACTCGAAGATAGTCGGCACACCCGATACGGACTCGGTCTTCTTCGAGATATTGCCCCTGCTGTCGTAGCTCAACTGGATGGCATAGACAGTCCGGCCGTTAACCGTATGCGTACGGCTTGCAATGCGGCCCAGGGTGTCGTACGTGACAGCGATGTTCAGCCCCGGATCGCTGATTTGACTGACTGCGCCGGTAGGGCCTTGCCTGGTAAGAGTGAAGGGGCCGAAGCCTGTCACAAGACCATCCGGATCACGTGTCAGCGGCGTTATTACCGAATCCGATCCGCTGGCAAGTTGCATCTGCGTCAGGAAGAAATTGTTGTCATAGGTAAAGGTGAAATTGCCGTTTGCGACGCCAACGAAGCTCTCGCCGGTTACCAGTGCACCGTCATAGGTAAAGGAAAGGTTCTGCAATGCGACACTACCTTCAGTACGAACAATTCTCTTGATACGATTTGTGGCATCGTCGTAGTGGTAGCCGATTGCTGCTTCAGGATACACCAGCGCTGTCGATCGACCGCCGCCGTCATAGCCGGCGTCAATCCTGCGGCCGCCGGGAAGAAGGGCACCGGTCCAATCCTGGTCGAGGTTGTAATTCCACGCATATGCAGGATTGGCGGGCGGAGTATAGTTCTTTGCCTGGTTAATGACCGTGTAGCCGAGGCCGTGTACCGCGCCGCTCGGCATGGTGATTTGCGTGGTGTTCCCATTTGCATCGTAACTGAAATTATAGCTACGGCCACTTGGGAGAGTGAGGCGCGTTACTCTGTCAGCCAGATCGTAGCCGTATCGGACGAAATTTCCGACTGCATCATTGATGCTCGCGACGCGGCCCAGGGCATCATAGACATAGGTAGATTTAATGTTTCCTTGCGATATCAGCGACAGCCTTCCCCGTGCATCGTAATTGAAGGCCACCGGAATCAAGGTCGGGTCGGGTGTGAAGGACAGAGTTCGTCCCAGATTGTCCAGCAAAGTCAAGTTTTGCCTGCCGGCGGGGGAGGTCGTTGTTAACAACCTTGTAGCGGCAGAGTATACCGAAGAGTAGTTGCGGCCGTTAAACGTAATTAAGTCAGTTTGACTTGTCAGGGACAGGTAGTTGTTCGGATTGGCAAGTGATACCGTGCGAACTTTTGTAAAAGCGGCGTTTTTACCTGAAGGTAATTTTATAGTGATAGATTCCAGAGGTGCCTGCATGCCGAAACGCGGATCAGGGGTTCTCGTAACGATTGTGCTTGTACCATCAGGCGATGAGTTCCGAGTCACGCCGTCGTCCCCCATAAAACTCACCGAAGTGGCGCCGGTTGGACCTGTAACGGTTCTGCGCTGGCCGTTGTAAAGGTTTTCCGTAAGGTATGTGGTACTGCGGCCCAATGCAGTGCCTAGTGATACAATTGAATTAGTTCTTGAATGTGTACTGAATAGGGAAGAGAACCCGCCAACAGCATTCTCGTCGCGCGTGAGGAGTCCTTGCTCGTCATAGGTGAACTGGCTCGCATTTCCTTTTGGTTCAATAAAAGTCGTCAATAGCCCATCGGAGGTATACGTCATTTGATACGTTTCGCCTGCAGGGTTGGTAATGTTGCTGAGATAGCCGTTGGCATCGACGGTTATAGTTGTCCTTTGTCCGAATGGTGCTACAATGGCCGCAAGGTTGCCGCTTGGATCCCTCTCGATAGTCGAGATGTTGCCGCTGCCATCGGTGACCGTGGAGAGCCTTCCGAAGGAGTCGTACCCGAAACTGAATAATGTCGCGCCAGTTAATGTATTGAGGGTACGCAGGTGCTTGCCTGAGCCGTTGAAGATATAAACCTCTCTACCGTCCTCTGAAGGGATAGGGATTTCAGTAATCGATACACTAGGCCAACAGGAAGCTACTCGGCGAATACGGCTCCTATCTGCAATGTAGATGCTCCCATCAGGTCCGACTGCAACATCAGTTGGCCAGTTAAACGAAGCACTTGTAGCTGGGCCGCCGTCACCTCCATAACCTGGGTTGCCATTACCGGCCACTGTAGTGATGATCCCATCAAGACCTACCCGACGAATGCGGTGATTACGAGAATCTGCAATATAAATACTCCCATCAGATCCGAGTGTAACACCATGTGGTTCGCCAAGTTTAACGTTTGTTGCAGGGCCGCCGTCGGAACCAGTATTGTAGGACCTACCTCCAGCCACTGTAGTGATAATCCCGTCAGGCCCTACCCGGCGAATACAGTGATGGCCACCATCCGCAATGTAGATGCTCCCATCAGGTCCGACTGCAACATCAGTTACATTGTAGGAAAGCGAAGCACTTGTAGCTGGGCCGCCGTCACCCTGACCGAAATAACCTTGTTTGCCATTACCAGCCACTGTAGTGATGATCCCGTCAGGCCCTACCCGGTGAATACGGTAAGCCCCAGAAAAGTATATACTCCCGTCAGGTCCAACTGCGACATTTACTGACAATTCAAGCGGTGTGCTGGTGGCAGGGCCGCCATCACCACCATAACCAGAGTTGCCATTGCCTGCCACTGTAGTGATGATCCCATCAAGACCTACCCGGCGAATCCGGTTAGAGCCCTTATCTGCAAAGTAGAAGCTACCGTCAGAACCAAATGCAGCACCAGCTGGAATTGCAAGCGAAGCGCTGGTGGCAGGGCCGCCATCACCACCATAACCATAGTTGCCATTGCCTGCCACTGTTGTAATGTACGTCGCGCCAAGCAAATCCGCGGAGCGCCTGCTACCGTTCCCTAATAAGAGTACCTTGCCGACAGGGTCGTACACATGATGAATGTCCAGATCCCAGCCACCCAGTCCTTGAGTACGGGCATCGAATACGAGACTTCCAATCAAAAGCTTCTCTATCTGCCAGAGGATTACCTCTCTGTCCGCTCTATTGCCCGTAAGAGGCACCCCAGAATTTGAAAAGCGACCGAACGAATCGGCAAAATCACTTGGCTGCAGATAAACAAGCTCATAAACGTAACCGATGCGCGCAGTGAGAGGTTGTTTGCCCTGCATTGTTCGGCCATATGCATCCTTGCCGTCCCATCTAAAGGTATAGCTCTGGTTTGACGATGCTGAGAAACTCTGCGAAAACCGTCGGCCAGCGACATCGATAACAAGATCAATTCTCTTGAGATCTGCCGGAACAGTAGCTCCGCTAAGGGGAATATTCAACGTATATGCTGCCTTATGACCAGGAACGCGGCTGCTTCTGTAATTCAAAGTGAAGGACGTGCCGGGGATGCTAATTCTCTCACCCAAGACCTGGTTCTGACATTCAATTATGGACCCCCCTATTTCACAGGGATCATCAATGGGCTTGAATTCAGGCTCAGGCTGCTCCGGCGATTTGGCACCCGGCGGCGGGCCATATGGCCAGTTGCAGTCCCAGGGGGTGAAATGCGTCACCGGCACCCGCCAGAGACTCTGTCCTGGTGCATAAAGGCTCGCCAGTTGCTGTCGTTCTACGTCGGTTATCCCAAGGGCGGCAAGTTTGTTTGCATCCGCCGCCTGCCCGCTGCCGTCGGTATCCAGTTCCGCAAGTCCACCGCCCATGCTCAGCATTTTGATGATTCGACCATTGTCGGACGGAATCCATGCTGTTTTTTGATAATCGTAATATCCTGTCGGCACTATCCCGCCGACCGGAAAGTTGAGAAAGTTCTCGACGTAAAAATATACAGGTTTATCAAAGCGTACTTCCGTCGCGCCTGCGGCTATCGCCTCGTCGGCGCTCAATTCCACCGCGTAGGTGTAGGCACTGGTAGGCGGCAAATCAGCGGGCATGGCCTTGGGACCATTGGGTCCGACCGTATATTCGGTCGCCCGGACGTTCAAACTGGTGAGAGGCTGGGTCGTGCCGTCCGGCATGACCATTTGAGCGGTTGTCCCCTGGCTGAAGAACATCGTTGCCTGTCTGGTCCCATCGGCATCAGTCGAGACACTGCCGCGGGCGACCTGGATGGGGGCGGAAGAGGCGAGATTGATGGTTGTAACCTGGTTGTCAAACGGCAGCATGACCACATCGGAAAGCCAGGCAAAATCATTCCACGGCGTATCTACTTGACGCTGCACCGGCATGTAGCCTTCCTTCCGGTAGTTGACAGTAAGATACCCTCCACCATTGACCGCCATGTCGAACATTCCGTCTGCACGGGTCATTGTCTGGCCGAATTCCGGGTGATTGAGAATTGTAATGATAACTCCCGAAAGGGGGTTGCCATCAGAACCGCTTACCAGCCCCCGAAGAACCGCCGCACGCCTCACTTCGATGGTGCCGGGAGCAACACCTGTCTGTATCGGATTGGCGCCGGTATAGAGAAACTCCGTGCTGGCTGCGACAGTTGTCGCGACAGTACCGTCCACCGGCGGCGCTATTGTTTCCGGATCGGGGGGGATAGTCTCCGGACCATCTCCGAGCGAGACAACCAGGGAGACAACGCTTCCCTGTTGAACGGTGGAACCAGCCGTCGGATTCTGGCTGATTACCGTGCCGGATGCTATCGTATTGCTGTAAGAGGTGGTAACGGATCCAACCGTAAGGTTTCCGGCGAAAATCGCGGCTTCCGCATCCGTCTGGTTTAAGCCCGTGACGTTAGGCACCATCGTTGTGGCGGGTCCGAGAGATACAACCAGGGAGACAGCCGTGCCGATGGGTACAGAAGTTCCCGTAGAGGGTGATTGACTCACCACCTGCCCTGCCGGTGTCGAATTGTCAGATATGGAAGTTATCGCACCTATTGTCAGGGAAGCTGACGTAACAACAGACTCTGCGCTTGCCAGCGTCATGCCGATAACGTTGGGGACCATAACAGACTCAATACCAAGTGAAACGACCAGATTGACGGGTGTCCCTTGCGGCAGACTCGTACCTCCCGAGGGATCCTGGCTGATTACGTTCCCTGCCGGAACCGTAGAGCTGAATTGTGAGGATATCGTGCCAATTGCCAAACCCTCGGAAACTAGTGCCGATTCGGCTGCTTCCCGGGACAATCCCGCGACATGGGGGGCATTAACATTTACAGGACCACCGTCAATCGTGATGACAAGAAAGCTGCCCGGTTTGCCTTGTAACTGGACTGTCAGAATATTTCGTTGTTGCAGCGTAACCGGTCGTTCAAATGCCGGGACGTGCTGATTGAAATCGGATGGAACAAGAACTTCGCTGCCGTTCAGCGTTATTGTTGCGCTTGTTACTCGATGGTTGCCTTCATAGTCCCCGTTCTGAACCTTCAGGGTGAAACCGGAGCCGCCCACAGGGTTCGAAAAGGCGCTTTGCTCCGTAACCGGTTTTCCGGATGAGCGTACGAACATTTGCGGTCCGAATACCGTTGCGCTCCCCGTCATACCGCTTTGTGAAAAGCTGATGGTAGCGCTGGTAGTCATACAGCACAGCATGAGACCCGCAAGCAGAAAAGTCCGTAAATGCTTCATAAAATTCCCTCCAAATTAATCCTTCAAAAGGCTGTCCGTAGTGCGCTGTTACCTTGCAACTACTCCGGTTTCAGATAGCTGTGAATACGCAAACAGCCCCCATCCTCGTACCGAAGATGGGGGCTGCTTGCGGGGAGTTTCTTCGGTAACCCGGCTGTCCGCCTTCGTAAAACTTCGGCGGACCCGTGGCTTTGCGTCACCGGGTTACCCCGGGTTTGCTCTTATCGGAAAATTTTCATGATAAATTTTGGCTGCAGTATAATTAACTAAATTTAAATGTCAATTATTTTAATGTACGATTATGCATATATTTTATTCATAACCTATCAACTGCTTTCCAGGAACATCCCTCATGACACCCTCCCCTCCCCAATCTGGTTTAATAGCCTTTTATATCCCTTGGTGATGTAGCGAGCACCTCTCAACATTGCCATCGGCACGATCTCTCGCGGAACAGCCCGGGCACCCAACTACCATGGTTCAGCCGGGAGTCGAGCCTTTTTTGCCGGGTTGTCCAGGTTGAGCCTGAGTAGTCATGAACGGCAGCGGAGTTCTTGTTGACAATCTACCCCGCCCCGATTACCCTTTACGTACGATCTGTCCCATGGAAATCTGAGAAAACCAGATAAGGAGATTCCACAGTACCTTCTCAGCACAATCTGAACTGATTGCAAAAAATTCTGTCATCCCCGAATGATTCTATCGGGGATCCATGGTTAAAAATCTGGATTCCCGATTACCCCCTCGGGAATGACAACTGTTTCTATTGTGCTGATTAATTAATAATTGATTTTGTCTGGTGCCACTTGTATGGTTTACTGGCGAAATCAAAAGTACTAGTATGTTGCTTTTGTGCTGTGACCTCCGGCATGTTCCTTCAGGAGAGTTTAGTATCAGATACCATGTCTGTCACCTTTAAGTGTAGTCAAGCCCACAGAAGGATAGCGGATCATTGCGGATTCTTCCACAGTAGCAAGAGTCTCCTATGGCAATGTACATCTGTAAACTAGGCGCGCCTGACGGGAAGATTCTCACCAGGGAGTATGAAGCTGAGGAACCGCTCGGCTTGCGAAGAGAGCTTGAAGAGCAGGGGTATCACATCTTCGACGTTCGCAAGCGGTCCGTAAGGTTTTTTCATGGAAGAGGGTTTGGCCGTGGTTCAGTAAAAAGACGTGATCTTATTCTTTTAAACCAGGAGATGCTGGTTCTCATCAAGGCTGGATTACCGATTGTTCAAGTAATCGACACGGTTCTCGAGCAGTATACTATCGGCCCGCTCAGCAATGCCTTGAAGCAGGTCAAGGAAGACGTTAAAGGCGGGGCGGCGCTCTCAACGGCTCTGGAAAAACATCGACAGATCTTTCCGAGCCTCTACACTGCTTCCATTCGTGCCGGAGAAAGTACCGGAGATCTTCCCGTTACCATTCAACGGTATATCAGCTATCTCCGCAAGTTGGAGACTATTCGCAAGAAAATTATTTCGGCGTTGCTCTATCCGTCCATTCTTGTTGTTGTTTCCATCCTGGCCATAGGTCTCCTGCTGTTTTATGTCATCCCGATTCTCAGTAATGTCTTTACCGAGTCCGGCTCGCAACTGCCGTTACTCACCCGGATGATGATATCGTTTGCATCGTTCGTTAAAAACTGGTTTCTCGTCTGCCTCCTTGCCGCGATTCCGCTCTTCGTTGCCTTTCGCTTCTGGGTCTCCGGCAAAACAGGGCGCTACCAGACTGATCGTTTCAAAATTAAAATCCCGTATTTCGGTGCACTCATGACCGATTACTCCCTTACCAATTTTGTGCGCACTTTTGCCAATCTTCTCGGTGGCGGCATTCCGATTGTCGAATCGTTGCACATGGCCACGGGGACGCTCAATAACGCTTACATGGAAAAGCGCCTTGCTGAAGCCGTTAAAAATATTGAAGAAGGGGGGCGAATATCGGCCGCCTTCACGAGGACCGGCATCATGCCGCCCCTCGCCATTCGCATGCTGCTGGTTGGAGAATCCACCGGGGCACTGGAAGAGATGCTAATGAGTATTTCGGAACATCTCGAAGAAACGCTGGAAGAACGTCTCAAGGTTCTTACCGCAGCTTTCGAGCCAATAATCATGATTGTCATGGGGTTGGTCATCGGGGTGATTATTATTGCCATGTACCTGCCTATCTTCAAAATTGCCGGCACGGTCGGTTAGGCGGAAAGCCAAGGAAGAGTTTACAATGTTTTCAAGGAAATCGCTCGGAGTGTCTGTTTCATCTTCCACCGTGGCAGTTGTACGGCTGGGCGGTCGCCCATCGTCGCCACACCTGGAAGGGGTTTCCTGCCGGCCATTGTCGCCTGGCACCCTGCGACCTTCGCTGCGGGAACAGAACATTGTAAACCCCCAGGGTTTTATCATCGCCCTGCAAGAGGCCCGTAACTCCCTTCTCTGCCGGGGGAAATATGTTTCCGTATCCCTTCCGGATTCCGTCGGTCGTGTTATGCTGTTGGATATGGAGGCGCGTTTCAAAAATCGGGCGGAAGGGCTCGAGGTGTTGCGATGGAAGCTTAAGAAAAAACTCCCGTTCGATGCCTCTGATGCCCATCTTGATTACCAGCAGATAGCGATACGTGAAAATGGCGACAGCGTAGTGCTGGTGGTGGTGGCGTTTCGCCCGGTCATCAGCCAGTATGAAGAATTGTTCAATGCGGCAGGTCTGATTCCGACACGGATTGATCTGAACTGCTTCAACCTCTGCCGGGTTTTTGAGCGCCGTCTGGCAACCCATGCAGAATACGCGTTTTTGTCATACTTCGATTCTCAGCTGGGGGTCATGTTTTTTTCCGCGGGAAAACCGGAATTCATTCGCAGCAGGGAATTGGCAGGGGATGACAGGGCACTCGATTCTCTCCATGCGGAAATCAGGCGCTCGTACCTGTCATACAAGCTGAAGTTCCCGGAACGGCAGATCAGAGATGTTTTCTGCGTCGCCCCGCCGCACATGGCCGAGAGGTTTTGCGGAATCGCCCGTGATGCCGTTGGTTGTGAACCGGTTCTCCTTGAGACAAAATCGGCACTTGCCGTTCGGAACACGGGAGCTTCCTTTCCCGAATCTTTGTTTCCCTTTGCCTCGGCAATCGGAACCGCTTTACGGGTACTGTGATGCACTTTACCATCAATCTGGCCACCAGGAGAATCTTCGATCACCGGCGGGTAGACCGTGCCTGTACCATTGCGGTTGTGGTGCTGGCGATCCTGCTGGCAGGGTGCGTACTGCTTTATTCATGGAATCTTGGGGAAATGCGCCGTCTCGATGCCGAAGCCACGGACGCGGAAAAAAAATTGACACGTCCGCTTCCGAGCATTCCCGAAAAAGAACGCGCCGGTATTTTGGCGGACATATCTTTTTACAACGATATCATCAAGCGGAAGACATACGGCTGGCTTGCTTTCCTTGGACAGTTGGAGGCCGCCACCCCGGAAGGCATCTCCGTGACGCTTCTGTCGCCGGACAGGGAGAAAGGCAGCATTGCCATTAGCGGATGGGCACGTGATTTCGAGGCGATAGCGGAGTATCTGGAAATGCTGGAGAACTCGAAAACATTTTATGATGTCCTGCTGTTATCCCATAAAAATGTAGAGTTGTGGGAGCAGGCCAAAGGGGTTACTTTTTCCATTGCCTGTCGGGTGAAAGAACTGTGAAAAAATTTGTTCTGGAGCTGTATCATCGGAAAAAAAACTGGGTGATTGGTATCGGGCTGTTGCTTTTCCTGAACATCATCTCTTTTGCAGGTATCGCTTTTTTTCAACGACCTGCACTCGAACACAAAAGGGCGCTGGCGACGGAACGGCAAAAAGACCTGGACGCTTTGACCGGTGGTGACGTGTCGGCGGTGTATCGTGTCGGCAAGAGCGATCTGGGGAAGCTTCAGGCCATGATTCCCCCCAAACGCCGCTTTGCTCCCCTGCTTGGGGAAATCATGGAGTCTACCACGGTATGTCGTATCTCCACCGAGTCCCTTACCTACAAGCCTGAATACCTGCGGGAGCGGAAGTTGCTTGCCTACCGCATAGCCCTGTCCGTAAACGGGCGATATGCGTCACTACGATGTTTTCTTTACGAGATGCAGACAAAAAAAGAACTTCTGGTCATTGACGGCATTACCCTGAAGAGCGACGACCCCTATGCGGAAAACGTCTCCATGGAACTCAAGCTGACAGCTTATTTGAGGGATGAGGCATGAACAGGCAGCGTCTCGTGCTTTTGATAGCAGTACTGTTGCTGTTTGCTTCGTCGATGTGGGGAATTTTTTCCTATCCGCGGCAAAAAACCGTGGCAAAGCTTACTTATCCCGTCGGTTCGCGGGCGACGGCCGACCGGTCCCGCCCGACCAGCGCTCGAACCGGTGCGAGGGAGCCGGACAGCCGCACGCTGAGGCTCGATCTCCTGGAAAACCAGCCGCCCTTTGCTGAGTACCGACGGAATATCTTTAGCCCGTTGTTTGTTGACAGGGAAACGATGCTTGCGCGTCAGGCTGCCGCGGCCGCTGCAGCTGAAGCGGCCCGCATGGCCGAGAATATGCACAAGTTGCCGCCTGCCAAGCCGGTTCCGGTGCCGACGGGGATTCAGAATGAGCTTGCTTCTTTCAAGTTCCACGGCTTCCTGAAGAAAGACGGTAAAAAGACGGTCTTTCTGGCAAAGGGCAGTGAGATTACCCCCCTGAAGCAGGGGTCTACCTTTGTAGGACGGTTTCTCGTTACTTCCATTACCGATCAGGTCCTGATTCTGAAGGTAGTCGGGACAGACGATGAGGTCATCATTCCGTTGATAGAAAATGATCCGCTGCGAGCGATGTGGTAGCCGGTCAAACCAGGCCCGAATGCCGGGTCGCCACCCGAGGAGTTAAACGAATGCGTTCTCTGATGTATCTTTTCATAGCAGGTTGTGTAGTCGCCAGCCTGTTGGGCTGTGCCGCGGGAAGATCCTTCAACGCCGGCCAGAGTCTGGAAGATGCGGGAAAATACGAAGAGGCAATGCTCAGTTATGCGGATGCCTTTCGTGCTGAGCCCGAGGTTCTCGAATACCGGGCAAAGTTTCTCAACGCTCGTGACAAGGCGGCAAGTATTCGTTATGCGAAGGGCCTGGAAGAAGCCAACAGGGGTGATTACTCGGCAGCTTTGACGGATTTTCAGGTAGCTCATGTGCTGGATCCTTCCAAAGAAATCTACAAGCAGCGAGTCGATATCACCACCAGGAAAAGGGATGCACAACAGGTATTTAACGAAGGGATCGGTTTCGAGAAAGACAACAAGCCGAAATTTGCCAAGCTGGCCTACGAACGAGCAATTGTGCTGAACCCGGATGAATCTGCCTACAAGGTGGCCAGGGACAGGGTGCGCGGACTGCTCGATAACAAGCCGTCAGGGTATGAACTGAATCTCTCGTCCCAGAAGTCCTTTGCCTTTAAATTCACCGGTTCGGGTCTCAAGGCTGTCTTCCAAATCCTTACCCAGCTTTCCGGCATCAATTTCATCTTCGACGAAGGGGTCAAGGATCAACCGGTGACCATCTACCTGGAACGAACCAATTTCCGGCAGGTACTGGACCTTCTGAGCACCATGTACAAACTTGGCAGCACGGTTCTCAATGAAAAAACGGTTCTGATCTATCCAAAGACGGCCGACAAGATCAAACAGTATGAAAATATGAAAATGCACACCTTCCATCTCAACTACATGGACGCTAAAAAGGCGATCAATTTAATCCGCAGCATGTTGCCGGCGCGCAAGATTTACGTCAATGAGGAGTCAAACTCCATTGTCGTGCGCGATACCAGTGCTACTGTCGATGTCATAGAAAAGCTGCTGGATGCCAATGACATACCGGATGCCGAGGTACTCCTTGACGTAGAGGTTATTGAGCTGAACGATAAGAATACCAAGAATGTGGGACTGTTACTGAGTCGTTATGCGGTCGATATCGCTGGCTTTAATCTCGACAGCGGACTTCAGCTGGCCGACAGGTTGAGCAAAGCTCAACAGACGGATTCCACCACCGACGCCGGTATTGGCAATCTGGTCAATGTGTTCACCTGGAACGGCTACGGCGGATTTGTAACGGTGCCCAGTGCTACCTATAATTTCGGCAAGACGGTGGCAAAGGGAGAGATCCTTTCAAATCCCAAGATCAGGGTAAAAAACAAGGAAAAGGCAAAGTTCACGGTTGGAACCCGGGTGCCGATCACCACCACCACGACCAACGGGACGGTCGGTGGCTACAGCGTCAATGTCCAGTATGTGGACGTGGGGGTAAAGCTCAATGCCGAACCGCTGATTCAGCTCAATAATTCCGTCGACATCAAGCTGAGCCTGGAAGTCAGTGCCATCGTGGGCCAGGAGACGCTGGCCGATGGGATAACAACCGTTGTCACTATCGGTACCCGCAACCTGGAAACCGTCCTCAGTCTCAAGGACGGAGAAACCAGCGTCATGGGCGGATTGAAATCCAAAGTAAATACCGACAATCAGAACAAGATATTTTTACTTGGTGACATTCCTTTGATCGGTCCGTTCATTTCCGGCAACAATTCCAGTAATGACAAGACGGAGATCGTTCTCGCCATTACCCCTCATCTGGTGCGGGGATTGATCTCGCCGCCGGCCACTGTTGCCTCTTTCATGTCCGGCAAAGAGGATGATCCCTCCCTTGCCACATTCCCTCCCTCGTTAGAGGAGGAGATGACAGACAATGGAGCTGTGTGGCAGGCGCCCGGGCAGGGCACAGCACAACCGGCCGGCATACCGCCGCTTCCGTCTTCCCCGGCCGGCCCGCAACCCGGTATCCCGCAGGTTCCTCCGGTGCCGCAGACTGTTCCTGCCCCCGTTGAAATGCAACCCGGTGCGATTCCTTCCGGATCAGGGGCGCCTACACCGCAGATGCCGAACGCTACGGTGAAAAAAGGGCAAATTCTCATAGCAGCGCCCGCGACGGGCACTCTGGGAGAGCCTTTTACTTTGGATGTACGTGCCGAAAATGTCGAGTCCTTCACGGCGGCACCATTTTCGCTGACATTTGATCCGGCACTCGTTGAGCTAGTCTCCGTTGCTGAAGGGGCCTCCTTGAGAATGCCCGGCATGCAAACCAACTTTTCCAGTTCCTTGGACCCAGCCGGCAGTGTCAAAATAAGTCTGCAGTTATCAGGGGGAACATCGCTTGACGGCGGAAGCGGAGTTCTGGCAAAGCTGGTCTTCCGCTCCAAAAAACAGGGGAGTGCGGCCTTCGGGTTTCGGGACGTTGCCTTCACGTCGGCCAACGGAACCCCTGTGCCTGTCGTCCCGGTAGCCGCCACGGTGCTCATTCAGTAAAACATGATGAATCTTCTTTGGAAAAGAAAAGGGGTTACCCTCCTTGAGCTGATAGTAGCCATCAGCATCCTGACCATCCTGGTTGCCGGGATAGTTCCGCTGACTCGTCTGACGGCGAAGAGAACGCGGGAAATCGAACTGCGGCGGAATCTCCGGGTTATGCGTACCGCCATTGATGATTTCAAGAAGACCTACGACAAAGCTGTGGATGAAAAGAAAATTCCCACGGCGGTCAACAAGTCCGGTTACCCCGAAACGTTGCTTCAGATGGTGGAAGGTTTTGATTTTGGCGGCCTGTATGCCTACAAAAAGAAGTTTCTGCGCAGGATTCCGGTTGATCCGATGACTCCGCCGGATCCCGGTGAAGAGCCCGAGTGGGGGTTGCGTTCCTATAGTGATCAGCCTGATTCCACCTCATGGGGCGGGGAAGATGTTTATGATGTGTATTCACTCAGTGAAGGAACCGCAATTGACGGCACAAAATACAGTGACTGGTGAAATTTTACGGAACGGACGGTTCGAAAGAGGTCGGCGGGGCTTTACCTTGATAGAGCTGATGATTGTTCTTTCAATCATCGGTATTCTGGCATCGATTGCTGTTCCAAATTATCAACGGTGGGTGATCAGGGCGAAGGAAGCCACGCTGAGCGACAGCCTGAATAATTTCCGCAAGACCATCGACGAGTATTATGCCGACCAGGGCAAGTATCCGGATACGCTTGACGACCTTGTTGCCAGAGGCTACCTGCGGGGCCTGCCGACCGATCCCTTTACCAAAAGGAACGATAGCTGGATAACGGTAGCTCCTTCCGCAGCAGAACCGGTAGTGTCCGATCCGTCATTGCCGCCGGTAACCACTCCGGTCAAGGAACTCGGCAATGTCTACGATGTCCATAGCGGATCCAACCTGGTCGGAACCAACGGTGTGCCCTATAATGAGTGGTGAAGCAGTGGCTCGCTAATCGCAGATGCTTTATTCCACGAAGGTTACGCGATTTATTTCCTTGAGGGTCGTTTCACCGTTCAGAAGTTTTTCTATTGCCGACTCCCGCAGAAAGACCACGCCCGCTTCACGGGCTTTTTGCTTTAGTTCGGTTGTGGATGCCTTTCTGATGATCAGGTCGCGAATACTGTCGTTCATGTCGAGAAGTTCCACGATGGCGGTCCGTCCGTGGTAGCCGGTGCCGTTGCAGGCGTCACAGCCTTGCGCCTCATAGAGTGTGGATTCCGCGGCGCGTACCGGATTGATACCGGAATCCAGCAGGACCGCGTGGGGGTAGTGAGTCGGACGCCGGCAGCTGGGACAGAGCCGTCGTACCAGTCGTTGCGCCATGACACAGTTGAGACTGGAGACGAAGTTGTAGGGATCGATGCTCATGTGGAAGAAGCGACCGATCACGTCAAAGACATTGTTGGCGTGAACGGTGGTAAAAACCAGGTGTCCTGTCAACGCTGACTGGACGGCAATCTGGGCGGTTTCAGCGTCGCGAATTTCCCCCACCATGATTTTGTCCGGATCATGGCGCAGGATAGAGCGCAGTCCCCTGGCAAAAGTCAGCCCTTTCTTCTCGTTGACCGGGATCTGAAGAATGCCGTGCAGCATGTATTCGACCGGGTCCTCAATGGTGACGATTTTTTCCTCGCCGGTGTGGATCTCGGTCAAGGCTGCATACAAGGTCGTTGATTTCCCGCTCCCGGTTGGCCCGGTCACCAGAACCATGCCGTACGGTTCGTGAATCTTCTTGCGAAACCGCAGAATCTCCCGCGAGCTGATACCGAGGCTTTCCAGGGTTAACCCTTGCAGATTGCTGGCGATTGACTCCTTGTCGAGGATTCTGATTACTGCATCCTCTCCCAGAACGCTGGGCATAATGGAAATTCGAAAATCGATCGACTTCGCTCCCAGGCGGATCTTGAAACGTCCGTCCTGGGGGATGCGACGCTCGGAGATGTCCAGTTCACTCATAACCTTGAGACGCGATATTATCGGCGCTTGAAACTGGATGCCCATCGGTTTGCTGGCTTTGTAGAGTACCCCGTCGATGCGGTACTTGATGACCACACCTTCCTGGCTTGTTTCAATATGGATATCACTGGCACGGCGGTTCATGGCGTCCAGAATCGTGGTATTGAGCAGCTTGATGATCGGGCTGGTGTCTTCGGAAATGCCCTCAACCGACAAGATCTCTTCGCCGTGGTCGTTTTCCTTCACCAGCTGCAGCATGAAGTCTTCCGAAACTTCCCGCAAGACCCTGCTGGTTGCCGTGCCGGCCTTGAAGAAATCCGCTATGGCTGATTCGGTTGCCACTCGGATCTGTATCTGACGGTCAACCAGCAGCTCCATTTCGTCCAATTTGAGCACGTCAGTGGGATCCGAAACAGCTACTGCCAAGGAGTCATCATCCATTTCCAACGGTACGATACGGAAACGGTGAACGAAGTCGGCCGGCAGAGCCGCCAGTACATTTTCGTCGACTTTATAGTGGCTCAGGTCAATGAATTCGAGGCCGAATTGTTCCGCCAGGGCTTGCGCCAGGGCCTCTTCGCTGATCAGACCTTCCTGGAGGCAAATCTTTCCGAAACGCTCTTCACCCAAAGCGATTTTGTCCACGATGAGGGGCAAATATTCAGCCGCAAGGGATCCCCTTTCAATAAGAATTGTTCCGATATCTTTTTTCTGGTACGCCATTTTCTTCACAACACCCTTCCGTTCCGGAAATAGAATTCTGTGTCTTCACGCCATTAATTTCGTGGCGGGTTTGTCCGAGAGGCCGCCAGTTGATTGGCGGTCGTAACATAATCAATTACTGCGGCATCGGCATTCTGCCGGTCAAAGAGGTGCAGAGGAGGCGCGACGCTAAGCGGATACTCAGTCATGTTTCCGGCAAAAGCCACGGTTACCGACGTTGCGAGGGTCCCGCGCGCAGGCAGGATTACCAGGATCCATACGCCCCTGTCGGTCATCCTGGCGGAGACGCAATGACCTTTGGAGACGGAAAATATTGGTGGCATCCCGTTGCGAGCCGGCAGCCTCAGGGTAATGTTGGCCAGAGAGCTACCGTCCGACAAGATCACTGCCGGTTCCTGCTGGAAGACACCATCCCAGCGCATGAACAGAGCGTCTCGAGCCGCTTGTGTTTTTATTTCGGAATGGGCTCGGAAACGGTCCAGCACGCTTTCTTTGCGATCAAACTGTGCTGTTTGACCGGGGGGAAACTGCATACCCGGCTGGTTCATTTGTGCTCTGGCGGAAGACAAGGAAAGCGACGCGAAGATGGTTACGCCAAAGGCGATAATTCCCAGCCGCCTCAGTCTGGCAAACAGTTTGCCGGACGTACCGTTTCCGGACAGGTTTCGCAGGCTGGGCGAAGTGCGGTGGCGCGGACGATGGTGCTCGTCTGCCGGGTGAGTCCTGAAAAACAAAGGGCATGTCTGCAAACTTTCAGGCATGGATAGTTCCTGTTAGTCGATGAGAGAGGGCAGGCCGTTATCAAGGAAAGCGGTCGGGGTGCGAGTGGCCCTGAAACATGTCTGGTAAGTATATCGCACTTGGAGCGAGCGGCACAAGAGCCGAAATTTCGGCAAAACGGTTCGCTTCGCATGAGCTGGCCGACTGGGCCGGTAGAGCGGAGGGAGAGAGTCGAAACAACCATGCCGGATTGAAAAAACCGCTGCTGTTTGATATTCTACCGTAACACGGTAGCGTGTCGATGAAAAAACTTAGGAGCTGTAAACAAATAACATGGTCATCTTACATCTCATCTTCAGGCCATCTTTGATGCACTCGCAAGAATCAAAAACACCGATTCACGTCATTCCCGTGAAAACGGGAATCCAGGAATTTATTTACAACTCCTAAGCCCGGTGATAGGTGGGGCATCTTTTCCTACAATCGAGAGACCATGAAAAAATTATTGAACAACAATGGCTTTGCGCTCCTGGCGGTATTGATGATCGTGATAATCATGGGAATTTCCCTGGGGGCGGTCGGGCTGTCCTGGCGTATCATCATGCAGCGCGAACGGGAGGAGGAGCTTCTTTTCCGCGGAAGCCAGATGCGGGATGCCATCTCTCGCTGGTATGCGCTCAAATCAGTTGATCAGGCGGCCATGCCACTCCGGGATCTGAAGGATTTGCTGAAAGATCCTCGTACCCCCCAGACAGTGCGCTACCTGCGTCGCCTGTATAACGATCCCATGACAAACTCGGACTGGGTGCTGATCAGCGACCCGTCAAAAGGAATCCAGGGCGTGGCAAGCACCAGCCAGGAGAAACCGTTGAAAACGGCCGGGTTCCCGGATGACCTGCAGGGTTTTAACGGCATGACACGGTACAGCGAATGGCGCTTCATCTATGCTCCTTCAGCACCGCAGCAGGGAGCTTCAATCCAGACGCCGTCGCTTCCGCCAGGCACCGTGCCACCGGTTCCCGACGCACAGCCACCTGCTCCGGGGAATCCGTAAGGTGATGTTCGGGTACCAAACATCAGGGCGCCGATACCTGTACCACCGAACTGCTCTCACCATTGGGGTTCAGCACCTGCAGGGTGAAGCTCTTCACTGCGGAATCATAGGGATACCGTTGGTAGATGATCCTGTTGCAGTCCACATAGATCACTTTTTCCCTGTCAGCCGGATTCGACGAAGCCGGTATCATGGATTTTCCTTCCACAACGACCGTTGAATTACTCCGCAAATTTCGACCTTCGATAATAAGATTGTAGGAATTTACGTAATCCTCACCCTGGGTTACCGAGGTGATTTCAGGTTTTGAGTCGATAAAGAGTGCCAGAGATGATGACAGGGTTCCTCCTGGGTTCTGTACCTGAATGGCATGAAGTCCGCCGGTAATTTGCGGGATGTGGATATACATGGATTCAGTCGATTCGAACCGGCTTCTGATCACTGCGCCATCAAGAAGCACCTGGGAACCCTTGAGAAAATTTTCTCCGCTGATCTGTACCTCTCGTTCCTCATTCGGCGTGCAGGCGAAGATTGTATCCGGCGTCAGGGACGTGACAACCGGTGTGCGCGGCGTTACGGAAAATCTGTATCCCTTGCTCACCACGCCGTCTTCCCGTCGAACGAAAAGGCCGTACAGACCCGGTGCCAGGTCCGGGATTTCAAAACTGAGTTGTTTCGGTCCCTGTACAGTGGTTTGGGCTTCCAGTGCGCCCAACAGGACGCGCGTCGCTTCACTGAACCCGGACCCGTACAGCGTGACGCTCATTCCCGGCTCAGCCTGGGAAGGAATAATGCTGAGGATTGTTACGGAATTGGGCCGTTCACTCCGATTTTCCGACGTTTGCCCGGCTGCGACCTGCAATAATGCTGTAAGTAACAGCATCGAGACCAGTATCATCACCGGAACGGTCTTGATGGTAGCGGACTTTCGTATTCTTGTGAACATGGTTTCTCTCCCTGTTTATTATTTTCAGGAATAGTGTTTCCGGTGTTCCTGGCAGAATGCCTGAAATGGCCGATACTGGTAAGTGTACCATCTGGTAGTCGCGGAGGGAAGAGCCCGCTAGTACCTGTAGCTCAAATCAACCTTTACAATCTGGCAGGTCCGGTTGTTTCCACCCATCAGGTTCATATTCTTGATCCGTCAACCTGCCGAAAATTTCGGCTGAAACTTTTTCCACGCTATATCCTTTCTCACGTTCTCCTTGCACTTGCAAGGGGCACTTGTTATAAAAACCAGTCAGAAGCAATAGAGCCGGACCCGTACCCGGACAGAGGATAGGCATTCCATGAAAATCCTGCATACATCGGATTGGCATATCGGGCGAGCACTGTACGGCCGCAAACGCTACCGGGAATTCGAGCTGTTTCTCGACTGGTTGATCGGCTGCATTGCATCCGAAGGAGTCGAGACTCTGCTCGTTGCCGGAGACATTTTCGACAACGGCACTCCCAGCAATCGGGCGCTGGAGCTCTACTACCGTTTTTTGTGTCGCTGCGCCGGAGCCGGCTGCCGACATGTGGTGGTCACGGCCGGCAATCACGATTCACCCTCTCTGCTCAATGCTCCGCGTGAGGTGTTGCGTTATCTCGATATCCATGTGGTCGGCTGCATGACCGAGGCGGCGGATGACGAACTGGTGGTGCTCCACGATAGTAACGGCAAGCCGGAGCTGATCGTCTGCGCTGTTCCCTATCTGCGTGACCGCGATATCCGCCGCGCCGAGGCCGGCGAAACCATCGAGGACAAGGGGCGCAAACTGGTGGAGGGTATCCGCGACCATTACCAGCGAGTGGGTGTGGCCGCCCTGGCCAAAAGTGCCGAACTGGGAGGGGGACTTCCTATTGTTGCCATGGGGCACCTGTTCACAAGCGGCGGCCGGACAGTTGACGGCGATGGCGTTCGGGAACTGTATGTGGGGACCCTTGGGCAGGTCCGTGCCGAGATCTTTCCCGAGTGTTTTGATTATCTGGCCCTTGGACACCTGCATGTGGCACAACGGGTAAGCGGTTCGGATGTCCGTCGCTATTCGGGCGCTCCTCTCCCGATGAGTTTTGGCGAGGCTGGGCAACGCAAGATCGTGGTGGTGCTGAAGGTGAATGGTGCTGGTGTTGCGGTCCGGGAAATTGAGGTACCCTGTTTTCAGCCGCTGGCAACGGTACGCGGCGACTGGAGCCGTATTGTCGAGCGGATTGCAGAGCTGAAAAAGGATGCCGTTTCGGTGTGGCTGGAGATTGTCTACGAAGGGGACGAGGTCATTGGGGATCTGCAGGAGCGGCTGCGGGAACTGATCGACGGAACGTCCCTGGAGATTTTGCGGTCGAAGAACCTGCGACTGGCGGAACGGACCTTGAGCCGCATGGCAGCAGATGAGACCCTGGATGATCTCACGGTCGAAGAGGTGTTTGCGCGCTGCCTGGCAGCCCACGAGGTGCCCGCGGACCAGCAGGTCGAGCTATCTGCCGTTTTCCGCGAAGCGGTTCTCGCGCTGCATGAAGAAGACCTGCGGGGGGACTGATGAGAATTTTGCGCTTGTCTTTCAAAAATCTGAATTCTCTGGCCGGTGAATGGACGATTGATTTTACCCATCCCGACTATGTTTCCAGTGGCATTTTTGCCATCACCGGATCAACCGGTGCGGGCAAGACCACCATCCTTGACGCCATCTGCCTGGCTCTCTATGGCCAGACCCCTCGCCTTACCAGGATAACCCAAAACGATAATGAAATCATGTCGCGGCAAACGGGTGACTGTTTTGCCGAGGTCGAATTTGAAACGGCCAAGGGGCGCTTTCGCTGCCACTGGAGTCAGCACCGTTCGCGCAAGCGTGCGGACGGACCGTTGCAGGCACCGAAACACGAGATCGTTGCGGCCGGAAGCGGACAGGTCATTGAGTCAAAGCTCACGGCCGTGGCAAGGAAGGTGGAAGAGGTCACCGGCATGGACTTTGATCGATTTACCCGTTCGATGCTGCTGGCGCAAGGGGGCTTTGCCGCGTTTCTGCAGGCGACTCCCGATAAACGCGCACCGATCCTGGAGCAGATTACCGGAACTGCGATTTACAGTCAGATCTCCATCAAGGTCCACCAGTGTACATCAGAACAGCGCAAGATGCTGGAAGCGATGCGGCTGGAGCTTGACGGGATGCAGCTTCTTGCCCCTGAGGAAGAGGAGCGCCTTCACCGAGAGCAGACGGAACGGCAACGGCAGGAGACGCTGCTCCTGACTAGTCTGGCTGGAATCCGTGCTGCCCAGGCGTGGAAAGAGCAGATCGCACTTTTGGAGATTGAGACAACCCGGCTGGAAGAGGCCTGGCGTTCCTTTGAAGCGCAAAAGCTTGCGGCGGCACCGGAGCTTGAATGCCTGGCGCAGGCCACGCGTGCCTTGACACTCGCCGGTGACTACGCACAACTCGTTGCCGTCAGAAAACAGCAGGAAGATGAACATTCCGAACTGACGAACGTTGCCGAGCTGTTTCCCGCTGTGCAACTGAGGCTGCAGGATGCCGTTGCTGTGTTGGCACAAACGGATCACGACCTCAAAAAAGCCCGGGACGAGCAGCAGCGGGAGGCGGAGCTTATCCGCATAACCCGAGAGCTCGACGTGAAGATTGCCGAGGCGAATTCTCAGGCAACGGGGCTGCAGAAGGACAGCGAAGCAAACAAGAGTTTGTGTGGCGAGCACCGGACTTTTCTTGCCACATACGGAGGAGAAATGCAGGCGACAGAGGCGCTGCTTGGTACCTGCCTGGCTTTTTTGAACGATCACCGTGCTGATGCGGACCTTGGCGAGGCTTTGACCGGGATCGGGCAGCAGATCAAGATGCTGACGTCGCTGGACCTGCGATTGGCAGCGTGCCGTAGCAGGCTGGCTGAGTGCGTCCTGCAGCGCAGGGGTATGGAGCAGACGCTGCAACTGGCGGAAACCAATTGGGCCGGAGCCTCACAGGCAGTGGCAGCTGCGGAAAAGCGGTTACAGGTGCTTCGGGCCGCACTCACGAAACTTTTGCAGGGTCGTGAACTTTCATCCTGGCGCGAAGATGCCGAAATGCGGTCAACCCGGCACAATCGTTTGGCAAATTGTAAAGAAGCACTGGCACGGATTGGGGAAGCCAGGCAACGAGTGGATGCGCTACAGCTGAAACTGAACACCCTTGCCCTGAAACGGCAAGGTTTTGTCGTGCAAGAGACGGATTTGGCAAGGGAGTGCGGCTTGCGTGAGGAGGTTACCCGTCAGCTTCAGGATAAACTTGTGCTCCTCAACCGGGTGCGTGACCTTGAAGAAGAGCGGACACACCTTGTTGATGGGGCGCCCTGCCCACTGTGCGGCGCCTTGGAGCATCCCTATGCAGCCGGCAACGTGCCGCGCCCGAATGATGCCCGGCAGGAACTGGAGCAGGCAGGTAAAGCATCCAAGGACGTTTTCGAGCAACTTTCAACCCTCAGGATGGCACTGGCTGCTGTCACCAAAGAGATTGAGCAGGCTCATCTGCGGCAGCTGGAGTACCGGGAGAGACAGGAACTCGATGAGGCTTTTTGTGCTGTCGAATTCGCCGGACTTGGCGTTATCGCCGATATCCCGCTGCGGGACGACGTCATCCGGATTGAGCTGGACACCTGTCAGCAGCAGCTCAGCGCCTGCCGCGAGGTTATCCGGGAGGCTGAGGGGATAGAGAAGGAGGTGTCGAAGGCGAAATCAGCTCTCGACACGGCCAAGGAGGTTCTGAATCAGCACGACAAGGCGCGACAGGCAGCGGAACTTGGCTGTCAAACTGTCGTGAACGCAGAGGAGCGTCTTACCCTCGAGAGTGAGTCCCTGCAGGACGATCTCGACCGAGCCATTGTCGAAGCGGGACGAGCTTTCGAACCGTATGGTTTCAAGGACCTCACGCCGAAGACTGTTGACGGAATATTTGCCGCATTGACTGCGCGCCGCAATGATTACGTTCAGCGGCTGCAGGAAAAAGAACGACTGGAAAAGGCGCTTGCCGACCTGGACGGCAAAAAAAGGCAGGAGCAGGCACTCCTGGCCGTGGCCGAAACAAATCTCTCCAGCATGGAGCAGCGTCTTGCCGGCAGCCTGGTGCAACGGGGTAACCTGGCCGAACAGCGACGGAAATTGTTTGGCGAACGGGATCCCGATACTGAGGAAAGGCGGCTGGCTGCTGCACTTTCCGGGGCCGCGACGCGCCGCGAAGAAGCGTTGCGGAACCAGAATGTCCTGCAGAATGAGAGTGCCGGACTGGAACAGCGGATGCGAAAACTGACTGAGTCCATAACCGCAAGGACGGCGCACATCCTAACTCTGCAAACTGCTCTGCAGCAGCGTATGAACGAAACGGGTTTCGCTGATGAGGCTGCCTATTTGCAGGCGCGGTTGCCGCAAGCCCGCTTCGATGAACTCTCCCGGCTGGCCGACACCCTGCAGCATAATGAAGTGGAGATACGGACCCGTCGCCGGGACCGATCGACCGCCTTAGAACAGGAACTGGCGAAAAAACTGTCAGAAAAAACTCTCGAACAGCTCCGGGAAGAAAACTCAACCATTACCGCGCAGGTAAACGATCTGCAAAAGGCTTTAGGGGCTCTTGAGCAGCTGCTTCAGCAGCATGCCGGACAGCAAGAGCGTCAACGGGATCGGTTGCAGGCCATGGAAGTGCAGAAAAAGGAGTGTGCCCGTTGGGAGCAGCTGCATGCGTTGATCGGTTCCGGCGATGGCAAGAAATTCCGCAATTTTGCCCAAGGGCTCACCTTCGAGCTGATGGTTGCCCAGGCGAATCGCCAGCTGCAAAAGATGAGTGACCGTTACCTGCTGGTCCGGGATGGCGATGATCCGCTTGAACTGAATGTCATTGACAACTACCAGGCTGGGGAGCTTCGCTCAACCAAAAATCTTTCCGGTGGCGAGAGCTTCATTGCCAGCCTGGCGCTGTCCCTCGGTCTTTCCGGTATGGCCAGTCGCACTGTGCGAGTCGATTCGCTGTTCCTCGACGAAGGTTTCGGCACCCTTGATGAAGATGCCCTGGAAACCGCCCTCGAAACCCTCTCGGGCCTCCAGCAGGAGGGCAAGCTGATCGGCATCATCTCTCACGTTTCCGCACTCAAAGAGCGCATCGGTACTCAGATCCAGGTTGAGGCCGGCAGTGCCGGTCGCAGCAGCCTCAGTGGCCCGGGATGTCGAAGAATTTCTTGAAAAAATTTCTCCATCACCTTCGGATGCTGTGGTAAACTTACCCGGGTATTTTCTGGTTGCCAAATATTTTCCGCAAACCGGAATATTTTAGCCATTTCCACTCCTGACACAGGATCCCGTCTATGAAGTATTACCCCATCAACATCGACATTCGCGGCAAAAACGCCATTATTGTTGGCGGTGGTGCGGTTGCCGAGCGCAAGTGTCGGACACTCCTTGAGGCGGGCGCCGCGGTGACTGTTATTGCCCCCCGTCTTTCCCGAGGGCTGCGAAGTCTTCTGGAAAAAGGGAGTATCAGCCACTGTGCCCGTGATTATCGTCGTGGCGATCTTGCCGGGGCTTTTCTGGTGTTTGCCGCCACCGGAAACCGCACTATCAGCGCGGCGGTGGCCGAAGAGGCTTCGGATTGGCGGATCCTGGCGAATATTGCCGATATGCCGGATCGGAGCGATTTTACCACCCCGGCAACCGTGGCGCGGGGCGAATTGCTGTTGACCGTTTCCACCGGCGGCAAATGCCCGGTTCTGGCCAGGGAAGTCCGGGAAGAACTGCATGCCCGCTACGGCGAGGAATACGGAGAGATTCTGCGGATACTGGGGGCCGTACGCGATAAACTGCTTGCCTCCAAAAAAGGGTGCCATGCGGTGAAAGAAATTCTGGACTCGCTTGTTTCCCATAATCTGCCGGGCATCTTGCGCGGTGATTCTCTGGACTCTGTCGACCGTCTGCTGCGGGAGATCGCCGGTCCGGGATTCAGCCTCAACGAACTGGGTCTGGAGAAGGGGAAACCCGAATGAGCGTATTTTTATATGTTACGGTTCTGGTGCTGTACGGGGTGGCGACTCTCCTGTATCTGCTGTACCTGGTCCGGCCACACTATTTCGTTGGCCGTATTTCCCGCTGGGTACTGGCGGCGGGCTTTATCTGCCACGGTGCGTTCACCTTTTTCCGTTATCTGGAAGCGGGACATACACCCATAACCAACCTCCATGAGTCTCTTTCGTTTTTCAGCCTGACGATTGTCGGGGTGTTTCTCGGCTTTCAATACCGCTACCGGGCCGCCATTCTCGGCTCTTTTGTGACCCCACTGGCATTGCTTGTCATGCTGGCGTCGGCGATATTCCCCTCGGCAATCGTCCCGCTGAATCCCGCGCTGAAAAGCGGCTGGCTCGGTTTTCATACGATTGCCGCCTTTTCCGGATATGCTGCCTTTGCCATTGCGTTCTGTGCAGGGATCATGTATCTGCTCCAGGAACATTTCCTGAAAAAAAAGAAACTGGGAGCCCTCTACCATCGGCTTCCCTCCCTGGAAGTTCTCGACGACATCAATTACCGCTGTCTGACCATCGGTTTTCCGTTGTTGACACTTGCCATTATCTCCGGTGCTATCTGGGCGGAATCCGCGTGGGGTTCCTACTGGAGCTGGGATCCGAAGGAGACCTGGTCGCTGATTACCTGGTTTGTCTATGCCGCGCTCCTTCACGGCAGATTGACAACCGGTTGGCGTGGGAGCAGGGCCGCCATTTTGGCAATTATCGGTTTTTGCGTTCTCCTGTTTACTTTCCTCGGCGTGAATCTCCTGCTGCCGGGACTTCATAGCTACAGGTAATTCTGAAACAATGAATATTATCGTTGTGGGACTCTCCCACCATTCAGCTCCCATTGAATTGAGGGAAAAACTGGCTTTCGATGCCAACAGGATTGCAGAGCCGCTCAGCGCGCTGGTGTCACTCCCCGATATTGCAGAAGGGCTCATCGTGTCCACCTGCAACAGGGTTGAGGTGTATGCCGTCACCCGCGACATTGCCGCCGGAATTGCCGAGATCAAGCGTTTTCTGGCCGATTTTCATGCTCTCCCCTTCGACAGTGTTGAATCTCACCTGTATGGCTACCATGGAGAGAATGCCATCCGCCACGTTTTCCGGGTTGCGGCCAGCCTTGATTCGCTGGTCGTGGGTGAATCGCAGATTCTGGGACAGATAAAGTCCGCCTATGGTTATGCTGCGGAATACAAGTCTTCCGGTCTGATACTCAACCGTTTTCTCCATAAGGCCTTCTCCGTAGCGAAACGGATCCGGACCGAGACCGGTATCGCCTCGTCTGCCGTTTCCGTCGCTTTTGCCGCGGTCGAGCTGGCGAAAAAGATTTTCGGCAATCTCTCGGACAAGACGGTACTCCTCATCGGGGCCGGGGAGATGGGTGAACTGGCGGCAAAGCACTTCGTTTCCGCCGGGGTCCGCGACGTGCTCGTGGCCAACAGGACATTTGAGCGGGGTGAGCGTCTTGCCGAGGAGTTCTGCGGTCGGGCGGTGCGGTTTGATGATCTGTTCGATCACCTGCACAAAGCCGATATTGTCCTTTCCTCGACCGGGGCGTGCCATTTTATCCTTGAGCCGAAGAAGGTGGCTGAGGTTATCCGTCGCCGCAAGCTGCGTCCCATGTTTTTCATCGACATCGCCGTGCCGAGGGATATCGATCCCGCGGTGAACAGCCTGGAGAATGTCTACCTGTACAACACCGATGACCTGCAGGGGGTTGTGGAGAACAACCTGGAGCAGCGCCGGCGGGAGGCGGAAAAGGCCGAAGAGATTGTCGACGGTGAGATCGGTCAGTTTCTTGCGTGGCTTTCTTCCCTTGAGGTAGTTCCGACGATTGTCGCCCTTCGCAGCCATTTTGAGGGGATCCGTCGGGCTGAGTTGGCAAAAACCGTTTCTGCCTGGAAGGATCTGTCGCCGGAAGAGGAAAAACGGCTGGAGGCACTTACCGCTGCCATGGTCAATAAGCTGCTCCATGTCCCGGTACATGTCCTGAAACAGACCGGTCAGGGAAATCGGACCGATCTGTATCTCGATGCCCTGCGAAAACTTTTTGCGTTGTCTACCGAACCGGTCGGGGAGCAGGACCAGCCACTGCAGGACGATGATGAGGGCTAGGAATGGAAGTGATTTTTCGACGGAGTTGCAGCAGATTTACCCTAAGTCCGACAGGCTCCTAGATAGCTTCCATCCGGAAAGTTTCGGCAGGGGCTGGGCTGGAACTTCCCCGAAGCCTCTCGTAATCTGTCACCACCTTTTCCTCGGATCAGGCAGACTGCTGGCTTCAGGCTATTTTCTTGCTTTCGTCATCTTGCCATAAAGCCGTACGAGAGACTCCGGGAAAGCCCCAACCCAGCGCGGAACAGTGTTGTTTCGGAGTTTCCGGATGGATACTACCCAACATTTTTATGGAGAACGAATCAGCGATGTCGAAATTACTGAAAATAGGAACCCGGAGCAGCCCGCTGGCACTCTGGCAGGCCGAGTGGGTGAGTGGCCGGATTCGGGAGTGTTACCCCGAGATCGAGGTCGCCCTGGTGAAAATCAAGACCACCGGCGATAAAATTCTGGATGTACCCCTGGCACAGGTCGGAGGCAAGGGCCTCTTTGTCAAGGAGATCGAAGAGGCGATGCTTAGGGGGGACGTGGATATTGCGGTCCACAGCATGAAGGACGTGCCGACCGAATTTCCGCCGGGCCTCGGCCTCGCCTGTATTACCAAGAGGGAGGATCCGCGGGATGCGCTCATTTCCCGGGGGCTTTCCTTTGCCGAACTGCCGCAAGGTGCCCGGATCGGAACCAGCGCTCTCCGTCGCCAGGCCCAACTTCTGGCGCGCCGACCGGACCTGAAAATGGTGGTAATTCGCGGGAATGTGGAGACTCGCATCGGCAAGTTGGAGACCGAAGGGCTGGATGCGGTGATCCTTGCGGCAGCCGGATTGAAGCGGCTCGGTTTCTCCGACCGTGTAACAGAGTACTTGCCGGTGGAGCTGTCACTACCAGCCATAGGCCAGGGTGCGCTGGGGATTGAGTGCCGTCTCGACGACCAGGAACTCGTATCGCTGATTTCTTTTCTCAATGATCCCGAGACGCAGCGGGCCGTTGGCGCCGAAAGGGCCTTTCTCCTGCGGTGCGATGGAGGCTGCCAGGTTCCCATTGCCGCCTTCGGTGAAACGGAGGGGGATCAGTTGCGGCTCACCGGATTGATTTCCTCGGTGGATGGAACCCGCTCGGTGAGGGGTAGCAGAACCGGTCCGGCGGATTCTTTTATCGCACTCGGAAAGGAGCTTGCCGATCAGCTGTTGGCCGACGGCGGGCGTGAGATACTGCGCGAAGTCTACCAGAGTGGGCTTGCCGGTGAGCGGGAGATACCGGTGTAGGGGTTTGACGTTGTTGGCGGTGAGACGTTAGACGTAAGATGTAAGACGTAAGACGTTAGACGGGAAAAGCAAGACGTTAGACGTAAGATGTTAGACGTGAGACGGGAGAAGCAAGACTTGGAAATGTTTTCGTTCTGACGTCTGACGTCTGACGTCTCACGTCTCACATCTTTCGTTCTAACGTCTCACATCTTACCTCTCACGTCTTGTTTACTATAAAAAATTGTGAGTGGTTTGCGAATAATGACTAAAAAAAGTGAAAAAAACGGCTATGTCTATTTGATCGGCGCCGGTCCCGGTGACCCGGGCCTGCTCACCCTGAAGGGGAAAGAATGCATTGCCCGGGCTGATGTCATTCTCTACGATTATCTGGCGCACAAGGAGCTGCTGTCTTTCGCACGCAGTGATACTGAGCTGATCTATGCCGGCAAGGTTGGTGGTGCCCACAACCGTGAACAGTGGCAGATCAACGAAATGTTGGTGGAAAAGGCGCAGAAGGGCAAGGTGGTGGCGCGCCTGAAGGGGGGAGACCCCTTCATCTTCGGTCGTGGTGGCGAAGAATGCGAGGCGCTGGTGACAGCGGGAATCCCTTTTGAAGTCGTGCCGGGAGTAACCGCCGCGATCGGGGCGGCGGCCTATGCTGGCATTCCTCTGACACACCGTGACTTTACTACCTCCGTTGCCTTTGTCACCGGCCACGAGAGCAACGGCAAGGAGGTATCGGGCATCAACTGGGAGCAACTTTCTCTCGGCAGCGGTACGCTGGTCTTCTATATGGGGATGAAAAATCTTGCCCAGATTACCGCTAACCTCATTGTCCACGGCAGGTCTTCACAGACGCCGGTGGCGCTGGTCCGTTGGGGTACGCGTCCGGAGCAGGATGTCCTGACCGGTACCCTGGCCGATATTGCCGACAAGGCGCACCAGGAGGGCTTCAAGGCGCCGGCTGTTGTCATTGTGGGCGAGGTGGTGCGTCTGCGAGACAAGCTTCGCTGGTTCGACACCCGACCCCTGTTCGGCAAGGGAATACTTGTTACCCGGGCAACCGATCAGGCGGGAGACTTTTCCCGCCTCCTCGAGGGGTACGGTGCGCATGTTCTGGAATGCCCGACCATTGTCGTTACTCCTCCGAAAAGTTTCGAGGCTCTGGACGGGGAGCTTCGTGCGCTCGCGGCGTACGACTGGGTGATTCTTACCTCGGTAAATGGCGTGCGCTTCTTTTTCGAGCGTCTCCAGGCACTGGGGTTCGACAGCCGGGCACTGGGATCGTGCCGGGTCGCCGCAGTCGGCTCGAAGACCGGCGAAGCGCTTGCTGCCCACGGTATTCGGCCGGACCTGCTTCCTTCCGGCTATCATGCGGAAGGTATTGTCAGGAAGTTTGGTGAACTGAAGGTAGCCGGCAAGAAGGCCCTTTATCCGAAAGCGGACCGGGCTCGCGACGTAATTCCCAAAGGCCTTGCCGAACTGGGCATGGATGTTGTGAGTCCCGTTGCCTATCAAACTGCCGTTCCCGATTCCATCTCCCGGGATGCCCTTGATGCCCTGGAAGAGCGCCGGATCCATTGTGTCACCTTCACTTCCTCGTCAACGGTCAGCAATCTTGCGGCTCTGGTCGGTGAAAATCGGCTCATTCACCTGCTGCAGGGGGTTGCCGTAGCCTCGATCGGTCCCGTTACCTCCGCCACCTGTCGCGAACTGGGGCTCCGTGTCGATCTGGAACCGGAAAAATCAACTATTGAAGCACTGACGGAAGAAATCGTAGCGTATTATTCCTCACGATGACATTTCAGGCTGAAAACTATCAAGGTTTGGGAGGGTTATATGAGAAAATCCTGGTCAAGTATTGTTGTTCTGATGGTTGTTACGCTATTTCTGGTGTCTTGTGATAGTAAGCAGGGTAAGACGGCAGCCGATTCCGCAACGATTATAGAGCCTGCAAAGCTGCTCTCGAAGGAAGACGCAAAGGCCCTCACGGGTGTCGATTTTGCTGAGTGTGAAGTCAATGAACGGTCCGTGGTCGGGCAGAAACTCTGCGTGTATGACAAGGGCAACTCCATGGTACAGGTGGGACTTTCGCAGGTCGCATTTATGGACAAGAAGACCCTTGATTCCGGAACTACCCCCGAATCCATCTACAAGACAACGAAAGACGCTTTCAGCGGCGCCGAGAGCATTGCCGGTGTCGGTGATGATAATTTCATGGCTCCCCCGGGATTGCATATTTTGAAAAACGGCTACTATATAACCATCTCCCTGGGAATGGCCAATGATAAGGAAAAACTGAAGGCAGCGGGAATGAAGGCTGTTGCGAATCTCGACACGTTACGCTAACTTCTCACCGGGAAAGGCTTCCCGGATTTCAAAAAAGCCAAGGGACAACTTCCTGCACCGTGAACAGATTCAAGGAGGAAATGTATGTTCTACCCAGCCTATCGCGGACGCCGCGTCCGTGGTCGGGAGATTTTTCGCAGGATGGTCTGCGAGACCAGCATTTCGGTCAACGACCTCATCTACCCAATGTTTGCAACGTTTGGCACCGGCATCCGCAAGGAGATCTCCTCCATGCCCGGTATCTGCCAGCAGTCGGTGGAAAACATCGTAGCCGAGGCCCGGGAGGCCCATGAGCTTGGCATTCCGGCTGTCATCCTCTTCGGGATCCCGGAATTCAAGGATGCCGTCGGGAGCAGCGCCTGTCTCGAGAACGGGGTGGTGCAGGAGACGATCAGGGCGTTGAAGAGGGATGTTCCCGATCTGGCGGTCATTACCGATGTCTGCATGTGCGAGTATACCGACCACGGCCACTGCGGCGTGATCAAGGACGGCGATGTCGACAACGATGCCACCCTCGAGCTTCTCTGCAAAGAGGCTCTTTCCCATGCGGAAGCGGGGGCGGACATGGTTGCGCCCTCGGATATGATGGACGGGCGGATCCGGGCAATCCGGGGGTCTCTCGACGAAAATGGCTTTAGCCACCTGCCGATCATGAGCTATGCGGTTAAATATGCCTCCGGTTACTACGGTCCGTTTCGCGAGGCAGCCGAATCGGCCCCGCAGTTCGGCGATCGTCGTTCCTACCAGATGGATCCGGGCAATCGGCTCGAAGCGATCCGCGAGGCGGCCATGGATGTGGAGGAGGGGGCGGACATCCTGATGGTGAAACCGGGGCTTCCCTACCTGGATATCGTGCGGGAGGTGCGGAACGAATTCAACCTGCCGCTGGCGGTATATAATGTCTCCGGAGAGTACAGCATGGTCAAGGCAGCGGCCCGGAATGGCTGGATTGACGAGGACCGTGTGGTGATGGAAACCATGACTGCCTTCAAGCGGGCCGGTGCCGATCTGATCCTTACCTATCATGCCAAGGACGTGGCCCGTCTACTGCGGAATGGGTGCTAGACAGGAGCCTGTCGGCTTAGGGTAAATCTGCTGCAATTCCGTCTAGCCGGTCCATATTCCGTCGCTTTTTTGGGCAATAGAACAACTATTGCCCTGCAAAATCGACAAAATCTGTCCTCGCCCAGCCGAATTTTCACTTCGATTTTCTAAGTCCGACAGACTCCTGGGTTCCCGCGCGGTTAGATTGCTGCTTTTTCGTGAAACATTCATGAAACAGCAGCTCGGCATTATGCAGAAAGCGCTTCAAAAATAGCACCTTTTGTGCTACTTTCCTCCAAGTTCCACTTCTCTTTGTGATGTCAACCTGCCGGATTCCGGCCTCGAACCACGACAGACCCTGTAGTACCACTATTTCTATGGCCAAGATAATCTGCATAGCGAACCAAAAAGGCGGTGTCGGGAAAACCACGACAGCGGTAAACCTCGGCGCATCCCTGGCCGTTGCCGAGAAAAAAACCCTTCTCGTGGACATGGATCCCCAGGGCAATGCCGGCAGCGGTGTGGGTGTCGAGAGGGACTCTCTTCGGGAAAACATCTACCATTCCCTGATTAACGACGCCGATCCGCTGGCTGCCATATTAAAGACTGTTCTTCCTGGCCTGGATATCCTCCCTTCCTCTGATGACCTTGCCGGCGCGGAACTGGAGCTCGTTTCTCTTCCCGACAGGGAGCAGCGACTTACCCGGATACTGGCAGCGGTCGAGGATTCCTACGAGTATATTCTCATCGACTGCCCCCCTTCTCTCGGTCTTCTGACCCTGAACGCGATGGTTGCCGCCAAGTCGGTACTTGTGCCGCTGCAATGCGAATTCTATGCAATGGAGGGTCTTTCCAAAATATTGAAGACCATCCGGCTGGTGAAGAAGGGGCTGAATCGTTCCCTGGCGATAGAAGGAATCCTGCTGACCATGTATGATGGCAGAAACAATCTTTCGCGGCAGGTGAGCGAGGAGATCCGTCTGCATTTTGGCGAAACAACTTTCAGGACGGTCATCCCCCGCAATGTCAGACTTTCTGAGGCACCGAGCCATGGTAAGCCGATTATTCTGTACGATATCTCATCGCGGGGCGCCTCCAGCTATCTCGAGTTGGCCAAAGAGATCATTGAACGGGAGGGAGTACATGATTAAAAAATCCGCCCTAGGCAGGGGCATGGCAGCCCTTCTGGAGGTTGTCGAGGATGAAGGTAAACGCTACTTCTCATGTCCGATCGAGGAGATCAAGCCCAACAGCGAACAACCGCGCAAGAAATTTTCCGTGGACAAGCTGGAGGAGTTGGCGGCATCCATTCGCGAAAAGGGCATTATCCAGCCCCTGGTTGTGCGCAAGATGCAGCAGCACTATGAGCTGATTGCCGGAGAAAGACGCTGGCGGGCCGCTCAGAAGGCAGGCCTCCGTGAGGTCCCGGTGGTTATCCAGGACGTTTCGGATGACGCGGCCCTCGAGATCGCCCTGATAGAAAATATCCAGCGGGAAGATCTCAATGCCATTGAACAGGCCGAGGCATTTCACTCATTGATTGAAAAGTTTCACCTATCCCAGGAGGAAATGGCACGCAGGGTCGGCAAGGACCGCTCCACGGTTGCCAATTCCCTGCGGCTGCTGAGACTTCCTTCCGAAATAAAAAATGATATACTCGAAGAACGTCTCACCATGGGTCATGCCCGGGCCATTCTTTCCCTTGAAACGAACGAACTCATGGAACAGGCCCGCCAGGAAATTCTGGCTAAACACCTTTCGGTGCGGGAGACGGAGAGCCTGGTCAAGCGACTGAAAACGAAACGGCCCGTAAAGCCGAAGACCCCTCCCGTTCCCGAGATGACAGCGGTTGTTGACAGCCTCAAGCGTCGTTTTATGACAAAGGTCGCCATTCGTCAGAGCGGTAAAGGGGGAAAGGTCGAGATATCCTATTCCTCACTGGATGAACTGACCAGAATTATCGATATTCTCACTCCTTGACAGCATTTATCTGCTCGCTGCCCGCATGCACAGGCTCCTAGGGATTCATCCACCCGTACGATACATTCAAAGGAAAGCCGAATTGGTACCATGAAGCTTGGCTGGTGCCCAAGCATGCTTTTTGGGCAGCGAGGGTGGCGGGAACTTTTTAGTATTTTTATATTTTTAGCCAATATATTTTATTTATACTAAAGTTGTAGTTGACACCGAATTGGCAGTATGGTAGCTATCAAATGTTTTGTGGCCGTATCTGTGGCGCAAATGCAATATCTCGATCAAACAGGCGAGAAGAGGTGCCGGCATGATTTCTATCGACATTGTTATATTGTTCCAGGCGGTAAATTTCCTGGTGCTCCTGTTTTTATTGAATAAACTTCTCTACAAGCCGATCCGGAAAGTAATGTCGGAACGGGCGGCGGAAATTTCCGCGGCAAAGGAAAAGACCGTATCCGTTGATCGGGAAGTGCAGGAAAAGATGGCCCGGTACGAGCTGAAGCTCCATAAAATCAAATCTGACGCTACCGAAGAGAGAAACAGGATGCTTGGAACTGCCCGCGATGAGGAAGCGGTGCTGGTCGAGGCCGCCCGCAGGGAAGCCGCCGCCGGGTTAGTAATGATACGGGAATCCATCGGCAAGGAAGCCAGGCAAGCGGAAGTTTTCCTTTCGGCTCAGGCTGAGTCTCTTTCCAAACGTATCAGCGAAAAAGTCCTTGGAAGGAGCCTGTCATGAAGTCTCTCCACGGAAAACTCCCTAATCGAAGCAATCTTTTGCTGTTGCCGGCCATTTCCTTTGGTCTCATTCTTTTCGCAACAACATGTTTAGCCGCCGAAACTGTGCACCATGCCGATTCCGGCGCACAGTTGAAAGACTTTCTCTACCGGCTCTTTAATTTTGCCCTTCTCGCGGGTATTCTGCTTTGGGCCATGAAAAAGGCGAACGTTAAGGGCCGCCTGGCCGGACGCAGGGCCGAAGTGGCGAAGGCTCTCCGAGAAGCGGAAGAGATCAAGGAGGATGCGGAGAGAAAACTCGCTGAATATAGTGAAAAGCTGGAAAAAGCGAGCAGCGAGATTGACGAAATATATGCCGCCATCAAGCTGGATGGTGAAGCGGAGAAAAACCGGATCATTGCGGCAGCGAACCAGGCTGCCGAGCGAATTCGCAGACAGGCTCAGGTTTCCGCGCAGCAGGAAATCCAGCAGGCCAGCGCCCGTCTGCAGGCGGAAACCGCCCGGCTTGCGGTACAGCTTGCGAGAACCACCCTGGAACAGTCAGTAACGCAGAATGACCAGGATAGATTTGTCGATGAATATATTAGTAAGGTAGTGGAGGGATAGTGAGTACGAATGCAATTGCACGAAGATATGCCAAGGCCCTCATTCAGATTGCGGTAGGTCAGAAGTCGGTCGAGCTTTACAATACAGAGTTGGCGGGGTTTTCCCAGGCCCTTGCTTCAAGTGCCGAGGCGACCGCATTACTGTCCGATCCGGGCATCCGGATCGAGCTGAAGCGGGAGCTCCTGAAAGAAATGATTTCGCGGCTCGGGATTTCCAAAACAATCAGTGATTTCATTCTGCTGCTCCTTGATAAGAAGAGGCTCTATTTCCTCTCACAAATTGCATCCTGCTACAGATCCTTTGCTGATGAAACTGCCGGTATCCTTCGCGCCACCATTACCTCAGCGTTGCCTTTGACGGAGTCTCAGGTGAACGAGTTGCGCAGTGCCCTGGAGAAAACGACAGGGAAAAAGGTCGTTCTTGAAGTTGCGACGGATCCCTCCCTTATTGGTGGGGTTGTGAGCCGGATTGGCGATAAGGTTTTGGATGGCAGTATCAGAACCCAGTTGGCAAAGATTCAGGAATTATTACAGAAGGGGTGAGACGTGCCTATGGAATTGCGAGCGGAAGAAATCAGCGAGATTATCAGGAAGCAGATTGAAGGCTACGGCAAAGATGTCGAAGTAGCTGAAACCGGAACCATAATTTCCGTTGGGGACGGAATCGCCCGAATTCATGGCCTCGCCAAGGCGATGGCCGGGGAATTGCTGGAGTTCCCCGGCGGGGTTTCCGGCATGGTTCTCAATCTCGAAGAGGGAAATGTCGGGGCCGCTATTCTTGGTGAGGATAATCTGAACATCAAGGAAGGGGCGATCGTCAAGCGAACCGGAAGGATTGTGGAGGTCCCGGTTGGAGAGGCCCTCATCGGCCGGGTGGTGAACGCACTCGGTCAGCCTATTGACGGGAACGGACCGATCGAGACAGACGATTACCGGATGGTGGAGGTAAAAGCCCCCGGCATTGTTAAGCGCAAATCGGTCCATGAGCCGCTGCAAACCGGCCTCAAGGCGGTGGATGCGATGGTTCCGATCGGTCGTGGTCAGCGCGAACTGATTATTGGTGACCGTCAGACCGGTAAGACCGCAATTGCCATTGATACCATCCTCAACCAGAAGGGCGGCGATGTTATCTGTATTTATGTGGCCATTGGACAGAAGCGGTCAACGGTTGCCCAGGTGGTGAACCGGCTGCGCGATAACGGGGCCATGGACTATACCATCGTCGTTTCAGCATCCGCTTCCGAACCGGCACCCCTGCAGTTTATTGCTCCGTATGCCGGCGTCACCATGGGTGAATTCTTTCGCGACACCGGGCGCCATGCACTTATCATCTACGATGATCTTTCCAAGCAGGCCGTTGCCTATCGGCAACTTTCATTGCTCCTTCGCCGTCCCCCCGGACGCGAAGCGTATCCCGGTGACGTCTTCTATCTTCACAGCCGTCTTCTGGAACGGGCCGCGAAGCTGTCTGACGAATACGGTGCCGGTTCACTGACCGCACTCCCGATCATCGAGACCCAGGCGGGTGATGTTTCCGCCTATATCCCCACCAATGTTATTTCCATAACCGATGGCCAGATCTATCTCGAGAGCGACCTGTTCTATTCCGGTGTGCGTCCGGCCATCAACGTTGGCCTCTCCGTATCGCGTGTTGGCGGTGCTGCCCAGATCAAGGCCATGAAGCAGGTTGCCGGGACGCTGCGACTCAGCTTGGCCCAGTATCGAGAAATGGCGGCATTTGCCCAGTTCGGCTCCGATCTGGACAAGGCTACCCAGATGCAGCTTGCACGAGGCGAGCGCCTGGTGGAAATGCTGAAACAACCCCAGTATCGTCCGATTCCCTCTGAAAAACAGGTTCTCATTATATTTTCCGCCAACAATGGCTATGTGGATGATTACCCGGTTTCCGTTCTTTCCCGTTATGAGACGGAACTCTACACCTTCTTCGATATTCGTAAAGCGGATATCCTCCGCGAAATTCGTGAGAAGAAGGCCATTGATGACCAGTTGCGGGGCAAGATCATCTCCGCCCTCGATGAATTCAAGAAAGAATTCACAGTCTAACAAGGACGGTATCGCCCCATGGCAAACTTGAAAAGTATTCGCAAAAGGATCACTTCGGTCAAGAACACCCGGCAGATAACAAAGGCCATGAAAATGGTTTCTGCCGCAAAACTCCGCCGGGCACAGGACAAGGTGCTGGCGGCCCGGCCGTATGCGGAGAAACTCGAAGAGGTCCTGGTACGGCTCAGCAGCAGTGGCGGCGCTACTGATCATCCCCTTGCCCGCAAGGAAAAATCGGAGAAGGCCCTGCTGATTGTCGTCAGTTCAGACAGAGGGCTGTGCGGTGGCTTCAACGCCAATATCTGCAAGGCCGCCGAGGCGTTTATCCGCGAAAACTCTTCCCGCTATACGGAGATAAGCCTCCTCACAATTGGCAGGAAGGGCTATGAGTTCCTGCGAAAAAGGGCCTCCATTCGGAAAAACTATTCGAACATACTGTCTACCGTGAGCTATCAGGAAGCCTCCCTGATCGGTCAGGAACTGATCGCAGGCTACCTGGCGGATGATTATGATGTCGTCTACCTGCTTTACAATGCGTTCAAGAGTGTCATGTCACAGGACATCACCCTGAAACTGCTGCTGCCGATCGAGCCTCCTCAGGGACCTGACGAGGAGTTTCCTCCGGAAGCGATCTATGAGCCGTCGAAAGAGGAACTGCTCGCGGAGCTCTTTCCCAAGAATATTGAAGTGCAGCTGTTCCATGCCATGCTCGAATCAATTGCTTCCGAACATGGTGCCCGAATGACGGCAATGGACAGTGCCTCGAAAAACGCATCGGAGATGATTGCGAAACTGACCCTGCAGTATAACCGGGCGCGGCAGGCAGTCATTACCACGGAGCTGATGGAGATCATCTCCGGGGCGGAATCGATCAATGGGTAAACGATCAACAGGATATGCCCTATCATAGATACCGGCCCGCAGAATGGGCCTTAGGAGGATGAGACCAGATGAGTCAGAATTTTGGAAAAATTTCGCAGGTCATCGGTGCGGTAGTGGACGTGCAGTTTGAGCCTGGCAAGCTCCCGGCAATTTATAATGCGCTCCGCGTGACGAATCCGGCTATCGATGATCGGGAAAATAATCTGGTGCTGGAGGTTGCGCAACATGTAGGTGAGAACACCGTCCGCACCATTTCCATGGATTCAACGGACGGTTTGGTTCGCGGCCAGCAGGTGCTGGATACCGGCAAGCAGATCACGGTGCCGGTCGGCCGTAAAACCCTGGGCCGTATTCTCAATATTATCGGTGAGCCGGTCGACGAGAAGGGACCGATCGGTGCGGAAAAAGAATATGAAATTCACCGGGAGGCACCGACCTTCCTTCAACAGTCCACCAAGGTTGAGGCTTTCACGACCGGCATCAAGGTCGTTGATCTTCTGGCACCGTATGCCCGCGGGGGAAAGATCGGCCTGTTCGGCGGCGCAGGCGTCGGCAAGACTGTTATTATCATGGAACTGATCAATAATATTGCCAAACAGCATGGCGGGTTCTCAGTATTTGCCGGCGTCGGCGAGCGCACCCGTGAAGGGAATGACCTCTGGAACGAAATGAAAGAGTCGGGAGTTCTCGATAAAGCCACGCTCGTCTATGGCCAGATGAACGAGCCTCCAGGCGCTCGTGCCAGGGTTGCCCTCTCCGCTCTGTCAGTGGCCGAGTACTTCCGGGATGAGGAAGAGCAGAACGTTCTTCTTTTCATCGACAACATCTTTCGTTTTACTCAGGCCGGTTCAGAGGTTTCCGCACTTCTCGGACGCATTCCTTCCGCGGTTGGTTACCAGCCGACCCTGGCAACGGAGATGGGCGAACTCCAGGAACGGATTACCTCAACCGATAAGGGCTCCATTACCTCGGTCCAGGCCATTTACGTTCCTGCGGACGACCTGACAGACCCTGCTCCGGCAACGGCTTTCGCTCACCTTGATGCGACGACCGTACTTTCCCGTCAGATTGCCGAACTGGGGATCTATCCGGCCGTTGACCCCCTCGATTCCACCTCGCGAATTCTTGATCCGCAGGTCATCGGCGAAGAACACTATGCTATTGCCCGCAATGTACAATATGTTCTCCAGCGGTATAAGGATCTTCAGGACATTATTGCAATTCTCGGTATGGATGAACTTTCCGAAGAGGACAAGCAGGTTGTGGCGCGAGCACGCAAAATCCAGCGCTTTCTCTCGCAGCCTTTCCATGTTGCAGAGTCCTTTACCGGAACCCCCGGCAAGTATGTGGAACTGAAGGACACCATCAAGGGCTTTCAGGAGATTGTTGCCGGGAAGCACGATGCCATACCGGAGCAGGCTTTCTATATGGTGGGCACGATTGAAGAGGTGTTGGAGAAGGCGAAGAAGTTTTCCGCGTAGCAGACAAAAAAAGGATTTTTCCGATGGCCGAAAAATTACAGCTTGAACTGATCACCCCCTATAAAAAAGTTCTCTCCGAACAGGTGGATATGATTACGGCATCCGGCTCTCTGGGGGAGTTTGCCGTCTTGCCGGGGCATGCATCATTTCTGACCTCGCTGAAGATTGGGGAACTTACCTATACCAAAGATAACGAAGTTTTTCACCTTGCCCTGAACTGGGGCTATTTCGAAGTCGTGAACGATACGGTGACGATTCTTGTGGAGACTGCGGAACGTGCCGACGAAATAGATCTCGAGAGGGCACGGGCAGCACTCGGGCGGGCCGAGGAAGCCCTGAAGGGGCTTACGCAGGAAGCCAAGGATCTGATTGTCTATGAAGCCGCACTGCAACGGGCTCTCATCAGGATGCAGGTGGCCGCGAAAGCAGCCCGGAAGTAGTGTTGCGGTACGATAATGGCACTAAAAAAGAGCGGATCACCGCTCTTTTTTTTATGGGAAGGCAAACAAGCTGCCTTCCCTGAAACGATAACGTTTCCGTGTCGTTTCAATCAAGTTTCCGGAAAGAGGGATACATCGCAAAATTCTTTAGTTTTCGGTACTTGAACAAGGGGATGTTTTGTGGTACATAAGGTTAAAGTCTGAAAACTAATGAAAAAATCGACAATTAGTTTCGCTGTCCTATTCAGATCTGCCTGTTGAGTGTCCCTCAAGGAGTCTGTCGGACTTAGGGTAAATCTGCTGCAAATCCGTCTGGACGGTCCATATTTTGCCGCTTTTTGGGGCAATAGAACAACTATTGCCCTGCAAAATCGACAAAATCTGTCCTCGACCAGTCGAATTTTCGCTTCGATTTCCTAAGCCCGACAGACTCCTAGAGGGAATTTTTTGGAACAGCCGGTTCTTCTGCCTGTTGAGAGCAGAAGGTGACGGGAGTGCATGCAGTGACAGATGCCAACGGCAAGGGAAAAGAACCTGACGCACCGAGTCTGCACTCCGAGAGTCGGACCGCTTCTTTCATGCCTACGGAAAATAGACGTGAAATCGCCAAAAAAACCCTCATCAACCGGCTTAATTTTCTCAACTTCACCGACAGTGAGCTTCTTGTCAACCTCGCTCATACCAAGTACGGGTCCCCTGTTTCTCTTCGGGCGAAGCCTCTTCCCTGCCTTGGCGACACCCTTGAATGCCTATGGGTCAAAGCGCCGGGACTTGAACAGGTCCTGAAGAATTATCGATATGTCAATTTCATCCTTCCGGATACGCATCAATCACTCCTTGTCGAGGCAGTTTCGGTAAGCCTTTCTGATGAAAGAATAATCCTCCGTCTCCCGGAAACCTGCCTGGAAATCGACTCCCGCCAGGTAACACGCCATCCTTGTCACGATATCAGCGTCCAACTTCTTCAAAATGGTGCGTTCTTTCGCGGAACATTGGCGGATTTCAGCCCCCTTTCCTTTCGCGTTACCTTGTCAAGCCTTCCTGACCAGCCATTTCAGTGGCTTAATTCAGAATCGACCGTTCATATCGTTTTCACCAAACAGGAGGAGATGCTCTATTCCGGTGACTGTGAGATCATCAAGCAGGACTGCGGCCAGAAATCGCGATCGCTTGTCCTGAGGCCACTTCATTCGCAGATCCGCAGGTTCAAACCAAAAGAGTTCAGGAGTTCGCGCCATAAACTCGTTCCCTCACCAAACGTGGTTTTCAGCGATCCGCTTACCGGGAAAAAAGTCAACCTGAAGGTGGTCGACCTGTCGGGTTCGGGCTTTTCCGTTGAAGAACAGGAGGAAAATTCCGTCCTCCTGCCGGGAAGAGTGCTTCCCGAAGTGAATATTGATTTGGCCACGATCTTTTCGGTCCGATGCAAGGCCCAGGTCGTGTATCGAACTGTCAGCCAGGAGAGTGAGGATAGACGCACGGTAAAGTGCGGTCTGGCCATCCTTGATATGGACATTCAGGAACATGTGAGGCTTCTGGCACTCCTTAACCAGGTGACGGATCAGGATTCCTATATTTGTAACAAGGTCGACATGGAGTCCTTATGGGAGTTGTTCTTTCAGACCGGTTTTCTCTATCCGGAGAAATACTCCTTTATCCAGGCAAACAAAGAGAACTTCAAGAAAACCTATGAAAGACTCTATAGCAGCAATTTCCATATTGCCCGGCATTTCGTCTATCAGAAAGACGGCATGATTTACGGCCATGTGGCGATGGTCCGCTTCTATGAAAATACCTGGCTGGTTCATCACCATGCCGCGAACAACGCTGTCCATAAAAGGGCGGGTTTGTCCGTGCTCGAGCAGGTTGGCCGATCCATCAATGACTCCAATTGCCTCACGTCAACCAGGATGAACTTCGTCGCCTGTTACTACCGGTCCGAAAACAGGTTTCCCAAAAGGGTTTTTGGTCGCATTGCCGAGCAGATAAACGACAGAAAAGGCTGTTCCGTCGACTCTTTCGCTTATCTTCATTATCGAAAGAGTACGATAGAAAGCTGGGACCTTTCAGGCCCCTGGTCTCTCACCAAAACCCAGGCAGAGGACCTGGTGGAGTTGGACAATTTCTACCGCCATGTGTCGGGGGGGCTCCTTGTCAATGCGATGGATCTGGAACCGGAGATGTTTGACACCGATGAAATCAAGAAAGAATACGACAAGATAGGTTTCAGGAAGGAAAAACATCTATTTTCCTTGAAAAAGGATGGGAACCTGAAAGCTGTTTTCCTTGTTAACATATCAGACATCGGTTTGAATATGTCGGATCTGACCAACTGCATTCATACGATAATTGTCGACCCTGATGATTTTCCGAGAGGAACACTCTTTATGATATATTCACTACTGTCAAAGTACTACGATAGTGAGTATATCCCGATACTTGTCTATCCTGTTTCCTATGCAGATAATAACCAGATTGAATATGATAAAATCTATAATCTCTGGATATTGAATATGCAGTATACCGACAGCTACTTCCGATACGTTGACAGAATGGTGCATCATTGACGGTAAATCGGGTTTTTTGAAGGTGCGTCTCAATACTATTCACACACGGTGATTCATGCGAACTGACCCTTTTAAACCACCTTTGTACAATAGCAGAATTATCGACACCTATATCAGGCTCATCAAGAAAAAGTACAGTTATGTCAATATCGGGGATCTGCTGAGATCTGCGAAGATGGAGCCGTATGAAGTCGCGGATCAGGGGCACTGGTTTAATCAGGAGCAGGTCGATCTCTTTTATGAACGGCTGGTAAAAGTAACCGGAAACGAACAGATTGCCCGTGAAGCAGGGCGCTTTGCTGCGGCACCCGACTCCATCGGGGTCATGCGGCAGTATGTTCTCGGGCTTGGCAGTCCGGCAAAAGCGTACGAATTAATCGGCAAGACCACGCAGAACTTCACCCGGTCATCGAAATATGAGTGCCGGCGCTTGGCGTCCAACAAAGTAGAAATTATCGTAACCCCTGAAACCGGTATCTGTGAGAAATCTTTTCAGTGTGAAAACCGGATCGGCTTTCTGGAAGCAATTGCCAGCGTTTTCAACAATAAACTTCTTCATGTCGAACATCCGGAATGCCTCTTCCGCGATGGCAGCGCTTGCCGGTATATAATCTCGTGGGAAAAAACGCCTTCCATCTATTGGAAAAAGATCCGGAACTACGGAGCTCTTCTGCTGCTTGCTCTTTCCGCGACGACCTTCTTTCTGAATGGCTGGATTGCCCTGTTTGCCGTTGTTCCGACGTTCGTGTCATTTATCCTGCTTGCGTGCCTGGTTGCGGCTAGTCTGGAGAAAAAGGAACTCAAGACCGGTATTGAAAACCTGAGAGAGTCAACTGACAAACTGCTTGAGCAAATTAACCTTAATTACACCAATGCACTGCTTACGAACGAGGTTGGTCAAGCGATCAGCAAGCAGACCGATGTCGACTCTATTCTGCGGAATGTCTTTGTTGTGCTGCAGAAAAGGCTCGACTATGACCGTGGAATGATCCTTCTTGCCGACACGGAAAAGACACGTCTCGTCTTTACTGCCGGGTTCGGATATTCCGTTGAACAGGAAAACCTTTTGCAGAAAACCTCCTTTCATCTTGACCGTCCCGAGTCAAAGGGGATTTTCGTAATTTCCTTCCGGGAGCAGAAACCTTTTCTGATAAATGATTTTGATGACATCAAGACCAACCTTTCCTCACACAGCCTGACGTTTGCAAAAATGCTTGGAGCCCAGTCTTTCATTGTCTGCCCGATAGTCTGTGACGGCGAGTCGGTCGGAATCCTCGCCGTTGACAATGTTGTCACGAAAAAACCGCTGATCCAGAGCAATATGAGTCTTCTGATGGGGACTGCCACGGTAATCGGTATCAGCATCCGTAATGCAATGCTCAATGAAACCCGTGAACATCAGTTCAGTTCGACTTTGCAGGTGCTGGCGGCAAGTATTGATGCCCGTGACAATCTGACGGCAGGCCATGCGGAAAAGGTTACCAAGTATGCACTCGGCATCTGCCAGGAACTGGGGCTTTCCAAGGACTACACCGAGATGATCCGGGTTGCCTCACTGCTGCATGATTACGGTAAAATCGGTATTGCTGACGCAATCCTGAAAAAAGAGGGCAGGCTGACCGTTGAGGAGTACACCCAGGTAAAGTCCCATGCGGAAAAAACCAGGGAGATTCTGGAGCAGATCAATTTCGAAGGGATATACCTGCAGGTTCCGGAGGTCGCCGGCAGTCACCATGAAAAAATTGATGGGTCAGGCTATCCGCGTGGTCTCAGAGGAAGCGAAATCCCCTTTGGCGCGAAGATCATAGCGGTTGCCGATTTTTTCGAAGCGATCACGGCGAAACGCCACTATCGAGGCCCGATGCCCCTTTCTCAGGCCATCAGACTGTTGGAGGAGAGAAGTGGCGCTCATTTTGAGAAAAAAGTGGTAAAAGCATTTATCCAGTACCTGGAAAAGGATACCCAGCTTCTTGAGGAACTCAACGCCCAGAAACAAGTCCGAGAACCTCGATACAGGAGAGTGCCCTGTCGGACATCCGTTTCTTTCCGGGTCAATGGAAGAACCGTATCGGGAACCAGCACGGACATCAGCTTGAAGGGGATGTATGTGGCAGTTGATGATGAATTCGAGGAAGGTAGTCCGATCGAGCTTACCTTTACTCTTCCGAACAATTGCTCGGTCACTATTCAGGCTAAGGGGCGTGTTGCGTGGGTGAACAATGGGCGGGAGCGGTCGAAGCCGCTTTTCCCGATTGGGGTCGGAGTGGAGTTTTTGGATATTGTGCAGCGAGATGATGTGCTTTCGTCATTTGTCGGTGAACAAGCAACCTACGCTAGCGCGGCTTTTTGATTATTGCTACGCAGCACTGCATTTGTTGGACGTGCCCGGGTCGCTGTCGCGGCTGATCAGCACTGTTTTGTTTTGCGCCCCCGGCAGGATATAATCGGCGAATAGGTGAACCGGCGCGGATCAGTGAAGAATCTGCGGAACTCCTCGATAAACTCCTCGTGTCCTCCCCCATATTCGGGGAAGGCATAGCCAATCCTTCGCGGGGCGATTTCCACCTTCTTCATCCAATTGAACGAATCAGCTTCCCGCAGTTCTCCGAAAAGTACATGGTGACCTGAAATCGTGACATCAAGATCCTCGTAGTCAAGATCATAGAGATAGGAATAGAGCTTTCTTCCCGCATAGGGGTCAAAATCAGCCTTTTCCTGAAGTTGATGCATGATCTCAAACAGCGCTCTTTCCAGTCTCACCGGAACACCGTAATGACTGAGACAGTTGTAATCCAGATCGATCAGACAGAGAATTCCCCCGGGTTTTACGATCGTAGAGATATTTTTTACAACATCAAAACTGCCGGCAAGAAAATATTCCAGTACGAAACGGACCCAGACGAAATCAAACATTCCCACATCATCCAGCGGATCAAGCATGTCTCGGCAGTGAAATTCTATTTTTTCCTGTGCATAGTGCTCACGCGCGTGAGTTATTCTCTTTTCTGAGAAATCGAAACCGACCACCGATCCGCCCGGCTGTACGAGGTCATGCAGGAAAGAACTTGTAATTCCCGAGCCACAGCCAATATCGGCTACCCTCATGCCCGGCCTGATTCCGGCCCACTGGGCTTGTCGCTGCAGGGTTTCCCTGTCCGTCTTCCGTTCCAGTCGAAGAGTTTCATCTTCATCTTCCATGAGGTATTCTTTTCTTTGCATGTAAACCCCCACGGGAAATGGTTGATCCTGATTCAGGGACTGCTGTGCAAGCGGGAGGAAAGGCGTGGAGCGGCGTAATTCGATGGCACTGGAGGTCATGGTGCCTTGCTCCTTGGCCTGTTTTCTGTTCACTGCCGGGGGAACGTGTCACAGCAGAGAGTTTTCTGGTGAATCACTCTTGGGGTGCGATGTTTCACTTGCATGAATCCTGTGTATGTATACTACTTTTTGCTCGGAATGAATAAGGAAAATAGTATCGGAGTGGTGAGAAATAATCATTTGACTTCTATTTTTTACCATGATTTCATGGGGAAGAGATAAACCGGTGTTTTATCGTTAATGAAAGATATGCTTTCAGCTGCTGCGAAAGACGTTATGCTTGTGGCGGGCGTTGCCTGTGAAGTGAAAAGAGTCTGCGAAAGTGACATGTTTCTGGTCGCCAGGTGATGTCCCCGCATGTTTCTGAGTGACCTGTATGATGCTTCTGCGCGCCCCTGTTTACCGCAGGTGTTACCATCAATTAGTGATTGCATTTTTACGGTAAAGTGCTACTAGTAAACCGGCGAGTAGTTTTGGTTCGGAGATTGCCGGAGGATCAGCAAGAACGCAAGGAGGTGGCGCGATGACGGAAAACATCAGAAATGTCGCCATGCGTATGAAGGAGTTGCGGGAGATAGGGGGTGTTTCTCTGGAAACGCTGGCACATGAGTTCGCCGTTTCCCGAGAGACGTATCAGGAATATGAGAGCGGTGAGGTGGATATTCCGGTAAGTTTCCTGTTCAAGGTTGCCCACCGGTTCTCTGTTGAACTTACTGACCTGCTGACCGGTGAAAGTCCACGCCTTCACATGTATTCACTGGTCAGAAGCGGCAAAGGGGTCAGCATCGACCGGAGACAGCAGTATAAATACCAACAGCTGGCCTATAACTTCATACACAAGAAGGCAGAACCCTTTCTGGTGACTGTTGAGCCGCAGCCTCCGGGCTCCCCCGTTACTTTCAATAGCCATTCCGGCCAGGAGTTTAATTATGTCCTGGAAGGAACGGTGAAAATCCTTATCGACAAACATGAACTTATCCTCAATCGAGGCGATTCCCTGTATTTCGATGCGAGTTATCGTCACGGAATGCAGGCGTTGGATAACAGGACGGCAAAGTTCCTGGCAATTATTTTCTGAGAAAGACCGACCCGCGCCGTTTCACTTTCAGTGCCTTTCCGGACAGCGACCTGTCAAGAGGATGGCAGGAAAAACGGCTCCGCCTGTTTTGAGATACTGATCGGTGCAACAGCGTTTCCCCCTGATCGGGAGCATTTTATGCGTTCCTGCCGGTAGAGCAGGATAGTGTGCAGCCGGGGTTCCCTGGCGTACAATGAGGTGCCGCACGATGTTAGACTCGTATCTTCCCCGAACCCAGTTCGAGTCCTACCAGGACTTTGTGGAAAACTTCTCGATATCCATCCCGGAGTCATTCAACTTCGCCTATGATGTGGCTGATGAGATTGCGCGGAGCGAGCCGGACCGGATTGCGTTGATCTGGTGTGACGACAGAGGTAACGAGGCGGTCTTCACCTTCGGGCAGCTGAAAAAATTCAGCGACAAGGCCGCCGAATTTTTTCAGTCTGTCGGCATCGGCAAGGGCGACCCGGTCATGCTGATCCTGAAGAGGCGTTACGAATTCTGGTTCTGCCTGCTCGGGCTGCACAAATTGGGCGCGATTTGCATCCCGGCAACCCATCTTCTGACCACCAAGGATATCGTCTACCGGAATAATGCCGCAGATATCAAGATGGTTGTGACTGTCAATGATGCGGAGGTCATCAGTCACATTGAAGAGGCGGAAGATGCATCTCCGACCTTGGCGATGAAGGCTGTTCTTGGTCTGGACCGTGACGGCTGGTATAACTTTTCCACCGAGTTGGAAAAGGCCTCCGGGTGCTTTGCCCGGCCCGAGGGGGAACGTGCCGCGAAAAACGACGATGTTTCACTGCTGTACTTTACCTCCGGGACAACCGGCATGCCGAAGATGGTCCGTCACGACTTCGTTTATCCCCTCGGGCATATCCTTACCGCAAAGTACTGGCAGTGTGTGCAGGATGGCGGCATTCACCTTACCATTGCCGACACGGGATGGGCCAAGGCCGTCTGGGGAAAAATCTATGGTCAGTGGCTGAGCAAGGGAATAGTTTTCGTCTATGATTACGAAAAGTTCATTCCGCAAAACCTGCTTGAGGTTATCGCCCGCTACGGGATAACCACTTTCTGCGCGCCACCCACCATTTATCGGTTTCTGATCAAGGAAGACTTCTCGGGACTTGACCTGTCGCGGCTGCAATACTGTGTCATTGCCGGAGAACCGCTCAATCCGGAGGTTTATGCCCAGTTTCTGAAGAAAACCGGTATCAGCCTGAAGGAAGGGTATGGTCAGACGGAATGCACCCTTGCCATTGCAACCTATCCCTGGATGGAACCGAAGCCCGGTTCCATGGGCAAGCCATCTCCTTTGTACGACATCGATATTGTCAATGATGAGATGAAATCATGTGAGGTGGGAGAGGAAGGGCAGATAATCATCAGAACGGACAGAATACTCCCCGTCGGCATGTTCGGCGGTTATCACCGGGATCAGAAGATGACCCGGCGGGTCTGGCACGATGGAATCTATTGTACCGGCGATATGGCCTGGCGGGATGAGGATGGCTACTACTGGTTTGTTGGCCGGTCTGATGACGTAATAAAGAGTTCCGGCTACCGGATCGGTCCCTTTGAGGTGGAAAGTGCCCTGCTGGAGCATCCCGCCGTAATGGAGTGCGCAATTACCGCCGTTCCAGATGAGATCCGGGGCCAGATAGTCAAGGCCACGGTTGTCCTGACCAGGGACTATGCGCCCAGCGACGACCTGGTGGAGGAACTGCAGGACCATGTAAGAAAATTGACAGCTCCCTATAAATATCCGCGAATCCTCGAATTCCTTCCGGAATTACCGAAGACTATCAGCGGCAAGATCCGACGGGTTGAAATCCGCGAAAAAGACCAAGAGAACAAAGGAGCTGAAACGTAGTGAGAACTGAAAAGGGATCTTCCTTCTGGGGAGGTATCGTCAAATCCATGGGCCTGGTTTTCGGCGATATCGGAACCAGTCCCATTTATACCCTTACCGTAATTTTCGCCTTAACCAAGCCAACCCCGGAAAATGTATTCGGCATTCTCTCCCTGGTATTTTGGACTATGACCATTCTGGTGACGGTCGAATATGCCTGGCTTGCCATGAGCCTCGGCCGCAAGGGGCAGGGCGGGGAAATCGTGCTCCGGGAAATTCTGATCAAGCTCCTGAAAAAGGGGCGCATGTTGAGTTTTGCCGGACTCCTGTCTTTTATCGGTGTTTCACTGCTCCTTGGCGATGGCGTCATTACGCCAGCAATCAGTATCATGTCGGCCGTGGAGGGAATGCTCCTCATCCCCGGTTTCGGAGCTATCAATCAGGAAATATTGATCCTGATTGCCATCGTCATCGCCATCGGTTTGTTCGTAATGCAGTACAAGGGAACCGACAAGGTCGCCAGCGTCTTCGGGCCGATCATGGTGGTCTGGTTTGCCACCCTCACGCTTACCGGTCTGGTATCGCTGGTGAAAATGCCGGATGTGGCATTTTCCATAAGCCCCCATTATGCGATCCGGTTTTTCCTTGATAACGGCCTGTCCGCGTTCATTGTCCTGTCCGAGGTTATTCTCTGTGCCACGGGGGGCGAGGCGCTCTATGCCGATATGGGCCATCTGGGGAAAAAACCGATCATCAGGGCGTGGTATTTCGTTTTTGTCGCCCTCATGATCAATTACCTTGGCCAAGGTTCCTTCGTTTTGCGGAATCCTGAAACGAAGAATCTGCTTTTCGGGATGGTGCAGTCCCAGGCGCCATTACTGTACATTCCGTTTCTCATTCTGACGATCATGGCGACCATCATCGCTTCCCAGGCGGTTATCAGCGGTGTATTTTCGATCGTCTACCAGGGGCTTACCACCCGACTGCTGCCGCTGATGAAAATTGACTATACCTCCCATGTCATGAAATCGCAGATTTATATCGGATTTGTCAACTGGACACTCATGTGTGCGGTCATTTTCATCATGCTCATTTTTCAGAAATCGGCAAATCTTGCGGCAGCGTACGGCATGGCGGTGACCGGATCAATGACCATTACCAGTCTGATGATGATCATGATCTTTTCCCAGACCAACAAGAAATGGAAGGTCCCGCTTGCGGTGGCGGTATGCTGTATCGATCTCATCTATCTCGGTTCCACCTTCACCAAACTCCCCCATGGAGCCTACTGGTCAATTATTCTGGCATCATTTCCGCTTGTTTCCATCCTGATCTGGACGAATGGCCAGCGGAATCTCTATCGAGCCCTGAAGCCACTTGATATCGATACCTTCATCGTGAGTTATGAGCAGATCTATTCCTCGGGGCGGGTCATTGCCGGGACCGCACTGTTTTTCGCCCGTGAGTGGAATATAGTTCCCCCCTATGTCATCCATTGCATTATTCGCAGCAATATCATCTACGAAAGGAATATCCTGATTTCCATTGTCAGGACTGACGACCCGTTTGGTGTCAAAACGGAACTGAAACAGAATCTGGCGTCCGGTCTGGAAGCCTTCGAGATCCGCGCCGGCTATATGGTTTTGGTTGACATCGAGAAACTTCTGCTTATCAACGGAATCAAGGAAAAGGTGATTTTCTACGGGATAGAAGACATAAATACCAGGAACCCGGTCTGGAAGATTTTCAGCCTCATCAAGAAGCTGACGCCGAACTTCGTACAGTTCAACAAACTTCCTGCCAGTCGTCTGCAGGGGGTTGTGACCCGGGTGGAGATGTAAAAAAAGGGCGTTGCCTGCTGGCAACGCCCTTTTTTGTTCCGAACGGATCCACTCTTACATGTCGTCTTCATCACTGACAGGGATCTCGCTGTAGGTTCGCTCTTCTTCGAAGCGTTTGGTCTGTGCCTGCATTTTTTCGATATCTTCCTTACACTTCACACAGTAGTGGGCAAAAGGTACTACCTTAAGCCTGCCGAGGGGGATATCGCAGCCGCACTCCTCGCAGATTCCGAACTCGCCTTCCTGGATACGAAGTAGTGCCTCGTCGATATTTCGCAGTTTTTCCCGCTCACGATCACTCAGTAAAAGGCCCAGTTCCCGATCCCGTTCACTGGATGCCTGGTCGTAAATATCGCCACTCGGATCCCCGCTGGGAAGTTCAGAGGTGGATTTAATCGACTTGTTTATTTCTTTCAGCGTCTCCTCCTTCAACTTCAGGAGCAGAGCTTTCATTTCATCAATTCTCTCTACCATCAAGACCTCTCAAAATAATGTTCTCAAACAGCCAGTTAAGATTGGACATAATAACGTACTTTATCCTGATGTCAAGAAAAAAGCCGTACGATGTGAGGGGTTGAAACCATCGGAACTACACGGAGTCTGCGTCGTAAATTTCACCGATGAGGTCATAGTCGGAAGAGTCGGTTATTTTCAGGCGCACGATGTCCCCGACGTTGGCATTGCCGGCGGTAATATACACCTGTCCGTCAATGTCGGGCGCTTGTCGGGAAGAGCGTCCCTTCAAAAGGAGCTCGGTTTCTTCGCTGAACCCTTCCACGATTACCTCTTCTATCATTCCAACCAAGCGGCGGTTGCGTTTAAAGGAGAGCCTGGACTGGGCTTTCATGATTTTCTTGTACCGTTCCCGTTTGATGCGCTCCGATACCTGGTCCGTCATGTCGTTCGCGGGTGTGCCCTCTTCCCGAGAATAGCAGAATACGCCGAGCCTGTCGAATTGGGCCTCCTCGACGAACTGGAGCAGACTTTTGAAGTCTTCTTCCGTTTCGCCCGGAAAACCAACGATAAGCGATGTCCGCAGGGCTATTTCAGGAATTTCATGGCGGATTTTTGCGAGCAGTGTGCGAATTTCCTCGGCGGTGCTCCGCCGGTTCATGCGGGAAAGAATCGGGTCGCTGATATGCTGGAGGGGGATATCCAGATATTTGCAGACTTTCTTTTCTTCCTTGATGAGTTGGATGAGGCCGTCGGTTATGCCGTTGGGATAGGCATAGAGAATGCGTATCCAGCGAAGGTCCTCGATTTCCGCCAGTCTGCGGATCAAATCCTCAAGGGCGGGTTTCCCTTCCAGGTCTGCTCCGTAGTTGGTTACATCCTGGGCAATCAAGTTTAATTCCCGCGCTCCGCCAGCCACCAGTCGCCGGGCTTCCTGGATCAGGGCTTCGACCGGGCGGGAACGATACGAACCTCGCAGACTCGGGATAACGCAGTAGGAGCAGCAATTCGAGCACCCTTCTGCGATCTTCAGATAGGCGGAATAGACCGGAGTTGACTTGAGGCGGGGGGAATCTTCGTCAAAAATGAAATTCGGATCGCCGATATAACGAAGCTGTTCGGACGTGCCCCGTTTTTCTGCGATGATCTCGGCGATGCGGGGGTAATCTCCGGTGCCGATGAAGATGTCCACTTCAGGCAACTCCTTACAGAGCTCTTCCTGATAGCGCTGAGGCAGGCATCCGGTCACGATGAGCAGCCTGCAGCGGCCGTCGTGCTTTCGGTCGGCCAGGTCGAGGATCGCGTCCACGCTCTCCTGCTTGGCTTCCTTGATGAAAGAGCAGGTGTTGACAATGATGATATCGGCATCCTTCTCATCGGTGGTTATGTCATATCCTTCCCGGTCGAGGAACCCGAGCATAATCTCCGCATCCACCAGGTTCTTGGGGCAGCCGAGGCTTACCATACTGATTTTTTCTTTTACCGTGTTATTCAAATGCACCTCTGAAATTGTTTAGGAGTGAGACAAGGTGGGAAAACCTGATTCTTACCCCGTCCCCCTGATTCCACGCCCCTCGCGGGGGTCTATTGTCTGAAATTTATAAACTGCAATTCGATTCCGAGATCCTTGCCTTTCAAGAGTTGGATAATCTCCTGGAGGTCATCGATATTCTTTCCCGTTACCCGCACCTGGTCGTCCTGAATCTGACCCTGTACTTTCAGTTTCGCTTCCTTGATAACAGCAATGACTTCTTTTGCTTTTTCCTTTGAGATTCCTTGCTGGATGGTGATCAGTTGGCGAACCATGCCACCGGAGGCCGATTCGACGGAGCCTTCCTGCAGTGTTTTCACGGAAACGCCCCTTTTCAGGCACTTTGACTGGAGAATGTCGATGATAGCCTTCCGTCGGAAATCGTCATCAGCCAGGATCTTGATGGTTTCCTTCTCCAGGGACACTTCGCTTTTTGATTTTTTGAAGTCGTAACGCTGGTCAATTTCCTTGATGGTCTGATTGACCGCGTTGTCGACTTCCTGCATATCCACCTTGGAAACGATATCAAATGACGGCATAGTGTGCTTCCTTTCTTTGTTTTTCGGGGTTCACGCGGACCAGTCAGCTGGGCGGCAGGATGACGGCTTATTTCACGGAACCGCTTTTGGTTTGGATCGTGCCGGTCAGTGACGCAGTTCCTCTACACCGGCAGGTGTCTTGAATTGAAAGAGAGACGCCGGCAACCCCTGATTCACTCGTACGTTTCTGAATTCGATAGTCGTTTTGGTTCCTAACTGATCGTAGACAACAGAGGAAATGATCGGAAAACTGTTGCGAATCTTTCTATTTTTGAGAAAAGTAGCAACGGCTTCAGCAGATATGGTCATCTCGAGTTTCGCCAGAGTCTGACTCGGGGTTTTCGGTGTGAGTTCGAGGAGATAATTTCCCTTTGTATCGCGTCCCCCGTTCAGGGGCTTGATGGTGAAATCCTGCGAAATCCTGCCGATGCCGGTCAGATAGTTGAGAGTTACCCCTTGTCCTCCTTCGAGGAGAACTTTCAGGTCGCTAACCATCACCTGCCGGTTTTCCGGCAGGTAGTACCAGACTGAGACGCCGTCCGAGACAATCAGTTGCTTTGGCTTCGTATAGTCGAAGCGGAACATGGCCGGACGCTTCGGATATTTTTTGATGGAGAGTGTGCCGCTTCCCTTCTGTTCTCTCTTCAGCGAGGGCAGAAAAGTCCGCTGAGAAAAGGCTGCCTGAAGATCTGTCAGGGAGTTATAGCTTTGCTCCACGGTAGCAATTACATCTTTGAGATTTGCTTCTGCCCGGGATGGTGTTGCGGAAAGAAGTATGAGTGAAGCGGTGCAGCTGAGAATAACCAGGGTAATGAATCGTTTCATAGGGTTCCTTTCGAGAAAAACGCGGCTGATAGTGTCATAACTCTACTTTTGGTGCAATTACTTTCGCTGTGATTCTGTCCCGGCCCAGCGGGCAGGGAAGGCGGACGGGCTGAAATGATAACGAAGGGCCCATCGCTCAAAGCAGATTCCCCGGGTCGATAATAAAAATAACCTGACCGTCTCCAAGAATCGCCCCTCCGAAAAAGCCTTTCATTCTGTTCAGCGGGCTTCCGAACGGCTTCACGAAAACATCCTGCTGGCCGACAAACCGGTCCACGACAAGTCCTACGGTGCGTTCCTTCATTTCCACGACCACTGCCGGTATGCTCTCACCCTTGAGGGGGGAAAGCGGAAGATCAAGCAGCCGATGGAGGCTCACGAGCGGAATCTCCTCGTCAGCCAAGCGGAAGAATTTCCCTTTGCCGCGACTGATGACCGAATCCTTTCTGATTTCAACGGTCCGGAGAACCTTGGTCACGGGAAGCCCCACGATCATCGAGGAACAGGCAACCAGCAGGATCTGGATGATTGAGATGGTCAGTGGCAGCGAGAGGGTGAAACAACTTCCCTTTCCCGGTGAAGAATCGATGGCAAGGTTTCCGCCGATGGCCTGAACAGCGGTGCGAACGGCGTCCATCCCAACCCCTCGTCCGGAAACGTCGGTTATTTCGGTTGCAGTGGAGAAACCGGGGAGACAGATCAGCATCAAGGCCTGTTGCGGCGATAACAGGGCAGCGTCTTCCTGTCGGAGGAGGCCCTTTTCGGTGGCGGCAGCTTTGAGTCGTCGCGTATCCATCCCCTTGCCGTCATCGCTGATTGTGATGAGCACCCGGTCATTTTCCCGCTGCACGGCAACAGAAATGGTTCCCGCCGGCTTTTTGCCCATCGCCCGGCGCTCGGCCGGCAATTCCAGCCCGTGATCCACGGCATTCCGTAAAATGTGGAGCAGCGGATCGGAGAGTTCCTCCACGATGCCCCGGTCCATTTCAATTTCCTTGCCGGAAATCTGTAACAAGACCTCTTTGCCGCTCTTTTTCGCCAGATCGCGGACAATCCGGGGCAGGCGGTCAACAACGGTGGACAGAGGCATGAGCCTGACTTTCAGCACCTCGTTCTGCAGCTCCCTGACAAGGTGGGAGAGGTCGGAAATCGCCTCGGTGAGTGCCGGAGCCTTCATCTCGTTTGCGAGGGTAATCATCCGGTTTTTGTGGGTGATCAACTCGCCGGTAATGTTCACCAGGGCGTCAAGTATCTCGGTCTTGACCCGTACGTTCTGCGGGGAGTCGGGCTTTTCCCGTGCGATCTCCTGCTCCAGCTTCTTTGGGAGTGCTTGTTCCGCAGACCGGTTCGTGGTTGCCGTATCCGGAGTTCCTAAGGCTTGCCCTGCGCCTTGCCGTGGTGGTTCAGGCTCCTGGAAAGGTGTGTAGCCGGTCAGGCGTTGCGACAGGTCAAGAATGTCTTGATGTCCGTTTCCTCCGGCATCCACGTCATTCAACATTACCGAGAGAAGGTCGCTCCCTTCCAGGAGCAGGTCGGCAACCGCGGAAACAAACTCGATGGTTCCTTTCCGCACCCGGTCCATGAGATCTTCCATTTTATGGGAGACTTCCGCCATCTCGTCATATCCCATGGATGCCGCCATCCCTTTGATGGAGTGGGCCATTCTGAACAGGAAATCGATGTGTTCCCGGTCATCGGGAGCTTCTTCCAAGGCGACGATTGCCTCATTCATGCCCTGGAGGTGTTCCCTGGCTTCGGAGACGAACAGATCCTTATACGGGGACATGTCCATTTATGCGGTTCTCCGTTCTGCTGTCATTCCTTTACTACCTTTTCCCATCGCACGTGTTGTTTCGTCTGTTACCGCTGCGCACTTCGTTTTCCAGCTCAGTCATAAGAATATCCATGGCAAAAAGCGGTATTTTTTCGTTATTGAACAGGATCGCCTGGCGCACGTAGGGACCCTCTTCCTCCTGGATCTGCAGTCCTC
>Ga0351904_1008_pt1 | contig 62205 bp, 49 predicted proteins | sample BONcelHT113001E3_FD_205826 | JGI IMG/M metagenome (GOLD analysis project Ga0351904, IMG submission 205826) | Enriched cells from coal bed in the Powder River Basin, Montana, United States - BONCAT cells T11 rep1 HSBNCT.T11.300.1.E3 ...
GTTGAAGTTCATCAATGGCAACCATATCCGTCAGCCAATGCACGCTCTCGAAAACGATCCCGCTCGCCCCGGTCGACAGGAATGCCGCGGCAGCTTCGGGGGTGGAGACGCCCCCCCAGACCAGGATGTCCAGAGGCTCCGAGGATGAGGAAAGCTTTTCCTTGACGGTCGAATAGAGAGTTGTGGTGGTCTCGCTGCTCACGAATCCAGCGGCCTCGCATCCTTTCAGGACGATGCGACCGATGTCCGAGGTATCCTTGATAATTGCAGCCAGGAGATCCATGTCACCGGTGATTGGAAAGCAATGGTGGTTTTTCGACAATTCCCTCAATCTCTGCAAAAAGATTGCTGGATCGCCGTGAAAATACCGGGGGTGGTACTCTACCCAGATGTCCCGGATTCCGGTTTCCTCCAATAATTGCCCCAACGATGGATCCAGGAAAGCAGGTACAGAAATCCTGATATCCCTAAGCTGGCCGGCAAGGTCAGCCTTTTCCAGGAAAGAACGTAAACCTTCCATACTCATAGTGGAAAAATCGAAGACCGCTCTGCTCCCTGTTCGCTGAGCCATTTGCATCACCGCCGGGGTGATCTCCTCGGGCCGCCAGACGAAACCGATAAGGGAATTGTGATGTTCGGATGTCATTTCAGAATTCTGCTTTAAAGCCATACATTTTCCTTTTAATTCAAAATTGCAATCAAACCAACCACCCCCAGCCCCTCCTTATCAAGGAGGGGAGCCTTTAAAATCCCCCTCCTGATTCAGGAGGGGTTAGGGGTGGTCAGGTTCCAGCGCGATCGTCAGCGCTTCAAAGCCAGGTACCAATCAGTTACATCATTCCCGATTCCAAACCGGGCAAGCTGGCGCAGGTCCGTTTCCAGAACGTCGGGAGTGCTGTAGTCCAGTATCCGGTATTGGGGATCCGTCCAGACACGCGCCGTCCGACCCCAAATAGTTGTTTCCTGCGGCCCGGTGAGGCGAATGCGGTGGATTAGATTGATGCCCGCCAGCGCTGCTACTGCTACTGCCATATCGGTGCAGTTGTTAGACCTCACGCCGAACTGGTCGTACTTCCGCTGCAGTACGTATTCCTGGATCAATTGATGCCGACGCCGGGTAATCGGCATACGCCAGACGAACGAGGGAGGGCGATTGGGCTTGCCGGTCTGGAAATGGCCATCGGACATGGTCTGCCACAAGTAGGCGATAGGATTGGGGTCCCCCTCCTGAATCGCCTGAAACACACCGTCATGAAATCGCGGTTTACTGTGCCCCAGGTCACCGGTGTGACCGAATTCCTGGCGATCCCGGGGACTTTCCAGGATGAGCCAACTATGCCCCCAGGGACGCTGCCAGATTGAGAAGAGGAGCGACTTGGTCGTGCGATAATCCCAATTGGCAGCTTCGTTCAGAAGGTACAGGTAATAGCCCTCATCCCCCACCGGCGTTACGGTAGCGGGATCCAGGTCGGCATCGGGAGCAAAACGGCACATGATCGAGAAGGGCTGGGCACTGAAGCCATCGGGCTGCAGCGGAGTATAAAGCCTGGGCTTTGGGCCGGCGCATCTGACTGCAATCCCTGCCAGCCATCTCACCACGGCGAGGAGACACGAGTTATATCCGCCTCCGGTTGTTTTTTTGCTCATAAGGACTTTCTGTAGATTCGATATTTCTTGTATCTTTTTGCGCCCGCTTCCTCTACCAGAGCGTTGATCGACTCGTTGTCTTCAAGGGTCCAGCCCATCTCCAGATACTGATATTTCTTCTGTTTCCGTGCGATCTCATAAATGTGGTGAAAGGCAAGCATGGGGATTCCCAGTTGCCGGAACTTCTCCTTGACACCGAACATCAAACACCTCAGCCCCTTGACCTCATGCCGATACAGCAGAAACTTCAGCAAACCCGAGATGCCGATCCGACCGTTGAGACGCTTGAGCAATGGGTTCATGTCAGGAAAGATCACGCAGACCGCTGCGGGTTCATCATCGTAATAGATGAAAAAAGCCAAATCCGGATCCGCAAATGGCTTTACGTTTTTTTGTATATCTTTCATTTCCTTGTCGCTCAAGGGGACGAAACCCCAGTTGTCGGACCAGGAGTCATTGTAAATCTCCCTGATCAGGGCAAACTCGGCATCCTCCTCTTTTGGACGAAAGCGTCTGATGTGAATACCCTTTTTTCTGACTATCCGTTCAGCAAGCCGATTCATCCATTCGGGGAGCTGATATGCATCGTCTATCAGGAAAGCCAGCAGGTCTTTCTCTTTGCTGTAACCGCACGATTCTACCAGCCGTTGGTAGTATGGCGGAGTGTAGGCCATCATCAAGGCAGGCGGATACTCGAAGCCCTCAATGAGCAAGCCCACCTCATAATTGGTGGACGGGCTGAGAGGGCCCCTCATGAAGGTCATCCCTTTCCGGCGAATCCACGTTTCCACCGAAGAGAACAGCGCTGCTGCCGCCTCCGGATCGTCAGCACATTCGAAGAATCCCCACGTGCCCATCTTTTCGTTGTGGAACTGGTTATTATTTTGATTTATGATCCCCGCAATCCTTCCCACCGTCTCCGAACCGCGTCGGGCCAGAAAGAGGACGCGCTCGGAAAACTCCCAGAAAGGGTGTTGCCGAGGGTCCAGCAGCCGGCGAACATCTTTCTTAAGGGGCGGAACCCAGTTGGGGTGCCCGGCATAGATCCTCCATGGAAGATCTATGAAGTCCTGTAATTCAGATCCTCCGTCTACAGTAATAATCTCTATTCCGGCCATATGTGTTCCCTTCGAGAGGTTGTCTCCAAAATACACATCATACCATGCTTCGTCTGCCTTTCTGCACAACAAAATCATGAGGCAGATTTCTACGGCAGTTTAGTATATCGGGTGTTAAAACTGAATGTTTACCGAAAAAACAGCCACTGGACAGAGTGCAATCAAGATGGTACGAAAGAAAGCTTTCCCAGCTTTTCCTTGTCAAGGAAGTGAGCCTTCAAAATTCCCCTCCTGATTCAGGAGGGGGTAGGGGTGGTCAGATGTCAGCTTACCAGTTGATTGATATCAGGATTCTTCTATCTTCAGCCTGTCAACCTGCGTACCTACGGTGCTGTTGCATTTTCGCCGGAGGGAGTGGTATAAGTCAATCACTATGCGCCCTTTCTTGAACCCCTCCGACCTGCTGACGCTTTTGTTTCTTGTCCTGCTCTCCGGACTTGCGGTTTTCTCTGCGTTGGTGAATCCTGCGTGGGTAAGCCTTTTTGCTACCTACGCGGCGCTGGCGGTTGCGATCCTGGCGGCTGCCCTGTATCGCACTCGGGTTGGTCCGTCTAAAAAGGGCTTCTACCTTTCGGTTGCCGCCACGGTGATCTCGCTACCCATTATTTTCAACAGTCTGGGGGCGCTCATCGCCGGCATTCATCCAACAACGTTCGATACTCAGCTCATCGCAATCGATCATGCGATCTTCGGCGTCCACCCCACGGTGTGGCTGGAGCGGTTTATCAACCCTCTGCTCACCGGTCTGCTGCAGTTTGCCTATATCAGTTATTATTTCATCCCTCTCTCACTCGGCGTTGTGCTCATTGCCAAGGGCAGGTTCGGGGAATTCGAAGAGGTCCTGTTCGGCATCCTGCTCTGTTTCTACCTCTCCTACATCGGCTACCTGCTGGTCCCGGCAATCGGGCCGCGCTTTACGCTCAGCCATCTCCAGACCGGGGGCCTGCAGGGTTCCCCCTTCATCGAAATGATTCAGGATACGCTGAACGCTCTCGAAAAAAACAAGACCGATGCTTTCCCGAGCGGCCATACAGCCGTTTCACTGATGTGCCTTTATTATGCATGGAAAGAGCGGGAGAATAAGCTTTTTGCGGTTTTGATTCCGGTGGTAACGGGACTGCTCATCTCGACAGTCTATCTCAGGTACCACTACGTAATCGACGTGATCGCGGGAATTGCGCTGACCGGTTTGACGATAGCGCTGGCGCCGGGACTGCGGCGTTTGTTGTCTGTAGCATCAGGCCGCCCGCAAGCTGAAAGAACTTCCTGCCGGGATGATTCATGAAATTTTCTGTTCGTAAATACGGTATTTTTTGTAGAGTTTGCCCCCCATGAGTTCACACCCTCGCTGTACCAGGACGTTGTCCTCGAGGATCCACGACATCTCCGCCCGCTCGTAGCCTTTTTTTGCGGCGGCCTTGAAGGATTCGAGATACAGCAGGCCCTCTATACCCTTTTTTCGGTACTCCTCTGTCACCCCCATGGCCATCACACGGATATCGCTGATCTTCCGGGAATACCAGAGGAATTTCAGGAGCGCCACCGGCCCGAGCCTGCCGTTGATCTTACCCAGGACCTGGTTGTAATCAGGGAGAGCCACGAAGAACGCTGCCGGCTTTCCGTCCACCTCGGCCATGATCATCAGTTCCGACGCGATAAGAGGCTTGAGTTTTTTTGCCATGGACCCGGTCTCCGCATCGGTCATGGGCACAAATCCCCAGTTGTGGCTCCAGGCGGAGTTGTAGATGACCTTTACCGCTTCCACCTCCTGCTGGAACCTCTTCATGTTCGCCGGCCGCACGGTAAGCCCCGGGATCCGCGCCTTTACCGCTGAAGCGAGCCTCTCGAGCCTTCTTCCCGCCGCAACATCCTTAATGGTACAGATGTAGGCAAAGAGGTCCTTGGCCTTGGTCATGCCGCAGCGCTCCATGTAGTCGAGGTAATATTCCGGCGAGTAGGGCATCAAGATCATGGGTGGGGAATCGAAGCCTTCGAGAAGAAAACCGCACTCGTCATTCGTCGACGGGTTCATGGGGCCCCGCATGATGGCGATATCTCGTTCTTTGAGCCATCTCGCTGCCGCGCTCAGGAGTTCCCGGGCGATTGCGCAATCGGGAAGGCATTCGAAGAAACCGAAAAAACCGGCCTGTTCTTTATGAAATTTGATGTGATTGCGGTCGATGATCGCCGCGATTCTGCCGACCGTTTCTCCATTTCTGCGCGCAAGGAAACAGGCGGCTTCGGCATGGTGAAAAAAGGGATTCTTCTTTTCGCTCAGGAGGAATTGCACTTCGCTCTCGAGCGGTGGGACCCAGTTGGGGTTTCCTTGGTACACCTTCCACGGGAATCGGATGAATTCTTTTTTGGTGCCCGCACCGGTTACCTCTTCAATGTTCACGGCTGCTCCATTAGCCATTATGAGATTACACCGAGCTCTCTTCCGGCTTTCTCGATAATGCCGAGGACCCGGTCGAGCATTTCGTCGGTATGGGTTGCCATGTAGCTCGTGCGAATGAGGCATCTGCCGGGCGTCGTGGCCGGTGGGATCACCGGATTTACAAACACCCCGGAGTCATACAAAGTCTTCCACATCATGAAGGCCCGCTCCATCTCGCCCATGACGAGCGGAATGATGGGAGATTCGGCAACCCCCGTGTCGAAGCCCATCTGCTTGAAGGCCTTCATCATCTTGTTCGTATTGTGCCAGAGCTGCTCCCTTCGTTCCGGTTCCCGGTCGATGATGTCGAGGGCCGCAATGACGGACGCAACCGAGGCCGGCGGCGGGCTTGCGGAGAAAATCAGGGGCCGTGAGGTGTGTTTTATGTAATGGATTACCTCTTCGCTTGCCGCGACAAAGCCGCCAATGGACGCCAGGGACTTACTGTAGGTGCCCATGATGATGTCGACTTCCTTCTCCAGTCCGAAATGCTCCACCGTGCCACGACCGGTCTTGCCGAGCACCCCGATGCCATGGGCGTCATCAACCATGATCCGTGCCCCGTACTTCTTGCAGATCTTGACGATATCGGGGAGCGGCGCGATATCCCCCTCCATGCTGTATACGCCGTCCACGATCACCAGTTTACCGCGGTTCCCGCTTTCCTTGAGGATTTGTTCAAGCTTCTCCATATCATGGTGCCTGAATTTTTTGACCTCGGCAAAGGATAAGCGGCAAGCGTCGATGATGCTGGCGTGGTCGAGCTTGTCGATCACAACCACATCGTGTTTGCCGGCGAGGGATGATATGATCCCGAGGTTGGTTTGATACCCCGAGGAAAAAGTGAGCGCCGCCTCCTTGTGAAAGAACGAAGCAAGCTTCTCCTCGAGTTGCACATGGATGTCGAGGGTCCCGTTGAGGAAGCGTGAACCCGCGCAGCCACTGCCGTACTTCTTAACGGCCTCGATGGCCGCTTCCTTCACCTTCGGATGGTTGGTAAGCCCGAGATAATTGTTTGATCCGAGCATGATCATCTTCCTGCCTTCAACAATCACTTCGGGGCTCTGCTCCGATTCCACAACGTGAAAATAGGGATACAGTCCGGCGGCCATAACCTGTTTTGCAAGGGTATATTCCCGGCATTTTTTGAAGATATCCGGCGCACTTGACTCAAGAGTCCCCACCGAACCCGGTGTAGCCGTTGTTATAGCCATTTGTTTTTCCTGTACCATCTCCATGTAAGTTCCAGCCCTTTCTCCAGGGGATACTCTGCTTTGAAGCAGAGCTCATTCTCGATCTTTCCCACATCGCACAGCCAATAGCGCTGTGCGGCTTCCCGCACCTTCTGCCTGTTTGCCAGCGCAGGTTTTCCGGTGAACAGGCTTCCTATCTCGGAGAAGAGGGCGATCAGGTAGGCCGCTCCATACGGCAGCCTGATCGTGCGAGCCTTCACATCACCCGTGGCGAGCAGCAAGGCCCTGAATTCCGACCATGAGCAGCACCTGTTCTCCGCAACAAAATATACGCTACCGCTCTCTGTCCCGTGTTCGGCTGACAGAAGCAGCGCCGCTGTCAGGTCTTCGACATAGCACAGGTTGATATACCGGTCTCCTCCGGTCATCTCGAGTGTCAGTCCGCGACTGGCCCAGCGAAAAAGTTCGAACACGTCCACGTCTCTCGGTCCGTAGACGACAGCAGGACGGAGTATCACGACTGGAAGGCGGTCTTTATAACCGCGTGCTTCGTCTTCGGCCAGCAGCTTGCTCCTGCCGTAATCAGAAACGGGATGTGCTGTGTTGCCTTCGCCAACCGGTCGTCCATCGGGGCTCGGACCTGCCGCCGCCTGGCTGGATACCAATACGAACTTCTCTATGTCGGGATTAAAACGCGCGCACGCTGCCAAAATATTCTTCGTGCCGTGGTGGTTCACAAGGTAATAGTCGCGGGCATGTTTCGCTTTGGTAAGTCCGGCGCAATGGAATACGTGCGAGACGCCCTGCACAGCGCCGCCAAGAGTTTCGGGCTGCGTGCAGTCGCCCTGTATGAGTTGCACCTCCTTGCCCTCAAGCCAGCGCAGTTGACGAAGGTCCCTCACCAGGCAGGCAACGGCGTAACCATTCAGGAGCAGCCGTTCGACAAGATGACTTCCTACAAAGCCGGTTCCGCCCGTGACCAGTACCCGTCGTGACACCCCTTGCGCCATCTACTCTCCCCGTGTAAAGCCTATATTCATTAAATTTACCTAGACAACCGGCAATGTCAAGCCCTGTCAGGCTTTACGCCCCACTCGTCATTTTTTCAACGGGAATGATCCTTGGTATCCGTCTCATCGACCCAATATCCTTTGCGATTGTAATGTCGATGCAATCCGGCCTCATAATCCCGGGTCAGCAGAGACTCCTCCGAGTATTCCGGCGACTGCTTGATGTCCTCGAGCGGAAGATTAACAAAGACTTTCGACTCGGTCCAGCTGACACGCTCAATCCAGCGCGGTGAGACCAGGACTTTTTTCCCCGGCCACCAGTTTTGCGTATCGATAATGAGATAGCGAATCGCCCAGGTCTCGTCATCGATGATAAAGTCCTCGACGTGACCAATCTCGCCGTCCGTGGCCTGGATGTGATAGCCACTCACAGCATGTGTGCTGCGCAAATGGGGATCCCAGGCCTTTTCGCCCTGGATGGATTCTCTCGGTTTATCACTGTCACGCATAATGTAGGGATACGCCCCCCACATGTATGGGCCGTCCCAATACATCGGCCAGGCATAATACCCGTAATAGGACTCCTCGAATTGTCGCGATACAGGCTGGTCACTGTTCAGGGACGGACTGTCCTCAATCTGCTTTTTTGTCAAATTGACTTCGATGTGATGCTGTTCTTTAACCACAGAGACCAACGCATACGGGGAGATCAATACCTGTCTCCCCGTAAGCCAGCTTCCGGTGTCGGCAACAAGATAGCGAATTGTCCAGTGCCGGTCATCGAAATAGAATTCTTTGACCTTTCCTATTTCCCCGTTGAGGCTGTTCAGTTTGTAACCCTTTAGTTTTTTGGCTTTGCTTAGCATAGTTGACCTCCTTTCGTTCCTGGAGCATCGTAGTTCCGAGCTGTTATCACCTGTCCAGAATCTCCCTCACCTTTATCAACAGGTCTTTCGGCGGGTACGGTTTGTGGATGAAATCAAAATCAATCGCTGATGATCCTTCAGACTTGATGATATCCATGGTATATCCGCTCGAAAAAAGTACCTTTACCCCGGGATTGACTTTTATAATCGCATCACTGACCTCTTTCCCGTTTTTCTTCGGCATGATCATATCAAGCAGAGCGAGGCCAATACTTTCACTGTTCTCCGTGAATTTTGTTATGGCATCTTCGCCGTCCACTGCGGAAATAACACGGTAACCGAAAGACTCCAGCACGATCCTCGTTAGTGTCCTCAGTGAAGCGTTGTCTTCGGCCACCAGAACAGTCTCGTTCCCTCCCATGACAGGAACGGCAACCGCCGTCTTCTTGTCCGGGCAGGCCGCTTCTTCACCAAGCGGCAGGTATATTTTTAAGAGCGTGCCTTTTCCCGGTTCACTGTAGACCTTTATGAATCCGCTATGCTGCTTTATTATTCCGTAACAAATTGCAAGGCCAAGCCCGGTACCTTCGCCAATACCCTTTGTGGTAAAAAAAGGCTCGAATATCTTCTGCTGTGTTGTCTCTTCCATTCCCTGCCCGGTATCGGCAACTGCGATAAGAGCATACCTTCCTGGCATTCCATATCCATACGCTGCAACATATGCCTCATCCAGTTCTTCAAGGCTGGTGCTGATTGTCAACCGTCCGCCTTCCGGCATTGCATCTTTGGCATTTGTAGCAAGGTTTATCAGCACCTGTTCTATCTGTCCGGCATCAGCCAGCACAATCAGGGGTCTGTCCGCAAGGTACAAATCGAATTCGATACTCTCTATGATAATCCGGGATAGCATATTCTGCAGTCCAAGGATAAGCCCATTGATGTTAACGGGTTTCACTTCAACATCCTGTTTTCTGCAGAAGACAAGCAGTCTTTTAGTGAGCTCAGCAGCCCTGTCCGCGGCAATGAGCACCTCTCTCATATGTTCCTTTGAAGGGCAACCGGTTTCCAACGTATCCATAATCATGCCGCCATACCCAAGAATCACGTTGAGGATATTATTGAAATCGTGTGCAATCCCTCCTGCCAGAGTGCCGACAGCCTCCATCTTCTGGGAGTGATGGAGTTGGCTTTCAAGTTTATTGCGTTCCGTGAGGTCACTACCTACGCCGATGATGCCGATTAATTTCCCCGTATTGTCCGCCAGTCGTGACGCTCTGAATTCATACGAGATTTGCCTCCCGTCTTTGGTAACGAGTAGGACATCAACAGTGGCACTTCCTTCCCTGGCAGCTGTCTGAATTACCTTTGATATTTTCCATGCGTCATTATTCCTCAGCAATTCAAGCGGCTTCATCAAGGCAATTTCTTTGTCATTATACCCTGTGACCGTATTTATAGTCTCATTCCATCTGATGAGTCTTCCCTCTAAATCAAATACAAAGAATACATCTTTCATTGAATTGAGAGCATTTTCGATAAACTTTTTCTCTTCTTTAAGTGTTTCAGCCGCCCGCTTCCGTTCAGAGACATCGCGAATATTACATTGTGCCAGCTTTGCCCTGTCGACCATATATATATCCGCTTCGATATGGTTCCCGGTCTTGGTTTTCACCACAACATCATCGTAATTAATAATGCCGTTCTTGTTTAATTGTTGCATTATCGCCGGGAAATCACTCATCTCGACAGAGATTCCGATATCCTGCAGTTTTTTTCCGATGCACTCCTCATTGGGATAACCGGTCATTATTTCGACAGCCTGATTAGCATAGGCTATCTTTCCTTCCTGTTTTTCGAGAAGGACAATACCGTCGCTGGCGGTCTCAAAAATACGCCTGTAGCGCTCCTCAGACTCTATTAACAGGTCTTCCAGTCGCTTTCGCTCGGTAATGTCCTCAAAGGCGAGTAGGATTATCGGCAGGCCGTCCTCCTTTTCTCTGATCTTGCAGGCATTCAGGAGCATTATTTTCCGGCCGATGTTCTCAAAAGTATGTTCAATCTCATAGTCTACAACGGTGTCGTTCTTCGGAAGGATATCCTCGAGCAGCACGTGAAGATTCGGGATATCCCATTGTCCGTTTCCAAGATCGTTTAAGAGAAAGCCGATCGTATTTGCGGCATCTACTTTAAAAATAGTGAAGAAACTGCGATTGGCCGACACAACTCTCATGTCTTCATCCAGGATGAGAATAGCATCACGAACTGTGTTGAAAATGTTCTTGAAATAGTCTATTTCGATTAACATCTCACCTCCACAATTGCAGTCGCTTCCATTTCCCCCATTTCACCAATTGCTGCGTTACGTCGCGTTTCCCATCAAGCGAGCTTACTTGACTCTGCCATCGAACTACATCATCCACCCAGTATCCATCCGGAAATTCCAAAACAGTGCTGTTCCGCGATGGGCCGGGGCTTTTTACGGAGTCTCTCGTACGGCTTTATGGCAAGATGGCGACAGCAAGAAAATCGACTGAAGCCAGCAGGTTGCCTGATCCATGGAAAAGGTTGTGACCGATTACGAGAGGCTTCGGGGAAGTTTCGGCTTAGCCCCTGTCGAGACTTTCCGGATGGAAGCCACCTAATATCCTTTGCGATTGTACAGTCGGTGCAGTCCGGTAGGCTCCTAACCACCGTCACCATCAAACGTCCCGCTTTCTCCAATATTTTCTGCAACCTTCCTGAAATGAAACCCGTAGACGGCATAGGTTATGGCCAGCGGAAAGAGCCGCGGCTTTCTGATGAGAGTCCAGAAGAAGAGTTTCCAGAAATAGATCCTCTCTTTGCCGACCACACCCAGAAAGAGCATCGATTTGAAGAGCGCCCCAACATAGCCCGGTTGGAGATGAAATTTCCCGAGATGCAGCGGTCGGTACTCCCTGAGGAGCCTGATCACCCGCTGATAGTAGTTCTTGGGAGAGTAGATGGTGTTGAGGATGGTCTGGTAGCCGCCCAGCAACTCATCGGTTTTCATCCGGGTGATAAAGTTGAGGTCGAGAGGCGTATTGCTTCCGGTACCTTCCCCCAGAAGTCGCCCTTCCCGGGACATCCGCTGATGGAGCCTGGTTCCACGTATGGCGGACAACAGTCCAACCATGGCAGTGACGATGCCGCTCTCCTGGATAAAGAGTATCTGCTTGTCGAAGATCGAGGGAGGGTCACTGTCAAAGCCGACGATAAATCCCCCATGTACCTGCAGACCGGCCCGCTGGATGGATTTGACTGATGACAGCAGGTCGCGGTTCCTGTTCTGCACCTTGCCGCTTTCGGCGTTGCTCTCCTCGTAAGGGGTTTCGATACCGATAAAGACTTCCTCGAACCCGGCCCTGACCATCAGTTCCATGAGTTGGGGATCGTCGGCCAGGTCGATGGATGCCTCGGTGTAAAAGTAGAAAGGGCGCTCTTTTTCTTCCATCCATTCGATGATGGCAGGGAGGATCTCCTTCTTCAATTTTTTTTTGTCGCCAATGAAGTTGTCATCAACGAAAAAGACTGCCCCGCGCCATCCCCGTACATAAAGGCTCTCCAACTCTGAGATCAACTGATTCAGCGACTTGCTTCTCGGTATTCTCCCGAACAGCGCGGTGATATCGCAGAACTCACAGTCAAAGGGACAGCCCCGGCCATACTGGATATTCATGGCGGCATAGTTTCTGACTTCTATCAGGCTCCAGAGCGGGATGGGTGTAATCGTCAGGTCTGCCAATTGGTCATCGGAATAGAGGTGCCGTGCCCCGCCTGTGCGCAGGTCTGCCAGAAACGGGGGAAGGGTGAGTTCCGCCTCGCCCAACACCAGGTGGTCCACTTCGGGGAAATCGTCGTGGCAGGCGGTAAAGAGAGGGCCACCGGCAACGATCTTCACTGCCCTCTGTCGGCAGCGGGAAATCACCTCCTGCGCTGATTTCCGCTGGATGGTCATGGCACTGATGAAGACGTAGTCAGCCCAGTCCAGGTCATGGTCGGAAAGGGGGCTGACGTTCATGTCGACGAGCCTCTTTTCCCATTCGCCGGGGAGCATGGCTGCCACTGTCAGCAGTCCCAGCGGGGGAAAGCTTGCCTTCCTGTCGATGAATTTCAAGGCGTGACGAAAGCTCCAGAAGGTGTCCGGATAGTGAGGATACACGAGGAGGATTTTCATGGTAGCGCTCCGTGGACTATCAGTGTTAACTGCCGAACGGCGGTGGCCGTGGCAAACGCAGCGATATTTTCTTGTACAATCGGTTACCTACTGAGGTGTGCCGCATGAATTCAGTTTGCCATTTTCAAAGAGAGAGATCGTCTCGTATGGTGCGCAGGTTTTGCCATCAATCTGCACTGCTGTGGAAAGATAGCAGGTATCTAATGTGCCGGATTCGTAGAATCTGACTTGGCTGTACTGATTGCAGGTGATCTCGCCATACTTGAAATAGTCGCTTGTGACGCAGCTTTGGAGCTTTCCGTTATCGTACAGGTCGATAGTCGCATACTGTTTACAGGTAACGCCATTGATTGCAAAATTATCTTTGAGTGTGCATGTTTTCAATCGGCCATTAGCATGATAGGTAGGATCAGAACCAGGAGTGCAAATCGATTGATCAATACTCTGGCATGTTCCGACATCGGTTATGAACATGATGCTCAGCATGATAATGATGTACTTCATACGTACCTCCTTTGGCAGGCTCTCTGTCGATCATTGCGAAAAGATCAGCACGCTGTAGGGTCCAATAGAAAGCGCCGCGTGGAAGGGAAATCCGTCGTACTCACCCGGTTCGGCGACGACGTCGAAACTCGGATAACCCTGGAAATTCTCGCTGTAACCCTGCCAATCGCTGTTGAACCGGAGCTTCCAGGTCCCTACAGCCGGGAAGCCAATGACATAGCCATCCCGCGGCTCGTTGAAAAAGTTGGCAACAACCACCACGTCATCCGCCGGCCCGCCCTTGTCCCAGCGGTGGAAGACGATGACCTTGCTTTCGTCGTGCAAGTGACTGACCCGGGTGAACTGCCCGCAGAGGCCGCGCGTGAAGCCGTCGCGGTTGAGCCGTAGCCGGATCAGGTCGCGGTACAGCCGAACGATGCCGTGAAACTCATCCTTTTGATCCCAATCGACGGGGACCGTGTCGCGGAACCATCCTCCTTCGAGGAATTCCTGGCCCTGGAACAGCATGGGAATGCCCGGAGCCGTAAAGACCATGGCGGCGGCCAACGACGAACGTTTCTGCGCGTACCAGTTCTTGGGGTCGTTCGGGTTCACCTCATGCGGCACGCGCGCCTGACCGTTCGCCACCTCGTCATGCGATTCGCTGTAGATGACCCGATCGAAGGCGTCATCGTTGTAACGATAGCAAAACGCATCGCGGATGGCGGCGAGCGATCGTTGTTCGTCCTCTGATGTAATAACCGCCTGGCGGATGGGGTGGACGAACATGGCGTCCCACTGCGAGCCGAACCCGGCTCCTCCGGTCCCGACATCCTTTGTGAGCCACGTATTGTTCTGCAGGTCCTCGGCAATCGTGATTCGGCCGGGAAATTTCTCAGAGACCCGGCTGTTGATCCATTGGAGCAGACTCCAGCCTTCTGGCAGCTCCTGATCGCTGGAGCCATCGATGGTGCGAATGAACTGGGTGCAGTCGAAGCGCAGGCCGTCAACGTGGTATTCCCCCAGCCACATGAAGACGTTATCGAGGAGGTATTGCCGGACTTCGCCGCGTCCGTAATCGGGCCGGGTTTCCCCCCACGGCGTGATGGCCCGGTCGTCGTTGTAGAAGTAGATTCCGCCGCGATTATTCTCGGACCAGCCGTCGAACTGCCAAAGATCGAGATCGCTGGGACCCAGGTGGTTGTAAACAACATCCAGGATCACCGCTATCCCCTGCTGGTGGGCGCGCTTGACGAACCGTTTAAAGGCTAGAGGGCCTCCATAGGCGAGCTCAACGGAAAAGATATGGGCGGGGTTGTAACCCCACGACCGGTCTCCCGCAAACTCGCCCACCGGCATGATCTGGATTGCATTGATACCGAGCTTTTTCAAATGCCCCAACCGGGCCGTCACCGATGCGAACTGGCCCGACAGGTTGTCGTTCTCATCGTCGCTGAACGTACCGACATGCAGTTCATAGATAACAAGCTCGTTCCACGGAGCGAGATGAAAGTCGTCCCCTTCCCAATCAAAGTGCGGATCGTGGACAATAGCGTTGCCGACCGAACCGGTCACCTCGCGGGCGTAAGGGTCGATGCGCTGGTAGTCGCCCTGCGCCGTGGTCAGCAGAAACTTGTACTGATCGCCGATCCGAGCCTCTGCGACATCAGCGTACCAGTTGCCGTTCTCCTCGGCTTGCAGGGGATGTTTATCGCTGAGCCAGTCGTTGAACGATCCGATAACGGATACCCGCTGTGCATGGGGTGCCCATACGCGGAACGCAACCCCACCCGCGTGAGGGATTGCCCCCATACCATCGATGGTTGTTTCGTCACTCATGGAGACACCTTCCTCGGTGCTTCACATCGGGCTTAAAACGATATGTTGGCACCCACACCATAGTAATCAGCCCGCAGTTTATAGAACTGACCGAAGGGTAATTTGCCGTTAAAATATTCGCCGAAAATCTGAATGGCCCGTTTTTCGGTAAAGGGGCTGCGGATATTGATGCCGGCCTTGGCGCTCAGGTCGGCGTTCCAGTCGGTTTCTTCCCAGGCATGGTAAAAGGCGCTGGCGAAGAGACGCACTTTCGGATGGTAAACCGGCTTCGTGCTCAGATAATCGAGGCCTGCCTGGACGCTGGTGCGTTTGAGAGGGGTGTCGGTATGGATGATATACGAGGCACCGGCGGTGAGCCGAATTCCCTTCCAGTCCCAACCGCCGAGCAGTTCAACCGTTTCGAAACTCAAGTTGATGCGCGATTGCCTCAGTTCCGGGTGCTGGGGGAGGAGGAGGAACTCGTCCCCCAGGTGTGAGGACTGGTGGTAGATGCGCGTCCGTGCCGACCAGGGGCCGTTTCGGTAGCTAAGCGGCAAGCCGATGATATAGTCGGCGTTGATCAGGTCCATGGAGTCGGCGTCCAGGTTGAACTGAGCGAGGACCGCCCCGCTGATGCCTAACTGCCAGGAATCATCGTCGCCCCAACCGGGCCAGCGCACTATGCCGAAGCTATCGCCAAACCCGACCGAGCCGATGTTAAAACTGTCATCGGGAAGGTTGAGGTAAAGCCAGGTAACATGGGTGCGGGGTTCCTTGGGGCTTGCCAGCGGGGAATAAAACAGTGGGCCCTCGGGGAACAGGATTGTTTTCCGAGGAGTGACCGGTTCGGTTTTCTCAGGCGCTGCGTCATCAAATCCGGTAATAACCGGAAAAAACATTGCCAGGATCAGCCATACACAGAGGTTTTTCAAAGTATGTTCCTTTTTCGCGGACGGTACCGTCCGCGGTCGTTGCCGCCAATGTCACCGCTCCATACAAAGCATGATCCTGACAGCTCGCATGGTTACCAATTCATGACACGGCTTCGTAATTGAGGCGCGAAATTCTCTCCGATTGTTCATTCGGGCAGCCAGCTATGTCGCGATAATGGGAGTGTTCTGTCGAGTTAATACCGCAACTAACATGCCGGAATGGACCGGCGGATTCAACGAGTGTAACGGCTTGATTGTACGAGAGAAAAAGAATTGGGAAAATGCGGGGTACAGGAAAACCGTCAGTGGTATCCGCCATATTTAACGTAACTGTCATATGTGACGGATCGCGATGGGCTGCCATTTGAAACCTGGCGCGGAGTCGATTTCACCGAAAATCTCGATCACAAAGCAGTTGCCCCGGACACTTCAAGGAAATTTTTGGGCCAGTCGGTGATACACTGAATGATTCTCCTGGATTTCATCGTGTCTCCTGTTTACGGCAGGACTGGTTGAGTTCCGGAAGCCTCCCGACAAGTTCTTCCAGGCTCTCACGAAAGTCGGGATTGATGACAAGCTGCCGCAGGAACTCGGTTTTGGCAATACGGAGAACCACCCCATCGCCCCTTACAGTTGCCGTAGGAAGACAGCCCCGCAGGGCTGAAATTTCTCCGAGAAGAGTGCCGGGAGGGACGGTCGCAGGCTGTCCGTCATGCATCACGAGCTCTCCATCCTGATAGGACTGAAACTGTCCGCTCAATACCAGAAAAACACTATCGCTCTCCTGATCCTGAGTGATGAGAGGCCGATTCCGGTTTATGTCCCGCATGGTTACAAGTCCCGGTCGGTCCCTGGCCAACTCGATAAACACCCTGGCAAAGCGCTGACCGAGTGCTTGCGGCAGCTGTTCGACATTACCCTGCATGAGCTGCCAGGCGCGTACTTTTTCAAGGACGGGCGGGATGGCCGAGGTTCCGTCTTCGAGGCGTTGTCGCTCCTCATGGAGATTTCCCTCGAATAGACGACCCATGAGCTGAAAGACACCGGGGAAGTCGCCCGATCCCAAGGAAGGAGTGTAGTCCGTCGTCGAGTGGGGCAGAAATTCAATGAAGACCTGACGGTCCCGGATCTTGCCGTCGATAGCGCGCACCGGGCGCGTTCCGGCGCGGATCAGTCCGTTATGCTCGAACAGGTCCGTGGTGTCGATGCTGCCGGAACCGAACTGATACGGGCTGTCGAAGAGACGATGATTGTAAAAGCCGTCACTCAACTCAACGTGTCCGGTTTCACTGTCGTACAGAAAGGACATGGTGTGTTCTTCCACAAGGTTCAGTAGTTGGATATCCGTGATGACACCACCCGTGACGGCAACTTCCGATATTCGGGGAGATCCTCCGCCACCGGGAACAGAGATATGCTCGATGGGCCGCCAATTGCCGCTTACCGGGTCGCGGGGCTCGAGCAGAACGATCGTACCGTCCGAGTACCTCACCCTGAGTTTGGCATTATCCAGTTCATACCTGCTCAGAGGCTTCCCGGCACTGAACTCCTCAACGCCGTAGTGACGGTCCGCGGCGATTGGATCTTTTTCGGAGACCCGCTCGATACGATATTTTTGTTTCATGGAAATACCGTCGACGTACACGGCCACATGCCCGCCACGGAGTTGATAACGAAGGATGGCAGGGATATCCCGGGAGGTAATCTGTTGCAGAGTATCCATGTCGCCCCGCCTCAGACACGTCATCGCTTCCTGCAGTTTTTCAAACACCTGCATCTGTTGATAGCAGGCAAAGAGCGCGCCATTCAGGTACGTGGTCTCGCGGCAATCTCCCGTGCTCAGGAGCAATGCCGCGGTAAGATCGGTTGTTGAGCGTGAGCCAATACGCATGACCGGATCGATCCCGGAAAGCAGAATCAAACCGTCGGAACGGATATCGGCGTCCTGGTGCGCAGGTGACTGCAGATCCTGCAACTCGGCAAGGGCCAGCCAGGTACCAACAAGGCGCTGGATAATCTCGATCACGACCCGAGGTTGTACAAGCTTCCCAGGGGGCAGGGCCGGGAGTACCTTTTCTCTGATGATAGAGCGCAAATCCTCCTGCACATTCCGGTTAATTGCCAAATCAGGAACACGCGCTCCCACCCGGCCGATGCCGCCATGGACGTATTGGGGCACGAGATTATTGACCATCGCGCGGAAATTGAACGTCCGTTTAAGAAAAAGTTCCTCTGCAAACGTGGGCTCTGCCTCGGCCAGTTCCCGGTAATAATGATTCAGCGCCGAACCGCGAATTTTGCCGCCGGCAATGAACCGGTCACACCCTGCCGCGAATTCGGCAAGCACTGTCTGCATGCGTGCAACAACCTGCTCCAGTTCGTCGGTCTTTCCTTCGTGCAACCGGAGGATGTCCAACATCCTGGCATACTGATTCCGGATGCGTGTCAGGTCATGTAACAAAATATCCAGCTTGAATTCGGTATCAATGGTGGCAAATGCCCGGGCCAGGACGGGCTCAATTTCCGCCATGCTTTGCCCTTGAGTAAATGCGAGTTGGAGTTCGCCTGCATGCGGCCAGAAATCCAGTGATTCACGGTCGCCGCCCATTGTCATGGCTATCCGGAGAAGTATGGGCTGGGCTGAGCGATAACGCTCCAGTGTGCCGAGCTGCGTTTCGACCTGATGCAGGGACGCTTCCGACTGCGCATCAGATGCCTCATGAAGCAGGCGATCTTGCAGGCTGGCCCACTCCTCCAGAAAATCGACATACTGGTCAAGGGTTCGCATCATCCAGTAAAAGCCGGGAAAGATGTCCCCGCTTCGCTCAAATCCGAGCTGGTAGGTTTGGACGGCTTTGTCAAGGAACTGTCGGCGCAGGGAATGGACTTGTTTGAGTGAGACCTCGTTGAGATCCATGTCGGGAAATTGCTGAATAAATTCGGCTTTTGCGGCTGCATCAACGCGGGACATCTCTCCCGCAACAATCTCCAGCGCGACAGCAAATTTTTCCGCGCACAGCATCCTGTTTGAATACGAGTTGCCCAGGATTCCCCAGACGAAACCATTATCGCCACCTTCCGCTATGATACGCCGGCACTCCTTGATGGAATCTGTAGTTCGACCGACTTTGTTCAAGGCGAGCAGGTAGAACTCCCTGGCGCGCGGAATTGCTCGAAATTCCGCATTCCGCGATTCTTGATACAGACGAATTTCATATTCCTGCGCATCGAAAAGGCGGAAGCCATTCGATATCTCCAGAAGTTCCCGTGCTGTCCAGCGATCGAGCCCGGCGGCGTCGCCGAAGACAAACTGCACCAGTTTCTCAAGACTGTCGCAAGAGTCCAACTTTACATGGAAAGCATATTCACGGAGCGCTTCCTGTTTATTTCGATCATAGACTTGCTGAAGATCAGCATCACGGAGTGCATCAAAGCTTCTGATCACACGCTCCTGGTTCATGACAAGAATCCTCCTGGAACACAACAGCATTTCTGGCCTTATTGCTTGCGGATGCAGTATTTCCGCATCCGGGCGCGAAGCGTGCTGGGATTGAGGCCAAGGAGCAGCGCCGCCCCGTTCAATCCATCGATTCGCCAACCGGTTTTCTCGAGCACCTGGAGGATGTGGTCGCGTTCCAGGTCAGCGAGGGCAGTAACATCCTGCGCTGACTGATCCCCTGTCTTCCGTAACGGCTCGAACCGGTCCAATAGCTGTAGTGCTGTCCCTTGGCTGGCGATCATTGCCCGTTCGATGACGCTTTCAAGCTCCCGCACGTTGCCGGGCCAGTGGTATTCCTGGAGTGCATTCATGCTTTCTTTCGAAACTGTCTCGATCTTCTTGCCAATTTTCTTGTTGAATTTGGCAACAAAATAATTGACGAGCAACGGGATGTCTTCCGTGCGCTGCCGCAGCGGCGGGATCGTGATCGGAAAAACATTGAGTCGATAGAATAAATCTTCCCGAAACCTGCCGTTACAGATCTCTTCCTCCAGGTCACGGTTGCTGGCGGCGATAATCCGAACATCGACCGTGATGGTACGGGGGTTTCCCAGTCGCTCAAACTCGCCATCCTGAATGACCCGGAGCAGCTTGCTTTGCAGTTCAAGCGGCATCTCGCCGATTTCGTCGAGAAATATTGTGCCGCCGTCGGCCAGTTCGAAGCGTCCCATCTGCCGGGCATCGGCACCGGTGAATGCGCCTTTTTCGCGTCCGAACAGCTCGCTTTCGATCAGGTTTGCCGGCAGTGCCGTGCAGTTGACCGTTATCATCGGTCGGTCCCTGCGGGAACTCTTGGAGTGGATGGCGCGTGCTATGAGTCCCTTGCCGGTACCGGTCTCGCCGAGGAGCAGAACGGTCGCATCCTGGGGCGCCACCTGCTCGATCCGGAAGAAGACATACGACATGGCAGTGCTTTGCCCGATGATTTCGCCGAAGTTGTACTCCCTGGTAACCTCCTGATGCAGATAGATGTTCTCAGCCTGAAGCCGGTCCTTCAACTGCTTGATTTCGTCAAACGCACCCTGAAGTGTCACTTCTGCACGCGTACGCTCCTCTATTTCCCGCGAGAGCCGGGCATTCGCCCTGGTCAGCTCTTCCGTCCGCCGGTGTACGGTCTGTTCCAGATGGTCATGGGTGTTTTTCAGCTTCTCCTCCAACTGCTTGCGGGTCGTGACATCAATGATTGAGGTAAGGAAATACCTGACCTTGTTTTCGCTCGTGACTGCTATGCTCTGAAGTTGAGCATGGATCATTGTGCCGTCGTTTCTCGTGAGTCTGATTTCGCAACTCAGCATGCCCTGGTTCTGCAAAATCATTGCGAGGTGTCTGGAAAATATCTCTCGCCCCTCAGCATCGGCAATGAAACCGGCAAAGGGTGCAGTGGCCAGCCGTCTGCGTTCGATTCCCAGTAATTGCGCGCCGGCAATATTCACCTCGCGTATCAGCCCCTGCGCATCAAAGGTGAAATAACCAACCGGCGCAAAGTCATAGAGTTCGACGTACTTATTCCGCGAGAGCTCAAGATCTTCCCGGGCTCGACACAGTTCCTCATTCTGCATCTCCAGCTCGATCTCGTGCACCCGCAGTTCGTGGAGGAGGCGCCGCATATCGGTCTCCGTCCGGGGAAGATCCTTCCCTGCTGCTTTGGCTCTCAACCGTGCTTCAGCGCAGCGGCGCAATTCAGCAGCTGCGGCGGACGATTTTTTGCTGTTTTTCATGGGTGACTCCATTTTGAAAGTCTACACAACTTGCCCGTCTTCGCAATGTCGACAAGCAGAGTTTGCCCTGAAGTTGTGATCCGGTTAAATAGTCGTAAAATTAGTATAAGCTTCTGGAAATATCAGGAAAAAATGAACGAAAGGAGCACACCATGAAAAGTTTGATTCTAGTCGCGTTATTTGCGGCGTTTACGCTTACGGCATGCGTTGTTTCGCCGGGCCCGCAGGGCTATGATGGGGTAACGGTTTCGCCTCTTCCGGCGATTGTCGTGCTGGATGCTGATTCATACTACCATCAGGGCGGCTATTACTACTATTACCAGAACAATAACTGGCGTTACTCGACGTCCAGGAACGGACCCTGGATGCAACTGCCGAGGTCACATTGGCCGAAAGAGATCAAATATCGGGGCAGGAGCGATGATCGTGGCCGGGACAGGTACGATGATCGATACCGTGACAGGTATGATGATCGCGACCATTACAGGTATGATGATCGTGGTAGGTGATTCCAGTAATTATTATGGCAGGTGATTGGCCTTCAAAGTCGCTCTCTCCGAAGAGCCCGCACAAGTGGATACGAAGAGAAGAGGGGGGAAGCAGAATAACATGATCAGCGGGGGAGGTCCGGGCAATTGTACGCGGATGTTCAGACCTCGATTCTGAACTCCGCACCTTTTCGGTATTGCGGACGGTCAGGCTGCCTCCCATGTTCTTTTCGATGATGGTCTTCGACATGAAAAGACCGACTCCGTTCCCTTTGTCAGGTCCCTGTTCTGCATCTCCAGTTCGAGTTGGTGGACCTCAAGCTCGTGAAGGAGTTTCTGCGTTTCTTCCTCGGCCCGGGTAGGAAATAACTCCGCCATTTGTGTCTGCAACCGCTTTTCTGCCTGCCGTCGCAGCTCCAAGGCTTTCATTACCCGACTTTTGTATTTGTCGATTCCCATGGCAACCCTTGGTTTTAAGGATGAATTATGAAGTATGAAGTATGAAATATGAACCAAATCATCCTTCATCCTTCATCTTTCATGCTTCATATTTCTTCTTAAGTCCGGCGATCTCTTCCCTCAGTTCCGCCTCCAGCGCCTTGGACGTAGTGATATTCGCGAAGGTAATTACCACACCGCCGATTACGTCATCCATGGTGCGGTAGGGCATGATGCGTACCGAAAACCATCTCCCGTCGGCGGTTGTGACCTGTTTTTCCGTAAAGACCAGTGTTCGCAGTACCTCCCGAGCTTCTTCCGTCAACTCGGGATAGCGCAGGTCACTCGCCACGTCGCTGAGCGGCCGCCCCACATCACCCGGGATAAGCTTGAAGATTTTGTTCGCCCCGGTGGTGAAGCGTCGGATCCGGAATTCATTGTCCAGGAACACGGTGACTATTTCCGTGCTGTTGAGCAGGTTCCTCATATCGTTATGAATCCCCGAAAGCTCGTCCATTTTGGCTTGCTGCTCGGCATTTACCGTTTGCAGCTCTTCGTTCAGTGACTGCAGCTCTTCCCGGGAAGTGGTCAATTCCTCGTTCGTGGACTGCAGTTCTTCGTTGGTTGATTGCAGCTCCTCGTTGACGGTTTTCAGTTCTTCCAGGGAGGATTGCATTTCCTCGCGGCTGGCCTGGAGTCCTTCATGACAACTCTGGAGTTCCTGCTCCAGTTCCTGAATCCTGGCGTTGTCTGATGTGCCCTTTTGGGCCCGGCCCGGTTTAATCTTTTCCACCGGCGTTGCCACGTCACTAAAAACGATCATCACCATGCCCCGCAGCTTCTCCGGTTCCTGGATCGCCTTGACGGTGATATCAACGGTCTGCGTGCCGCCGTTGGTGCCGACCTTAAGTCCCTTGACGGTCAGCGCCTCTTGTTGCCGGACCGCCTTCTGGAAGACGCATCCCAGCTCGAAGCGGAGCCCTTCACGGGTCATGGCGAAAATATTCCAGTTGGCCTTGCCTGCCGCCGGTTCCAGATATTTGCCCGTCCGACCGCTGATATAAAGGATATCCCCCTTGTCGTTGACAAGTACGGCAGGCGGCGAAAAGTGCTGCAGGAGCAACTGGTCCGCAAGTGATTGAAGATTAACCACTGGTTGCTGCATTGCTGCCTCCTTTGCGACTCCCGGCAGGAAGGGGCTGAATGAAGTCGAAAACATGGCTGTTTCTGACGCCAGAACGGATTCGCGCCTCAGGTAGAGTCTCGATTTAATGTTCAGCGGCGAGAACAGATCGGTGAAGCTGCCGGTGGTCTCCGCGCTTCCCAGAAACAGCACGCCACCCGGATTCAGACTGTAGTGAAAGTGCGGCAGGATCTTTTTCTGAAGTTCCGGGGCCAGATAGATCAGCAGGTTACGGCAGATGAGGATATCCAGCTTGGTAAAGGGGGGGTCCATGATGATGTTTTGCGTGGCAAAGGTGATCATCTCCCGGATCTCCTTGCCGACCCGGTAGCCATTGTCTTCCTTGACGAAAAAACGATCCAGACGCTCTGGAGGCACGTCAGCGGCGATGTTTGCCGGATAGAACCCCTGGCGGGCCTTGTCTACCGCATCCTGATCCAGGTCAGTGGCAAAGATCTGCAGGGTGAATTTCTCCGTGGGTGTAATTTTTGCCAGCGCTTCCTTGAAGACCATCGCCAGCGAATAGGCCTCCTCTCCGGATGAGCAGCCGGCCGACCAGGCACGCAGCGCCCCGCCGGCCGGCCGGCCTGCCAGGAGCGCCGGGATAGCTTTGTCACGCAGCAGATCCCAGGCCGCCGGATCGCGGAAAAAGCTTGTCACCCCGATCAGGAGTTCCTTGAACAGCAGTTCCACCTCCTGGGAGTTCTCCTGCAGATAGCGGACGTATGCAGCTATCCTGTCGATCTGGTGAATGCCCATACGCCGCTCGATGCGACGGTAAATGGTGTTTTTCTTGTAACGTGAGAAGTCGTGGCCGGTTCTGGCCCGCAACAGGATAAGGACTTTTTCCAGGGCACTCTGGTCCTTTACCTCTAAAAGAGGTTCACTCTTGGCGACAATGAGGGCATGCTGAAGATAGTCGATCATCTTTCCCGGCAACTGCTCAACCGGGGCTACGATATCGGCCAGTCCGGCGTCAATGGCGCTCCTGGGCATGCTGTCGAATCTCGCCGAGCCGGGCTCCTGCACCAGCACCACTCCCGCCTTTTCCTTGATGGCCCTGAGTCCCATGGTGCCGTCCGAGCCCATGCCGGAAAGGATGACGGCGATGCTATGCTCCTGCCAGTCTTCGGCCAGGGAGCGGAGGAAGAAATCGATGGGGAGTCGGAGTCCCCTGGGCGCCGTCGGTTCAAACAGGTGCAGCACGCCATGCAGAATGGACAGGTCCTTGTTGGGGGGGATTACATAGACACAGTCAGGCTTGACCCTCATCCGGTCACTGGCCTGAAAAACTTCCATGGGCGTGGCGCGCTGGAGCAGTTCCGGCATCATGCCCTTATGGGTGGGGTCAAGGTGCTGGACGACGACAAAGGCCACGCCGCATTTTTCCGGCACATGCCGGAGGAACTGCTCCAGTGCCTCCAGCCCACCGGCGGAGGCACCGATGCCGGCGATCGGAAAGGGGTGGATTTCCGGTTGAACGGGGGCGTCCAGGGTGGAAGATCCGGAGTGCTCAATACCGCTGTCATGTGGTTTTAGAGGTTTTTTCATAGGAGTATTTATAGCAGCATTTTCACAAATTTCCCAAATGATTTTTGGGATCGGACGCGATAGACGACTTAGGAGCTGTAAATGAAAACATGGTCAAGATTGCGCTCGGATCTATTCCATTGCCGGGTCGTATTTCATAACGATATGCGCATGGCAACGGCAATGTCTGTTTGGCGATATTGTGGATGGGAAGATGATATTGAATAATTAAGGCATATTGGTGGAGGGATGTTGGAAGGCAATACCATCGCAATATAAGCAGGTTGTGCCGGATGCATTTGACGTAATGCCGAATCACGCACACGGAATAATATCTATCGTAGGGGCGCGATTCATCGCGCCCGGTCAGTACCCGAACATCGTAATGGCTATCAAATAAATCAGGGCACGATGAACCAGGGCGCGATGAATCGCGCCCCTACGGGGTGTTTTGCAGAATAATATCATGACGTATAGCCCGTGTTATTTGTATGCAGCTCCTTATTGTAGTCCGGTTTGATGAACCGGACATTGTCATTGTGGGCGAACTGACAATCTGGTACGATAACTGCTAAAGAAAATGGATGCTGGTTGAGGCACATGTGCGTTGTACTGATGCTCTGCCAAGGCTGTATTCAAGAAAGCATAAACTATGATTCGAATTGTCTTAACCGCAGTGATTTCCCTGATACTATCCGCCTGCTCCACACTCGAGCCGCAACCGGTGGTTGTAGATCTTTCGGCCGATCAACAGGTTGTTACGGATCTTCCCCCTGATTATGAAATCGAAGATGTGAGGAGGTTGCCTCAGGATTTCGTCAGATACGCAGCACTTCCAACAAGCAGACCTCTCGACACGGTCTGCCGTGATTTCCTGTTTTCGGAATTCAGGCGGAAGTACTTTGCACCCTGGAGTGGAAGCAAGCCGCTTTCCAATATTCCCGGGGCCGTCCTGGCCATGCAAGAGCATGCCCGGAAGGATTGGTATGGAGACAATAAAAGAAAGGTGCCCCGGAAGATCCGTGATGAACTTCTGGCGAACTGCGATCTGGAAGGCTTTCCTTCACGGAATTTGATGGCGGTTGCCATTGTTCCCACCTCCATGAGAGTACTGCCGACGGAAAGGCCGTTTGTTGTTACACCGGATGATTTCCCGTTCGATGTTCTGCAGAATGCGGGGCTCAAAATCAACGAACCCCTCAGGGTTTTGCATCTTTCCGCGGACGGAATTTGGGTCTTTGCCGAAACCGTTGACGCTAACGGTTGGGTCCCCCTGCGCGATATCGGCTTCATTCAGGAGAATTTGGCCGCAGAATGGAGCAGAAAAGAGCAGGTCGTTATCGTCAAGGACCTTGCCCTGATTCGGGACCGGCAGGAGCAGCTTGCCCTGAGGGCCAAGGTCGGCACGATAGTACCGTTTAGCGGCGAAAGCGCGGATGCCTATGAGGTGTCCGTGGCGGTAAAATCCGCGAACAGCGGGGTGCGGGAAATAAAGGTCCGGGTGCCGAAGTCTTCTGCGAAAAGGTTTCCGCTGACAGTGGACCGGGAGACCGTCGCCCTGATCGGTAACCAGTTGATCGGAAAACCATACGGCTGGGGGAGCTTTATAAGGGCAATGACTGTTATTAACTCCTCCGGGATTTATATATGCCATTCGGGATATGGCTTCCGAGGGGCTCCTACAACCAGATTAATTCCGGGGAAAACATTTCTTTTTCCGGCCTGAGCACCGCTGACAAGGAGCGGCTCATACGGGAAAAGGGGGTTCCCTTCCTCACCATCATCTACATGAAAGGGCATATCATGCTGTATGTAGGAAGCGAGGATGGCAAGCCACTTATTTTTCATTCCCTGTGGAGCGTGAAGGTGAAAGGTCGGAACGGGCGCGTCGTTAAACAGGTCGTCGGTAAAGCAATTGTCAGTACGCTGACTCCCGGCAGCGAGCTGTATCTGGCGAGTGGTACCCTTCTGGAAAAGGTCAGCAGCATGCTCATTCTGAGTGACAGATGCGGTATGATGCGCCGCTGACCTGACGGGGTGAAACGGGCTGATGAGGATTCCCGCCGTGCCGGGCTGGTCCGTATTTCATTCGACACCAGCGGTTGATTGATGGAATATCGGCTTGGTACTTTCCTGCTATTTATTCATAGTCTCGCAAATTCTCCAAACAGTTCCCTCCCCACTTGCGGGGGAGGGTCAGGGTGGGGGGTAAGTTGCCAATATATCAGCAGGTTGCAGCTTCACCCACCCCCTAACCCCCTCCCGTCAAGGGCGGGGGAATGACTTTTTGCGAAGCCATCAATATTGAATACGAATTATTTTACTTCAATTCCCATACGACTTAGTATAAAGCTGGATAGTGACCCGAAATATCCAGCATTACTAGGAAACGGAAGACCTGGGAAATGAGCGGAAACAAAATCAGGTGCGCTATTTAGTATCCTTTGTCCTTGTTGCGTTCCAGCCATGGTCATTCCAGCGGCGTAAAACTCATAGCTTCTAATGATAGCACATCTCCCGGCAACACCTAATGCCGGACCAGCTATAAGGCTTGCGCTTCCAATTACTCCAATTGAATAGGGGAGTAATGCCGCTGAAACAGCCGGCATCGTTACTTTTCGAGTCAATTCCCCAGCCCGTACCGCACTATCCAGAGTCATGCCGCGACGTCTGGATGCAAATGTCGTCAATGTAAGGAAGCTTGGCCCATACGATAAGTTGTCACCCGGCATTTTTATCCCCCCCCCCCATTTATTTTCACAATTGAAAGAATGTCATCTTGGTGTCATCCAGGAATCTTCAGCCTCTATTCCGCTGGGCTCCCAGGTCATTTTGATCTTCTTGTAGGTGAAGGAGACTACCTCCATGTGGCCGTAAGAGTCATTTGTCGCCGTCAACGTCGTGGGAATATTCGGATTGTAACTGACCACAATGGCATCCTCGAGGGTCGTGGTGTAGTAATGCTCCTCAGTCCCCTGCTTGGTTATACGATAATATTTGAGAGTGACATTCTTCATGTGTTCCCCGGTGCAAAGGGCCTGAAAAAGCTTGGGAGAACTCTTGTCAATCTGCTTTACAATGGTAAAAGGATCATGGACGCGCTTGCCGGTGGGCAGCCCCGAGTGGGGGTCACGCGGCATGTGGACACTGTGTTGCAGTTCGTAAACGAGTATAGTTCCCTCCCGTCCCTGCATTTCGCATGAACCGTCGATCTTTCCTTGCTTTTCCCCCTCCAGCGTAAGGTGACATGGCATCGGCATGGTTTTCGCCCTCCATTGTTTGGTCAATATTAATTATCAAATTCTTTCTAACATAACCACAAAAGAAAATCTACTACATTATTAACAGTTTCTTACAGACTTGCATGAATCCGCCAACTAATAGCGATTACGCGCCACGCGCCACTCTCGGGGCACCACCATATGAAAAGGGACGGCCATTCCCAGCCGCCCCTCTTCATTGCTTCATGTCGTAAATATATATTTCCGGAGCGCACCGGAACGGTTTCACCTTTCCATGAGGTATCTCAGACCCTCCTCCGCTGCCTTGACCGCAGAAGCCACGCAATCATTCAAACTGATACCCCGATAGGAATTTCCGGCCAGAAACAAACCGGGGAATGCTTCCAACCTTTCTTCCAGAGCTGTCAGACGTGCCCCATGCCCCACGGTATACTGGGGAATCGCCTTTTCATGACGGAAGACGCGCACAAATGACGGACACTCGCTAATTCCCATTGTCGTCTGCAGGTTCTTTTGTACCCTCTCCACGATCTCTTCTTCCGGCAGTTCGATATATTCGGGGAAACAGGCCCCGCCCAGCATGCTTCTGAGCAGGACATGTCCCTCCGGTGCCCGGTTCTCGAAAATGCTCGAATCCCAGAGGGTCCCCAAGGTAGCCATTCCCTCAACCTTGGGGATAAGATAGCCGAAACCATCAAGATTGTGCTCGATACGCTCCCGCTCGTAGCCGAAACAGGACACGGTCATTGAGGCGTAGGGAATTTCTGCGAGGATATCAGCGATAGCATCCTGTACAGAACGCAGCATTCCAGCCGCGGCAAACGATGGTGTCGCAACAACAACCAGATCCGCATCCAGTTCCCCCGCCTCGGTTCGCACTCGATAGGGGACACTCTTCCCCGTGCTGACGTCACGTACCGTCTGTCCCGTCATAACACAGCCTGCCCCCAGCCTCTCGGCCAAGGACGCTGTAACTTGCTGAATTCCTTCACGGAACGAGGTAAGGATCCCTCCCGGACCAGAGACACTCGATACAACCTTTCCCGCGGCACGTTCACGACGTTTTTTTCTGGCCAGAAGCACCATGGCCATGACCAGACCACCGTACTCGCTTTCAAGTTCGGCAATGCGGGGGAAGCAGGCTTTCAGCGACATGGTTTCAGGATCACCGGCAAATATTCCTGACACCATTGGTGAAATCAGTTTTTGCAAAGCCTCATTCCCGAGCCTTCTCCGGCCGAAGGCGGCAAGTGTCTCATCAACCCCGGGCGGACTGCCCGGAGAGAAAGGCTCCATGGCCAGGCGTATTTTTCCGGGCCAGGAAATCAGCTTGGATGCAAAAAAAGACGGGCCGTTTTCCGGAAGCCGATGAAGCATGCTGTCTGAAAAAATAAAGCGTTTCCGGGCATTATCATTGCTTCTCAGAAGTTCCCCGCTGATGCCGAGATCCGAGCAGAGATTGAGCGTCTGCGGCTTGCTGTCGAGAAAACCGTTCGGTCCCCACTCACAAAGGTATCCCTGATCCTTGATGCTCCGGATTTTGCCTCCCGGGTGATCTTCCTTCTCCAGGACTTGTACTTCCAGCTCAACACCTTCCGCTCGCGCCCTTCCCTGCAGATAAAATGCGGTGGCAAGCCCGGAAATACCGCCGCCAATGATAAGTGCCCGCTTCATGACATGTGCCTCCTTTCGGGTTTTACTTCCTGTGACCGTTCCGTGTCATAGGTCCTTCCAAGAATTTCGACGAGAGTTTCCAGAGCATCCACAAGCCGCTCCTGATCAACGTCGCTCAAGCGTTCCAGGAGTGACCTGTAGTTGTCAACAATGCCTTTCTGAAGTTCAGAAATGAGATGTGCCCCCGCGTCGGTAACTTGAATCGTAACCCGCCGCCGGCTTTCGGCATCCACTGAACGGCTAACCAGTCCAAGATTCACCAATTTATCCAGCATTTCACTGGCGGAACTCATGGCAATTGTAAGTTCCGCGGCAAGTGTGTTCAGGGGGCAGATACCCTTATCATTAATTGCCAGCAGCATCTTGAATTGATTGCAGGAAAGATCCATCCCTTCCTGCAGGGTACTTCGCAACCGGCCCATCACTTTCATAATCTGTGGGTACATTTCCGCAATTCGTGCAATCCGTTCCATTTCGTCTCCGGAATGAGCAGAATGAAGCTGCATATTTGTTCGGATCCCTAAATATTAGAGACATGAATTGATCTGTCAAGGAATATATTTCTTCCCGAACCGGCCAGGTCCGGAAGGTAATATCGACGCGCCAGGGTTCCCACCAGGAAACCGACGACACCTGTCAGGTCACAGGAAAAGTATCGTTACGAAGTACTTTGAGTTGACATGAAACACAACTGATATTACATTCAAAAAACTAAGTAAAAAAAGGATCACTTCAGATATGTCCAACAAAGACTATTACCAGATTCTCGGTTTGACCAAAAAAGCCTCAGCCGAGGAAATAAAAAAAGCCTACCGCAAAATGGCGGTGAAATATCACCCGGACAAAAACCCCGGAAACAAGGCAGCGGAAGATTCGTTCAAGGAGGTAAGTGAAGCCTACGCCGTTCTTTCCGATCCGCAGAAAAAGTCACAGTATGATCAGTTTGGCTCAAGCGGTTTCCATCAGCGCTACTCACAGGAAGACATCTTTCGCAATTTCGACTTTGGCGACATCTTTAAAGATATGGGATACGGATCGGAGGATGTTTTTTCCCGCATCTTCACGGGAGGCTCGCAGGGGGGCACTCGTTTTCGCACGAGAAAACAGCGCGGCGAAGATTTTTCCATGGAAGTTCACGTTACCTTCCGTGAAGCGGCAACAGGCGGGGAGAAGAGAGTTTCTTTCATGCGGGATGGTGTCCGCGAAGACTTGTCGGTAAAGATCCCTGCCGGAATAGCCAACGATGCAAAGCTCCGTATCCAGGGCAAAGGCGGTAGCGGTAGCAACGGTGGACCGCCGGGAGACCTTTTCCTGACGATCAAGGTGGCTGCTGACCCGGTCTTTACTCGAGAGGATGATAATATCGTTGTGGATCGAGCGATCCTTTTCAGTCAGGCCGTACTGGGAACAACCATTGAGGTTCCAACGCTGGATGGTAACAAGAGAATCAAGGTCCCGGCCGGAATTCAGCCGGGCACCAAGATCAGATTGAAGGGATTCGGCATTCCCCATATGGGGAAAACCTCAAAAGGCGACCTGTTTGTGAAGATTACCGTCAAGGTACCGGAACAACTCACAGCCGCACAGCAGAAATTGATCGGGGAACTTGCGGAGGCTGGAATCTGATTTCCAGGAAGTAATTATTTTGTTTCGATCATTTCTATTGCTGCATTTTTACGCAAGCCGTCAAGCCACTGGCTAAATCGTTCTTCCGACTTCTGTTTATACAAAAGTTCTTCTACTTCGTTCTTTACTGCGTCGTAATTCCGCTGTTTTCCCTCACGGGTCTCTTCAAGCTTGATGATATGAATTCCGGCCGCAGTTCTGATCAAACCACTCACGTCTCCCGTTTTCATGGTTGTGAGGGAGTTTTCGAACTCGGGTAGCACCTCACCTTTTTTCAGGAAGCCGAGGTCACCGCCCTCTTTACCGGAAGGATCATCGGAATACTTCTTTGCCAGCTCGGCAAAATCCGCACCTGACTTTGCTTCAGCGAGAACCTTTTCAGCTTTTTCCGCAACCCGTTTCTGCTGGTCTGCCGAGGCATTGGCAGGAATGGAAAAGAAAATCTGGCGCGCATGAAATGCTTCGTCCACCTGAAACTTTCCGGCATTCGCTGCATAATACTCTTGAATTTCCTTTTCGCTGATCTGGATCTTCGAACGAACTTCAAGACTGATCAGGCGCAATCTTTCCAACTGTTCCTTCAACTGTGCCTTATAATCATCGAAGGAAATCCCCCGGGCAGCCAATGCAGCTCGAAGATTTTCATCACTGATGGAATTGGTCTTTTTAACGTCCTCGATGGCTTGCTTCACCTCGTCATCGCTGACCTTGATGTCCAGTTCCTTGACCTTTTGTTCGATCAGTTTCTTGTTGACAAGAGAGTCGAGCGCCACTTGGCGGAGCTGTTCCTTGTCGGGAGGTACACCATCACTCGTACTGCTTGAAAGCGCTTCCTCCTCTTTGGCAAGATCGTAGGTCGTAATCGGCTCATCATTCACGAGCACGGCAATGCCGCTCACCAGTTCGGCCGAAACAGCAACCGGAAAAACTACCATGAGTGTTGCAAAAAAAAGAATTAATTTTTTCATCATGATTTCACTTCGAAAGGCTACCTAGCCTGGAGATGAGAGAAGGCAAAGCGTAGAGCTTTGCCTTCTCGATTGTGGTGGATTACTACTTATTCTGAACCGGTGCGACCCCACCGGCATTATCGGCCGTCAGATCGAGACTCGTCAGGACGTCTTCTTTGATGGAGACCTTCGCATTTTTCTTCAGGTCTTCCTTCATTTTCTGGAAAATTTCCTGCTGTTTGCTGGGTAGGAGAGTGCTTTTGATTTGCTCTTTTACCTCATCGAAGTCTCGAATGCCGGCAGTTCGTATCCCGGTGACCTTGATGATATGGAAACCGAATTGCGTCTTCACGATCCCTGACAGCGCCCCTTCTTTCATGCCGAATACCGCTTTGTCAAACTCGGGAACCATGGCACCTTTGGAGAACCAGCCAAGATCGCCTCCTTTCGATGCGGTCGAGTCAGTAGAGTGCTTTTTCGCCAACTCCTCGAAGCTTGCACCGCCCTTCAACTGGACAAGGATATCCTGCGCCTCTTTTTCACTCTTGACCAGGATATGGCTTGCCTTGACCTGCGCGCCGGTTTTGAATTTTTCTTTATTTTCATCATAGAACTTTTTCAACTCTGCATCGGAAACCTGGGCTTCCTGCTCGACTTTCTTTTTCAAATACGTTTCAACAATCAAGCGCTTGCGCAAGTCCTCAAGACGGTCGGCGACTTCCTCGCTCTTGTCGACGCCGTCCTTTTTTGCCTGCTCGAGGATTATTTCGCGCACGACCATACTGTCCAGCAGTTCCTTCTTCCCTTCAGGCGACTGCACCATCGGTTTCAGGTATGGCGGCAGACGATCAACTTCATCCTTGAAATCCTTCGTCGTAATAGCAGTTCCATTAACGTCCGCCAGTATCGTGCCTTCCGCCTTACCCTTCTCGGTTGTTGCGGGTTTGCAGGCAAAAAGACCGAACGCCAGGAGCACTGAAACAAGGACCCTGTAACCATTCACATAGTTCACGGAAATTCTCCTTTACCGTATAGATATAGATGATTCAACAACGTTCGAAGCTACCATATCAAACCAGCCTTTTCAAGAGATTTCTGGCTGCGGCCAGGACCCCCTCGAAAGAGGAATCAGTCACCACGGCGGTGAATACGAAGTCGGGACTGAACTGATAGATTTTCGGTGAATTTCGAATCAATCCGATGATCGTATCAGGTGAAACGGGCGTTTTCTCATGAAAAGCAACGACCAGCTGCTTGCCGTTGAATTCCAACCGCTTGACGAGCAGTTTCCGCAGATGAATGCGAAGCTTCATGGTTTCGAGGAGGTAGGTCACCGGCAAAGGAGGTTTACCGAAACGGTCCAGCAACTCGTCACCCACAGCGGCAACATCATCCTCGTGAGAGGCCTGCACGAGGCTTTTGTAAAGTATGAGCCTCTGGTTTGGGTCCGGCACATAATCTTCCGGCACAAATGCCGGAATCTTCAGTTTTATTTCCGGCTCAACTCTTTCGGCAACCACCTCGCCCTTCAACCTGCTGACAGCCTCCTCAAGCAGCTCCGAGTACAGCTCGAAGCCGACAGCAGCAATGTTGCCGGATTGCCGTGACCCGAGAAAATCGCCGGCGCCCCGAATCTCCAAGTCGTGCGTTGCGATGCGGAAACCGGCTCCCAGCTCGGTTAGCTCCTGAATTATCCTTAGCCTTTCACGGGCGTCCGAACTGATCGATCCTTCGGGAGGAATAAGGAAATAGGCGTAGGCACGCTGGTTTGATCGGCCTACCCGTCCGCGAAGCTGATAGAGCTGGGCCAGGCCGAACATGTCCGCCCGATTCACAATCATGGTATTGGCGGAGGGAATATCAAGTCCGGATTCGATGATGGCACTGCAGAGGAACAGATTGAATTCCCCGTGCATGAAGCCGAGCATTACCTCTTCGAGTTCCTTCACCTGCATCTGACCATGACCAACAGCCAGCTTTGCCTCGGGAATAAGGGCGCGGAGATATTCTGCCATTGCGCCAATAGACTGTACACGGTTATGGACGAAAAAGACCTGTCCTCCTCGTCGCAACTCGCGCAGCACCGCCTCCCGGATCAGCTCATCGGAAAAGCGCGCGACAAATGTCTTGATGGCAAGGCGGTCTCCCGGCGGAGTATCGATAATGGAAAGATCGCGAATACCGGCCAGAGACATGTTGAGGGTTCTGGGTATGGGTGTCGCGGTAAGCGTCAACGCATCCACCACTGCCCGGTACTGTTTCAGCTTCTCCTTGTGGGAGACGCCGAAACGGTGCTCTTCATCAATGATAATCAAACCGAGATCCTTGAAACAGACATCCTTTTGCAGAAGACGATGGGTCCCGATGATGATGTCCAGTCCCCCCTTCTTCAATTGTTCCAGGGTCGCCTTTTGTTCGCGCGGAGTTCGGAATCGTGAGAGCATATCGATCGTTACCGGATAGGCTTCGAATCTTTTGCGGAAGGTTTCCAGGTGTTGCTGGGCAAGGACGGTAGTGGGAACAAGCACAACAACCTGCTTGCCATCCATGACCGCCTTGAACGCCCCCCGCATGGCAACTTCGGTCTTGCCGTATCCCACATCACCACATACGAGACGATCCATCGGCTTGGAACTTTGCATGTCACTGATCACATCCTCAATCGCACGCATCTGATCCGGAGTTTCTTCGAAAGCAAACGAAGCCTCAAATTCGCGCCACAGGTCATCAGGAGGAGAGAAAGCAAACCCCTCATGCACCTGGCGAGCCGCATAGATTTTGAGAAGATCCTCGGCCATCTCCTCGATCGCCTCACGCGCCTTGGCCTTCTTTTTCTCCCAGCCGACCCCACCGAGCTTGTCCAGAGAGGGCTGAATATTTTCCGCGCCGACATAGCGCTGTACAAGATTGATCCGATCCACGGGCAGGTAAAGCTTGTCTCCGCCGGCATACTCAAGGAGCAGAAAGTCCTCGCCTATCAGGTCAAATTCCAGGTGCTGCAATCCTCGGTATATTCCGAGACCAAAATCAACATGCACCATGAAATCCCCTGGCTTGAGTTCTTCAAGGGAGACCAGAATCTGTTTTTTCCTGATATCGGAAATATCACGTCGCTTGACCCTTTTGCCAAAGATCTCTTCCTCACCAATGACGACAAGACCTTCCTCAAACAGACGAAACCCTCGGGAAATCTCTCCCATGATCAACTGTACGCCGGCCCCTTCAGTGGCCTTTTTGCCGGGAAAAGCCTCTTCGGTACATGTCAGGGGAAGGTTGTACGGACGGAGCAGTTCATCGAGACGTTGGATCTGACTTTGCTGGTGGCAAACAATGAAAATTCGGCAGTTCTCCTCCAACCAAAGGGAAAGACGTCCCACAAGCGGACGCAGGACCCCTTCGCTGTCGGCAGACATTGTCAGCCTCAGATCATCGTTTTCCATTACCGAAAAACGGACACAGGGCGTCGTGTCAGCTCGTTCTTCAATCTCAAGAAAGGGAATCGAGACCCGCCGCTTGTCCGACACCAGAGATGTCAACTCGTCGGGACGCAAACAGAGCTCCTTTCCCTGGCAGATAATTGAGCTTTTCTCTTCCGCACGCTGCTCTGCGGCAAAAAACTCTTCGGCAAACTGCACCGCCGCCTCGGTAACCGCCATGGCATCGACCTCAACCACGACAGCCCCGGCGCCGGCATAATCAAAAAGTGTTTCCAGTCCCGGGTGCAGCAGGGGTTTGAGGTATTCGACCCCGGGAGGATACATGGCCTGCTGCAATTGCTCCAATAACTCCCTGCGACGGGTGGTCGGTATTCCGAGGGCGTCGCAACGCTCTTTCAGTCGAGGTGCAAAGCTCTGAACAACGGCTTCGGATAGAATAATCTCCCGCGATGGAAGAACCACCAACTCCTCCAGGGGATGGAGGGAACGCTGAGTAACCGGATCAAAGGTGCGGATTGACTCTACGAAATCGCCGAAAAATTCGATTCTTACAGGGGTTGAGAGATTGGGAAGAAACATGTCGACGATCCCGCCGCGAACCGACGCACAGCCCCTGTCTTCCACAAGGGGAACCATGGAGTAGCCAAGGTCGACAAGTTTACGCAGGAAAATTTCCCGGTCTATCTCTTCTCCGACCACAAGATACTGTGAATGATCTGCCAGAACGTTCCGGGGAAGCACTCGTTGCATCAGAGCGGAAACCGGCAATACAATCAAAGAAGCTTTCCCTTCCAGCAGTGCCGCAAGGGTGTTCAGTCGTTCGGCGCTGATATCTGCATGAGGGGAGACCTGCTCAAAGGGGCTGGTTTCCCAGGAAGGAAAAGAGTAGATGGTTTGCGGCCGATCCGAATAGAATCGCGCTTCGCGCAAAAATTCTTCTGCTGTATCGCTATCAGGCAGTACTACGAGGAAGGGGATGGAAAGCTTTTCCGCCAGTTTGGTTACCAGAAAAGCGGGTGACGAGCCTCTCAAGCCGGCAAGTTTGATATGCGCGGCTTGCGGTTCAAGAACGTCAGCTATCAGTTTCAGTTTTTCGAAAAAGCTCTGGTTTTGAATCATGAGATATGTCCGGCATGGTGGGAATTCAAGCAATCACAATTTCGCAGAAGGGGCAAAGAAGAGGGCACACTCGCTTCTGCACACTTATAGTACGATAGCAGAATATGGAGCGGGAATCCAGCAGTCATCAAGGCGATTCGTACATTAAAAGGAATCCAAACGTACCATCACGAACGGTGCAGGAAAGAACGTGTCCGTAGGCAGCCGGCTACCGCAATCTTTCTTAAGAACTGGGGACGATAAAAAAGAAATGATATTCAGGACATATTTTCTGAACGGAACCGGACGCAAGAACGTAACGGAACGGGAGTCTTGGAAGGACAGGATGTTACTTACCTTTTTTCAAATCAATCAGTATGAGCTTTGCAACAGCCTTCAACGTCTCGAAGACACCTTCGCCACTCATGGCACAGGCTTCAAAATCAGGGACATTCATCAGGTTCAGTTCCCGACGCATTTCCTCAACGGGAACGACATTGGCAAGATCTCGCTTATTGTACTGGATTACATAGGGGAGTTTTCCCAATTCGTAGCCCTGTTCCCTCAGATTTATCTCGAGGTTGTCAAGGGATTCCAAATTGGCATCCATCCGTTCTTCCTGAGAGTCGGCGACAAAGACGACACCGTCAACACCCTTAAGAATCAACTTTCGCGAGGCATCGTAGAATACTTGACCCGGAACCGTGTAAAGATGAAATCTGGTTTTAAATCCCTTTATTTCGCCCAGGGCAAGGGGAAGAAAGTCGAAAAAGAGGGTCCTCTCCGTTTCCGTAGCAAGACTGATCATCTTCCCTTTTGCCTCGGGTGCTGTTTTCAAATAGACAAATTGAAGGTTAGTCGTCTTACCGCAAAGACCAGGCCCGTAGTAAACAATCTTACAGTTAATCTCACGGGAGGCGTAGTTGATGAAAGACATCTGGCGTCACCTCTGATGATGAAGTACTTTCTAAAATACTGCGCACAACACGATGTACGTCTTCCGGAAACCAGCAGTTTCTCATCCGAAGATTCCGGAGGGAACCTGACTAGCTAAAAAGGTTATCTATATCGTCGTCGGTTATCTCGGCGAAAGGGAACTCGTTCTCGCCGCTTTTTTCACGCTCTTCGGCCCTTTTCGCAAGACTTTCAAAAATATGGGTAAGTTCTTCCGAAGCCTTTTTCACCCTGAGACGAACAAGGCCCAAGGAGGAGCGGCTATCAAAGAGCACAACCAGGATAACCCGGCTGCCGACAATGGAGATATGCAGATTATCCTTTTCCCCTTCGTGAAAGAGGATCGAAAACTCTTTTTCGCCGATCAACTTCGCCATCCCGCCAGTTGCCGCGATGTTTCCCGCGGTGAGCGAGGCCAGGGATGTCGTGTCGAAACGTTCGGTTTCTCCCACACCCGAGATTAACTGACCGTTTTTGTCCACCAGGAAAATAACCTTGGCATTGGCTTCTCTCAGCAGTTTATCCAAAATATGATTCAGCTGCTTGAAGTCGTCGTCATACATGACCATTTGCGCAGTCGACATTGCACACACCCCTCGTGCTGTACGAATTAATTGGGCAGCGGGTCATTTTATAACAAAACCGCCCAGACTTATCAAGGTTTTAAATTATCCTAACAATACCGCGACATACACGAAAAGCCCTGAATCTGAATCCGGGACCATTCTACGGTATGACAAAAAAAATGCTCCGGAAAGCCGAGACCTTCCGGAGCAGGTAAAGCACCTTGGTTAGGCATGTTTAGTTTTTACTTTTCCTCGTCGCCTGAATAGATCAATTTTGCCATCTGCTGATAGAGGGAAAAACGACGAGCAGTCCACTCGTTCGCCTGCTTGAAAAGGCGTTCGGCACCTTTCGGATTAACCTTTTTCAACACGCGGTAACGATTCTCTCCGAGAGCATATTCCTCGAACGAGAGGGTCGGAGCCTTGCTGTCCAGTTGGAGCGGATTCTTCCCTTGCGCAGCAAGCGCCGGATTATAGCGGAAAAGTGGCCAGTGTCCGCACTCGACCGCTTTTTTCTGTTCTTCGATGCCGCAGGTCATGTTTATCCCATGGGCAATGCAGTGGGAATAGGCAAGGATGAGTGAAGGCCCATCAAAAGCCTCTGCTTCAATAAACGCTTTAACGGCCTGGGCCGGATAGGCCAAGGAAACCGAGGCAACATAGGCGGTGCCGTAGGTCATGGCAATCAGGCCAAGGTCTTTTTTCGGCATGGCTTTACCACCCGCAGCAAACTGGGCAACCGCCCCGAGCGGTGTCGCCTTTGATGCCTGACCACCGGTATTGGAATAGACCTCGGTATCAAGAACCAGGAGATTGATGTTTTTACCCGAGGCGATAACATGGTCAAGGCCGCCAAAACCGATATCGTACGCCCAACCGTCTCCGCCGAGGCCCCAAACCGACTTTTTCACCAGATAATCGGCAACGGACAGGAAACGTTTCGCTAAAGGGCCGTTGCAGGAGGCAAGCTTTTCCTTCAGGATAGCTACACGCCCACGCTGCGCTTCGATACCCGCCTGAGTGGATTGATCAGCATCTTTGATGGCAACGAGGATGTCATTGATATCAGCGGCACCCGTGCAATCGGATCCCATAACCTGCACCAGCATCTCGTTAGCCATTTGCGAAAGCTTGTCGACCGTCAGCCGCATTCCGAGACCAAACTCGGCATTGTCCTCAAAAAGAGAATTAGACCAGGCCGGGCCACGACCATCAGCGCGTTTCGTCCATGGCGTAGTAGGGAGGTTACCGCCGTAAATGGAAGTACAGCCGGTAGCGTTGGCAATAAGAGCCCGGTCACCGAACAGCTGCGAGAGCAGCTTCACATAGGGCGTTTCCCCACAGCCGGCGCATGCGCCGGAAAACTCGAACAACGGCGTAATCAGCTGACTGCCTTTCAAGGTATCCCTTTTCACCAGTGAGGTATCGGTATCAGGAATAGTGAGGAAAAAATCCCAGTTCTTGGCTTCCCTTTCCCGGATGGGAGCCTTGAAAGTCATATTTATTGCTTTGTGCTCCGGGTCTTCCTTGCTTTTTGCCGGGCAATTCTGAACGCAGACACCGCAACCGGTGCAATCTTCCGGCGCCACCTGGACGCTGCACGTCATCCCCTTTAAATCCGCGCCACGGGCATCAGCGGAAAGGAAGCTTTCCGGTGCTCCTTTCAGGAACGAGGGGTCATAGACCTTCATCCGGATGGTTGCGTGGGGACAGACAAAGGAGCAGATAGCGCATTGAATGCAGAGATCCTTGTCCCACTGGGGAACGTCAACAGCAATATTTCTCTTTTCAAAGCAGGATGAGCCGGTCGGGAAGGTACCATCCGCAGGCATCGCCGACACCGGGAGCTGATCGCCGCGACCGGCAATGATCTCCGCGGTGACATTCCGGAGGAATTCCGGGGCATCCGGGCTGATCGGCGACTTGATGGTGATCTTGCTGGTTGCCTTTTTCGGTACCGTGACTTCGAAGAGGTTCTCGAATGTTGCATCAACAGCCTGGTTGTTCATTGCGACAACCCGCTCACCCGCCTTGCCATAGCTTTTCTTGATGGCATCCTTAATGGATTTAACGGCGGTTTCAATGGGAATCACGTTTGAAATCTTGAAGAAGGCGGTCTGCATGATGACATTGATGCGAGCCCCGAGACCCAATTCTTCCGCCAATTTCACCGCATTGATCACATAGAACTTGAGTTTCTTGTCAATGATCTGCTGCTGAACTTCGCGGGGCATATTATCCCAGACTTCATCCTTGTCGTAGAGAGAGCAGAGCAGGAACGGTGCGCCGTCCTTCGCCTTTGAGAGCATGTCGTACTTTTCCAGGAAGGTGAAGTTATGGCAGGCAACAAAATCGGGCCGTGTAACAAGGTATGGCGCCCTGATAGGATTCTTGCCGAAACGGAGATGTGAAATAGTAACGGTACCGGCCTTTTTGGAGTCATAGACAAAATAGGCCTGGACATTATTGTCGGTTTTTTCGCCAATGATCTTGATGGAGTTCTTGTTGGCGCCGACCGTTCCGTCAGAACCGAGTCCGAAGAACACGGCTGAATAGATCCCGGATGCAATATTGGTAAAGGAGGGATCATAGTCGATGCTCGTGCCGCAGACATCTTCGTTGATACCGACGACGAAATGATTCTTCGGCTTCTCCTGTGCCAGGTTATCAAAGATTCCCTTGACCATTGCCGGCGTAAATTCCTTGGAGCCAAGGGCATAGCGGCCGCCGACGATTGTCGGGTAGGAGCTGAAAGGGGAGGACTTTTCCTCCATCTTTTCGCCGATAGCGGTTCGGACATCAAGATACAGCGGTTCGCCAAGCGAGCCGGGTTCCTTGGTCCGATCCATGACAGAAATTTTCTTGACGGTCGACGGCAGCCCGGCAACAAATGCATCGGCGGGGAAAGGACGATAAAGCCGAACCTTCAGTACGCCGACCTTTTCACCACGGGCAACCAGGGTTTCCACGGTTTTGTGCACGGCATCGGCCCCGGAGCCCATAATAACAACCACCCGGTCTGCATCAGGCGCGCCAACATAGTCAACCAACTTGTATTGACGACCAACTATCTTGGCGAATTTATCCATTTCATCCTGAACGATCTGCGGGGTCGCCAGGTAATACTTGTTAACCGTCTCCCGGCCCTGGAAATAGACGTCCGGGTTCTGGGAAGAACCGCGCAACACCGGATGATCAGGAGAAAGAGCGCGCTCACGATGCGCGACAATCAGATCTTCATCAAGCATGGCCCGCATATCGTCATAGGTCATCTCTTCCACTTTTTGAACTTCATGGGAGGTGCGGAACCCGTCGAAGAAATGCAGAAACGGCACACGCGAGCGAAGCGTGGCTGCCTGAGAAATCAGGGCGAAGTCCATGACTTCCTGGACATTGTTCGAGCAAAGCATTGCCCATCCGGTAGAGCGGCATGCCATCACGTCTGAATGGTCGCCAAAGATGGAAAGCGCCTGGGCGGCAATGGCACGTGCAGAGACATGAAAAACGGTTGCAGTTAACTCGCCCGCGATCTTGAACATGTTAGGGATCATCAGGAGCAATCCCTGGCTGGCCGTAAAGGTCGTCGTTAAAGCCCCGGCCTGAAGTGCGCCATGAACCGCTCCGGCTGCGCCCCCCTCCGATTGCATCTCAGTTACCAGGGGCACAGTGCCCCAGACATTCTTTTCACCCTTGGCACTCTTTTCATCGGAAATTTCACCCATAACAGAAGATGGTGTAATGGGGTAGATTGCGATTACTTCGTTAGTTGCATGGGCTACATAGGCTGCGGCGGTGTTACCATCGATCGTAACCATTTTGCGTTTCATGCAAAACTCCTCCTTGACTTGCTGTTCTGACCGTAACAGGTCATTATTTGGGTCTCATGCGGCTGCTTGAGCCGTCAGAGCTCGTTGCGACCTTCCAAGGCTCTCTGCACCGTGGCAGCGTCCACATATTCGAGGTCACCGCCAATGGGCATGCCGTGAGCAAGTCGGGTAACTTTTATGGCGAGTGATTTGATGAGTCCGCTCAAGTAGAGCGCCGTCGCCTCACCTTCGACGGTAAAGTTGGTTGCCAGAACAATTTCACGGATTCCGGAACCTTCAAGACGCCGCATAAGCTCGGCGATCTTCAGATCTCCCGGCATCACACCATGTAGCGGGGAAAGTGCTCCGTGCAATACATGATATCGCCCCCGGAAAGCGCCACTGCGCTCAACGGCCAGCAAATCCTGGGGTTCCTCTACAACACAGAGGATCGATTCGTCTCTCGTTCCGGTACAGAGGCAACAAGGGTCATCTTCCGTAATTCCATAACAGACCGAGCAGAATCTGACGTTCTTGCTGACGTCAAGCAGGCTCTCGGCCAGGGACTGGGCCATCCTCGGTGATTTCAAGATATGAAAAGCCAGCCGTAGCGCCGTCCTCTCTCCGATTCCGGGCAACTTCTTCAATTCACCAATAAGCCTGGTCAGGGATTGCGAAAAATGTATCATAATGGTAAAAAAAATAGAACCTTTTTTTACGATAAATAAAATAGTCTCGACTACATTTTACAACAACTAAAAAGCTACTGTTTTTGTGATGAATTTTGAAATATAACAATTTTCTACAAAGAGTAAAAGCATAAAATTCAAAGAAATCCTATCCCGCTGTTTCCCAGAGCATTTCCTGTCCCACGAAAAAAAGAAAAGCCCGAGAAGGCAGGACAAAATAGCCAACCTCCGCGGGCCAGTCGGTAACACATTTCAGAGGCAGCCGCACTTTTGATAAGTATTTCAGAATAGTCCAGGAATATTCAGTCCGCCGGTTATTCTCTCCATTTCGGCAGACACCTCGCTTTGAACCTTTTTGAGAGCCTCGTTAATCGCCGCCATCACCAGGTCCTGGAGCATTTCCACATCCTCAGGATCAACCGCCTCTTTTCGAATCGACAGGGACATGACCTGATTTTTTCCATTCACGACAGCAGTTACTGCTCCGCCACCGACAGAAGCTTCGGCGGTTCGCTGACTGGCCTCTTCCTGAAGGCGAGCCATCTTTTGCTGCATCTGCTGAGCCTGCTTCATTATCTGCGCTAAACCCTTGGACATTAGTATGTTTCCTCCTTTGCATCAGCATCGCGCTCTAGTGCTTCTATTTCGGCGATTTCTGCGTTAAATATCTCGACGGCCGCCGCAACGAGAGGGTGCTTTCGTGCAATTTGCTCTAACTGCTGCTGTCGTCCGTCAGCCTCAAGGCTTTTTTTTTCCTGTACTGTCGGCGGGAGCCCTCGGTTCTCGCCATTGAGCGGAGTCAACCGGACAGTGGGTGTCGCCTTGCAAAAACGTGCCGCCAACTCCGTGAGGGCCGCCATCGAATCAGCATCCTGGAGGCAGGAAAGATGAAAGGATCCTTTTGAAAAACCTATTTCAACATCTTTCGCAGTAAATTGCAGCGGTCGGCCATGCTCCAGCAGTTTACCAATACTTTTCTTCTCCCTGTTGACAAAGGCGACAAAGCCTGCCCAGCCTTCTCCAGCAAAACTCGCAGGAGCTGGTTCTGCGGAAACAGGCGTGACGGTGGGCACTTCCATAGCACGAGCCGCAACAGGAGCTTTTGGCGGCAGGGACGGAGGTGCGGCTGCCGGGGGCGAAAGAATTTTCCCGGAGGACCCCTCCAGCATCCGCAGTCGCTCGATGATTTCATCCACGGGGACGACAGGCAAAAGTGTACACATTTTCAGCAGAGCCATTTCCAGGATAAGGCGCGTAAAACCGGAAAGTGACATCTCCGCCTCTGCCTTCAGCAGAATGGACAGGTACCTCTGCAACTGGTCGAGGGTTCCAGTCGAGGCTTGCTCCCGGACATCCGCCAATTCACCTTCCGCAAGATCCAGAAGCTCGGCGGGGCTTGCCGACACCTTCGACACAACGATATTCCTGAAGTGGTCGATAAGCTCTTGACAGAAACTGCGCATGTTGTAACCGAAGGAATCAACACGCGCCACAATATCGAGAGAAGCTCGGCAGTCCCTGGCAAAGACTGCTCGAGACGTCTCGAGAAGCAACCGCCTGTCCACTACACCAAGAAGGGCAATTACCTCGTCGTCGTCTACGCTGTCACCACAAAATGCCAGGACTTGATCAAGGGTTGACAGGGAATCCCGCATACTGCCGTCCCCCTTGCGGGCCACGGCAGTAAGGGACGCCTCGCTGACAGCAACCTTTTCTTCAGCCACGATTGTTCGCAGCCGGTCCACAATCTTGGGAAGCGGAATTCTTTTAAAATCGAATCGTTGACAGCGGGACAGAATGGTAATGGGGACCTTATGGGGTTCCGTAGTGGCAAAGATGAATTTTACGTGGGAGGGCGGTTCTTCCAGTGTCTTGAGGAGTGCGTTGAAGGCACTTGTGGAAAGCATGTGAACTTCATCGATGATGAAAATTTTAAATCGGCAACGGGAGGGAAGATATTTGACATTCTCTCTGAGTTCACGAATATCCTCGACACCGGTGTTGGAAGCACCGTCGATCTCGAATACATCCACGGAATTTCCGGCCGTTATCTCAAGACACGCCGGGCAGGCGTTGCAAGGTTCCGCAGCCGGTCCTTTTTCGCATTGGAGGGCTTTGGCGAGAATACGCGCAGCACTGGTTTTACCGACCCCGCGGGCACCAGTAAACAAAAAGGCATGGGCAACCCGGCCAGACTCGATTGCATTCTGCAGCGTCCGGCAGACATGCTCCTGACCGATAAGATCACCGAATGTCTGTGGTCGCCATTTTCTCGCTAAGACTAGGTACGACAAAGGTGGTTTCGCCCCACTGCAGACGGTTTCGGAAAATGCGGAAAAACCTTGAAGATCAAGGTATGACAGACACGTCTACTTCGAGCCCTGACTTCATTTCCCGCTGCTTCCCGCTGACCCGTACTGTTTCAGAAAGTCCGTAACTGATATCACCGCTACACCTTCGAGCACGTGACGGGAAAAAATTGGATGGGAAGTGGATGAAATCTTTACGGACACAACTGATAGCTGGGCTACCCCACGGCACACGGTGACGGTTACTGCCGCTGCTTCCTTCCGGATCTGACGGAGTTCATAACCTGCCGTTGCGTGAGACCCAGCTATCAGCTGTGTCCGCAAAACACGAAACAGGCACTATCCCGACCTGGGGCCGATACTCGGCTCGACGGTCCTTCCATTCGGGATACTGCCTGCCTATCTGAAAACAATCCATCTCATGCAAATGAAATATGGCGGAGAGAGAGGGATTTGAACCCTCGGTACGCTATTAACGCACACACGATTTCCAATCGTGCTCCTTCAGCCGCTCGGACATCTCTCCGTGAACGGGAAATATATATGAATCATTGTCCCGTTGTAAAGATTTATTTTCAGCAGGCCGATGTCCAGGGTCGACAGCGACCTCCCGGGCAGGAGCCTGTCGGACTTAGGAAATCGAAGCGAAAATTCGGCTGGGCGAGGATAGATTTTGTCGATTTTGTAGGGTAATAGTTGTTCTATTTCCCAAAAAAGCGGCGAAATATGGACCGTCCAGACGGAGTTGCAGCAGATTTACCCTAAGTCCGACAGGCTCCTAGGGAGGCGTTTCTTTTATTTGCCTAATCGGCACAAAAGAACTATCTTAAAATTCAACTACTACAGGGACGGCACATCAAAACCGCCCTTCGAGAAAGAGGTATTATTATGAAAAAAACCGTAGTCATCCTGATTGCAATCGCCCTTGCCACCTGCCCCTCCCTGACAGCCCTTGCTGCCGAGCCTGTAGCAAGCAGCGCCCCGAAAACAACTCTCACCGAAAAGAGTGTCGCGCCGGAAGTAATGCCAACCGAACCCAAAATCGGCACCTCTCCCGCGCCGGCATTGCCCGTCAAGACGGAACAGAGCATAAAAATAGGTTTCATTGACATGGCAAAAATTGCACGTGATTCGAAACCTGGCAAGGCTGTCTATGCCGAGGTCAAGGCAAAGATGGAAAAATACCAGAAACAGATCAAGTCGAAAGAGACACAGCTGCAGAAACAGAAGGCCGCCATAGAAGCCCAAATGCCCTCACTCACTCCAACCCAACGAGCAGCCAAAGCGCAAGAGTTCCAAAAGAAACTGGAAGGTTTCCAGGGGTATATCCAGAAAGCCGAGAAAGATGTTCGTTCCAGAGAAGCGGAGCTGCTGAAAAAACTCTACCAGTCTGTCGAAAAGTCTGCAGGCGACTACGGCAAGACAAACGGATATGCCGCCATCGTCATGAACAAGGAAATCCTCTACACCGGCAGCAACGTTGAAGTTCAGGATTTGACCGCGGAAACAATTAAAATGATTAATGGGAATTAAGGCAAATAGCAAACACCATCAGCATGCTTTCAGCCGGTGCCGCCCACCTTTCGGGGGCACCGGATAACGGCATGAATATCAGAACGGTTCGGCACGGCACCCGCGTCCCTCTCAAACAAATAAAAAACAAGACGTTTCAGGCCCCTTGCCTGGCCGAATGTTATCAACGAAGACCTATCCGGTGAAGAAAGAGGCCTAGAAACTTATTCAAGGGGTTTGAGCGTGGGAGAAACGGTATGACCGGAGATTTACGCTTACCGAACTCATTGAGTTTCTCGAGGAACTCAGCGCTTCCGCCCAGCACCACACCCTCCCGCAGCGTCCGAAGGGCCTCTGACCTGTTACCGGTAAGCATCTGAATTTTTCCAAGATTAAGATAGTGTTCGGGGTTGTTCGGCTCATGCTCCAAAGAAATCATGCAGAGTTCGGCACCTCGAGAAACCTGCCCCCTCTCCTTCGCAATACAGTATCCAAGGTAAGAATACCAGCCCTTGTTGTCCTGAAGGATCAGGGCCTTCTCAAGACAGGCCAATCCCGTCACGGTATTCTCCATGGCAATGGCTCTTCGTGCGCGCTCGAACTCGAGCACCCCTTCTCCAATCGCCTGCGGTTCCATTAAACCCTCCTGCTCCGAACCCACCCGTGATGAGTGGCACTACGTCGGCATACTCGCACAGGCGGTTAGCCAGTCTGCAGGTAACCGAAGTTTGAGAAAATTTTTGCCTGCTCGGGAGATACAAGCGGAAATCTCACTGCTTGTTGTTAGATTCCGCCGATAGTACGGGGGAAAAATTCAGTAAGTGTAGGGGAAGCCACCGGAGAGGTCAAGGAGAAACCCTTCCGATCCATCCGGGCCTTTGATCCAGGCAATACAACTCACATCTATTGACAAGCACCCGGATCGAATTACGCTTTGAACAGGAGGTTTCTCCATGGGCAAACATCTGGTTCTGATCGGCGGTGGACACGCCCACATGACATCACTGGTGAATATCGATCAGCTGACGGCACGTGGGCATCAGGTAACGCTGGTCAGTCCTTCTCCGTATCATTATTATTCCGGTATGGGACCCGGCATGCTCGGAGGATTCTACGATCCATCCCAGGCACGTTTCCATGTCGGCAAGATGGCTGAAGAGCGCGGGGCAGAGTTTATCCAGGACACTGCAGTCAGAATCGATCCCCATGGAAAATCAATACTCCTGAAATCAGGCCAACACATCTCCTATGACGTTGCCTCCTTTAATATCGGCAGTGACGTTCAGCTTGCCCCGCTGGTCAAAAGCGCTGACAATGTTATCCCGGTCAAGCCGGTTCTGAACCTCTATAAAGCCCGCACCTCTCTGCTTCGCGAGATCAGGCGCCGACCGCTGGAAATTGTCGTGATTGGTGGTGGATCCGCCGGAGTGGAAATCTCGGCAAATCTTTGGCGACTCTTCCGTGATGAGCCGAACCGGGCAACGATAACCCTTGTCGCAGGCGGCGAATTACTCCGGCACGCCCCGGAACGGGTCGGTCAACTGGCACAGGACTCTCTCCTGGGAAAAAACATCCGGATACTGACAGGGGTACGAGGGAAACATACTGAAATGGGAGTTGTAACACTCTCGGACGGAACTCGCCTTAGCTATGATTTCGTCTTTATTGCCACGGGCATCAAGCCTTCAACACTTTTCAAAGACTCCAATCTTCCAACCGGTGTCGACGGAGGCATGCTCGTCAATTATTACCTCCAGAGCACCACACATCCGGATCTTTTCGGAGGCGGAGACTGCATCTCCCTGGAAGGGTCTCCCCTGGCCAAGGTTGGGGTCTATGCCGTCCGCCAGAACCCGGTTCTTTTTTACAACCTGGCAGCCTCATTGGAAGAGACGCCGTTACAGTCTTTTGAACCCGGACCCGCCTATATGCTGATTCTAAATATGGGTGACAGACGAGGAATCCTCTGGAAGAAGTCGCTCACCCTGGACGGCAGGCTTTCTTTTTTCTTGAAAGTTTTTATCGATCGCCGCTTTATGAAAAAATATCAAGTCTCAGGGGAACGAAGCGAATCATCCCATGAAGTAGACACGGGGTAAAAGGAGTCGCACATGGCAATCAGGGACTATTTCCGAAAAATAGCATCTCGTTCCGCCGATGATGTCAGGAAAATGATAGACACAAAGAACCCTGATGAGTATTCCATCGTCGACGTACGACAGCCGGGCGAATTCCGGCAGGGGCATGTGCCGGGTGCAAAACTCATCCCGCTTGACGACCTGCCTGAGCACCTTGAAGAACTTGACCCGAGCAAACCGACGCTCGTGTACTGTGCCGCCGGAGTAAGGAGCCGGGCAGGAGCCTCGATTCTGACGCGGGCCGGCTTTGCTGAAGCATACAGCATGGAAGGGGGCATCCGCGCCTGGAAGGGCTTGATAGCGGAAGAACTTCCCGAGGCCGGAATGACATGGTTCAACTCGGCCCGAAACACGGAAGAACTCATCGGCCTTGCCTGGCTGCTAGAGGACGGCATGCGTTCCTTTTATCTGGAAATTGCCAAAGGACTCGACAGAAGTGAAGACGCTCAGCTTTTCATGGAACTCGCCGGTGCCGAGCTTCATCATAAAAATGCACTACTGAAACTCTATCGGCAACAAAACGACAGGGATCCGGGTGCCAATTTCCCGGCAGGTGTTCTGAACGAGCAACCGCTGGAAAAGTATCTGGAAGGAGGAGTACTGCTGAGCGAGGCACTTGCCTGGACCGCCAAGAAAGATGCGAAAGAAATTCTTGAATTTGCCATGTCTCTCGAAGTGGGCTCTTATGATCGATACCTCACTCTTCGGGATCAATTCAAAGAGGAAAGCGCCCGAGAAGTGTTCGGGCTGTTGGCAGCCGAAGAAAAGGCTCATCTCAAGAGACTTACCGGACTCTTTGAAAAAGAGCTCACATGACAACTTCAGGCAAAACTGTCTCCGACCACACGTCCCAGCTCCGATCAGCTGCTTCAGGTTAGGTCCTTATACTTGCCTCCCGGTCCAAATCTGATCGAAAGTGCCGGAGACGTATACGAACACTGCTCGTCTTGACCGGTCGCGGTACCTGCAAGTACTGCTAGGAGCGCTTTTTGAGGCAAAAGAACAACTATTGCCCTGCAAAATCGACAAAATCTGTCCTCGCCCAGCCAAATTTTCGCTTCGATTTCCTAAGTCCGACAGACTCCTAGAAAATCTTGTACCAGACGTTCATGCTCTCAAGCCTGCCGGAAATATTGGTGTTGTTGGTGAGAGTCCCGCCGAAGCTGTATCCGTTACGGGCAAAGGTAATATTCATACCGAACGAGTAGGCGCGAGCAATGGTGAAGAGTGACCGGATACCGCGACCTCTGACCGTTTCCTCCATTTCTCGAAGTAAGTGAAGGGCAAATCCGTTCCCGCGAAAGGCAGGGGGAGTAGCAAAATCGGTCATTTCGGCTGACGCGGAACAGGCATCCATTTCAGCGGAGGAAAGGGCGGCGATTGTGCTGCCGTTCCAGATTCCGAAGAACAGCGTTGCATCGTTCATGGCGGCACGCAGGAAAGCAGGGTCGTGAATCGGAAAAGGGTAACTGACAAAGACCTCGCGGTAAATCTTCGCCATCTCTTCTCCATCTTCTTCCCGTGCAGTGCGGACAGCAAAATCTGACGGCAGAGGAGTGGGTGTTGAAACCACGGCAGTTGTCCCGGCCACAGCAAGAACTTCGCTGACCAGTTGCGACGCCTGTTCCCGAGCTCGAGACTCGGTAAAATATTTCCCCATAAAGCAGAGATCTTCCCCGCCGGGATAGAAGCCCGGTATGCGGGCCTCCTCGGCATAGCCGCCAACATGAAAACGTTCCCTTGCCCACGCGGGAACCTTGGCGAATATCTTGGAGTACCCGCGGGAAGTAGCAAGCAGATCAAGACTGCTGACAATCTCGCCGCTATCCTCCTCGTGCAGTTTCATCAGGTAAGCTCTGTCATTATGTGGCCCATGGTGGCAGAGAGAGCGTCCGATGCTCTCCAATGAATCATGCATTGGTCCTCCGTTTCATGCGGTCGTTGTCCTCCGGTGTCAGGGAGATGGTGTCATCATGGTCCGCCAATATACGCATGATACCGGTCGCTTCATATTCTTCCGCACCCTCAAGGTTCAGGTGGAGTTTACAGTCGGCGCAATTGCGGTCGCAGAACACCGGCTCATAATTATCCGGTTCCTGGTAACTGGTTATCACTCCCTCATAATTCCTCAACACAACCTTGTTTGTTGCCAGGGTGATGAGATAGTTCGGCATCACGGGAATTTTCCCGCCGCCGCCCGGCGCGTCGATCACATAGGTGGGCACCGCAAAACCACTGGTATGACCGATAAGGCTTTCCATAATTTCCATGCCCTTGCCGACTGTGGTCCGGAAGTGCGACAATCCCTCGGAGAGATCACACTGATAGAGATAGTAGGGGCGCACCCGGTTTTCCACCAACTTCTGGACCAACGCCTTGATGATATGCGGACAATCGTTGATCCCGGCCAGCAGGACAGTCTGGTTGCCAAGGGGAATCCCGGCATTTGCCAGTTTTGCCAAGGCTTCCTTGGCCGACGGAGTTATTTCCCGAGGGTGGTTGAAATGGGTATTGACCCAGATCGGGTGATGCTTTTTGAAGACTTCGAGCAACGACTCGGTAATGCGATACGGCAGAACGACCGGCATCCGCGTTCCAATCCTGACCACCTGGACATGGGGAATAGTGCGCAACTCCGTCAGGATCCAGTCGAGATATTCATCGGAAAGCATGAGCGGATCCCCGCCGGAAAGTAGAACATCACGAATCACCGGCGTCTGACGGATATATTCCAGACCCTTATTGATTTCTTCTCGATCAGGAATGGACTCGAGGTCGCCAACCTTTCGCTTCCGGGTGCAGTGGCGGCAATACATCGAACAGACGTTACTGACATGAAAAAGAACCCTGTCGGGGTAGCGGTGAGTTATCCCCGGCGCAGGACTGTCAGCCTCCTCGTGAAGCGGATCTGCGTGGTCACATTGACTAACCACAAGTTCTTTTGGAGAAGGAAATGACTGCCTGAAAATCGGATCTGTGGCATAATCATTTTTGTCAATGAGTGATAAGTAGTATGGCGTTATTGACAGAGGGAATTTTTGCAGTGTTTTTTCTACTTCATTCAGTTCATCATCAGAAAATTTAACTCCGAGCAGATGTTCTAATGTTTTTACATCTCTGACTGAATGTCTGACCTGCCACTTCCAGTCCCGCCAGCTCGAGACAAGATAATTATCACCGATTTTATTTGCAATTTCCTTTTGTTCATTGGTATAAATATTCATCGATACTCCTTTTTAAAAGCATATTTTTAGCTGCGCAATAACCCAGCGAAGTGCCTAGTATAAATAATTTAAATCTATCTGTCAAATTTCGGAGTCTTTCAAGGCCACAACTAACAGTTATTTTACCAATAATATCAGAGTGTTGTGCAATACAGGCCAGACAAAGAAACAGTGGCGCCGCATGACAAAACGTTGCCAATCGACAAATGTCGTCCGTGATGTCTGAACTGATTGATTATTTGGAGAGAAATGGCGGGAATTGACTATATCTGCAGAAAGCCAACCATCGCCTGACACTGCTCGGCAACAGATGAATTCTTTCACAAAACAGCCCCATCAGTCGTCCGGAAACTGCGCGTCGTGAAATAGCCTGCGCGAGGGCAACTGCCAGCCTCAACACAGAAGGGGGAACGAGGAATCATGTCTGAATTTTTACGTGCAACAACGCTACTCTTTATGCTTTTGAACCCTTTTCTTTTGGTCGTATACCTGATAGACGTTTTCGACAAACTTCCCACATCGACCTTTCGCAAGGTTGTAGTCAGGGCGGCCATTATCAGTATCAGCGTTTTTTCAGTTTCCGCAATTCTTGGAGATGTTTTGTTCAGGGACGTTCTGCAGGCCGAGTTCGCCTCATTTCAGGTTTTCGGAGGCATAATCTTCCTGTTGATCGGGATTCGCTTTGTCTTTGAGGGAAATACGGCAATCAAAGGGCTTCAGGGGGAATCACGTCACATGGCCGGATCTCTTGCCATGCCGATCATGATCGGACCCGGGACCATCGGCGGAAGCATTCTGATAGGGAAACGCCTCAGCCAGACTGAAGCAGTGCTGGCTATTCTGCTGGCGGTTCTGGCAAGCAGTGTCATAATGATCGCACTGAAACATCTTCATGATTATGTCAAAGCGCGCAATGAAGAACTCGTACAACAATATATCGATATTGCCGGACGAGTTACCGCTCTCGTGGTGGGAACTTTCGCAATCGAGATGATAATGAAGGGTATCGCAACATGGACCTTGGCATTCAAGTAGGATCAACCCCAACGTCCCCCCGCTTTTTCCAGAATGGCGCAGAGCACCGGCAGCCTGGGTAACCATCGACGCCGCACGTCGACTCCCCCAAAAAAACAGCGATTATCTGCGGAAGCAGACCATCGCTGTTTGACGAACCAGAAGCGGCAACCATCTCCCCCGGCCGGGAAAGAGACTGACAAGGGTCGGCACAGAGGGTGTTAGACGAAGAACAGCGCGGGAAGCAGAGAAATGCTCTCTTCAAGCTCTTTGTGTACGCGGTAACGGATGGTACCACTCTCGATGCTCACCGAGGCAAAAAACGGGTAAAAATACATATACTCTCCAACCTTCTGCTCAACCTTGCACTGGATGATTTCCCGAATCGATTCAGCCACCGATTCGGCATCGGCAACTGCGGACGAAGACAAAACATGGGCAAGCGAAACCTCGTAGCTCCGCTGTGGCCCTTGTTTGTCCAGCACTTCACGCACATTCTCAAAAAGCACCCTGAAGCAGGCCAGGGCAGGCGGAGTCAGCCTGGTTTTGAATGAAGAAAAATCTGCCGAATTCGTATTGCTCATGGTAACCTCCGGAAATTTTCGGCAGTATACCATAATGCCGCACTGAACAGCAAGGACCCCAATCCTTTCCGCCACAGATGCAATGTCAGTTCACGGCAGTTCTGCCAAGGATATACAAAAAGTTTCTCGTCAGTAGAGGATGGAGATAGGTACCCGAGGCCTCCACCATCATTGCTGCAACGGTTGCATATTCCAGCGCCCCTCGATACGATCGATTGGTGCGAAGAGCATCGAAATAGTCTGAAACCGCTGTGATCTGGCTACAGAGATTCTGGCTCCAGCCAACGGAAACTTTTGGGTATCCGGTACCGTCGTATTTCATATGATGCTCAAAGGAACAGACAACCGCGAGCTTGGGCACACCCGGCATATCAAGCAGATAGTGGGCACCCTGGACAGGGTGCTGATGAATCAATCCGAGTTCTTCCGGGCTTAACGCACATGGCTTGGAAAGGATCTCTTCCGGGACTGACAGTTTGCCGATATCGTGCAGCAATGCGGCAACCCCCACATCGTGGAGAAGGCGCCCTTCAATACCGATGGACTTGGCCTGGGCCAGATTGAGGATACAGACATTGGTGGAATGGGTAAAGGTGTATTCGCCCAAGGCCAGGAGTTTTTCAAGAAGCTTTAGTGATCCGGACATTTTCTCAAACGCATGAATACTCGCGGTAACAATCTCGTTGATCCCTGCCATGCCGAACGCCTTTTTCTCCTTTGCGCAATCGTATACTTCCGCAAAGACTTCCTTTTCGAAACAAGATATTTCCTCAAAGGACAGGCTCGCCTTCTTGTCGACCTCTGCCACCTTGCCCGCGTCAACGGAGTCGGTACATATACCCAATCTTCCCAGCTGGATATGGGCCGATGAGCGGACTCCCGGTACGATGCCAGCCTGTCTGGACAGACTCACAATCAACAACCGCAGCTCATCAAACTCAACCTGCCGCAAAAACTTCAGATGTTCGATGCCTTTCTCATGGAAAATCTTGATAAACTTGCTCAGATAGAGGCTGCCGTCAAGTGGGGTCTTGTTGCAAACCAGCTCATCTTCGATAAGGAGCAGAACAATCTCCTCTTCTGTGGTGAGTGCCGCCTGCAGATAGGCAAACGCTTCCCCTCCCAGACGCTGAACCTGCCGATGATCCGCGGAATACAGCGAAGCGCTCGCCACCGCGGACACTACATAGCGCACGAAGTGTTGAATTTCGGCAAGGATATTCCCTTCGCTCATCCTCTCTCCCCTGGGCAGTCAGTTAATCTCGCGGCAAATCTCGCCAATTCGCTTTTACCCGATGAAGCTACTTTCCGTATCAATACCATGGCTAAAGGATCACGATATTTTACCAGAGAATTCAGAATCTCTTTCTTCAGCATTTTCCACAACGATAATCGCAGGAAATGACGGGCCGCGAGCATCCTGTCGAACAGAGGAAGGACCCTGCTGTCTTCAATTTCGGCAAGAGCTTGAATCGCCGCTTTCTTTTCCGTGGCATCCACCGGCGACATGCCTTTCTTTTCCAGGATACGTATCAGTGCCCCGGCCACTTCCGGATCCCTGCTCTTTCCGGCCTGCAGAATAGCTGATTGGCGGGCGTCCGTGTCCCGGCTCAGCAAATCGTCCAGCAACAGCTTGTCTCCCACTGGATCCCCAAAAGATAGAAATGCTTCAATTACGCGCTGTCTGACTTTCGGGTGCGGGAAACCGGCAACCTTCAGCAGGTGGACCAAAACCTCCGGATCACCACTATGCTCCAGGATGGCCACCAGATTTCTCACGAAATACCAACGACTGTCCCCCAGCCGCGCGCAGGCGGCCTCTTTTGCCCTGCCTGACATCTTGAGAAGCTGATCAAGGAAGTACCGCCTGAAAGTCAGACTTTCTTCTTCTGCCAACCTGTCCAGCAACGGCTCGATAAAGGGTTTTCCTACTCCTTGAATGAGCGCGCCGATTTCCTCGAACTTATCCTTTCCCCAGTTTTCAACGCCTTTGAGCACCTCAGCGATAAACTCAGTGTCTTGGAAGGTTTCCAGTACCTCTTCCTTCAACACAGCCAGTTCTTCATTTTCGAACGGAATTCCACACAAACGGGCATAGATATTCTCCAGGGAGTGAAAATCCCCCACCTCGAGAAAATATCGACAGAGATCATGCAGATTGCGTTTGAGGGCAACTAACTGCTCGGGACCAGCACTTGAAAGGCTTTCCAGGATAATTCTGCTGACCGCTGATTCAACTCGGTCATCCGTGAGGGTTCCGATCAGTCCCTGAAAATCATCCCGAGTTGGCTCCGGGATATTCTGGGAAGCAACTAGTGCCTTCAGGGTCTCCAGGTAATCGGCCGGCACAAAGGTATCAACGCTGTCTTCTTGAAAAACAATGTGCAGCCTGTCTTCCCTCCCTGACGGTTTTATCTGATTTGCTGGCGGTGGCAGAGCCGACTCCTTTTTAAAAGCGTCTGCCAGTTGTTCCATGCTGTCGATAATGTGGGAAGGGAGAACAACGGCTCTTTCCTGTGAGCAGGCAAAAAGCTCCAGCGCAGCTGACGTCGGCAGGAATGGCATAATTTCCATAACGCTGAGGTCTTGTTGCTGGTAGTAGTGCAGCATACTGTCGAAAAACTGCCTCTGCAGTTCCGGCTTCAGCCCGCCGACAAACCTTCCGATGTCTGCTAACGCCCCCTTTTGCGCAGACGAAAGCTGCGCCATTTCCCCGAGTTCCCGAATCAACTCTTCAAGCGCGTCTGCAATTCGAGGTATGGTTTCATGGGACCGGCTGTTCACCATTCCGGCCATATCCTCCGGACAAAGCGGATCCTTCAAATCCAGGCCTGCCTGGAACGAATTATCGGTCCCGTGCATAAGTTTCACGATAAAAGTTTCCCACAAAGAACGGCGACCGGGGATATGTTGGACCCGTTCTTCTTGCGGAACATTCTCTGCTGCCTGAAAAGCATCATACTGAATACGGCAGACCTCCAGATTTCGGATGCCGGCTCCATGCACAACCTGCTCAATCCCCCCTCTAGCGGAAATATCCGCCCTTTTCTCCGCGAGAATCTGACTAAACGCCTCAATTTCAGCAGCGGTAACCCCTTTGCGAAAGGCAATCAGGGCCACTCCATGATGGGCGAGTGTACGAACATAATTCCTTGCTGCCGGAGCAAGAATCCCGAGGGAATCTTCACCGATCATCAAGGTCTCCCGCGCGACCCCCAAAGTAATCGCTTCATGGTTCGCACAGGCGCGGGCAAGCATTTCAGCCGACCGCTCACACGCCTGAACAACAACAGGATGCCCTTTCGGATAGGAGGAAACATTGCGATGCGCACCGCCAAGCTCACGAACAACCGCTCCGATGAGAGCGGCATCAGGGCCGACCGATACGATTTCCATCAGGTCACTTTCCATGAAATTTTTACCCCACAACTGTTACCGTGCCGGCATGAACACTCTTATAAAAACCAACTATATTATTTTTTCTCATTAACTTTATACTGAAAAAAAAATTATACTGCAAACCTTATATTGTTATTCACAGCATAACTGCATGGAATTACTTATTATCAGCACTCTTTTCAACTCCATTTTTCACCACAATCCGATCCCCTGCCAGACGTTTCTTTCAGGCAATGAAATCCACAGATGAACGTGTCACTCCAGCTGAAAATCCTTCTCACTCAATCCGGTATTTTTCTTCATGTTGGAAAAAGTTATTACGGTTTTATCCCGATTGTTTTCCTCGATGACAAGTCGCTTGAGTTCCCCTCCCGGCTGGAAAAAAAGTTGCAGTTCTTTCATTACACCCTTTTTTCGGGGAGATATCTGCAACTGTACCGTTTCTCCACGCCGCATCGTTCGAATAACGAACCCTTCCGGTACTGTCGTGACAGGATGTGCGAGGAATTCGAGCCAGCGGCCAAGGCCCTGTTCGGGAGGAAGGGTCACCTTTTGCCGCACCCCTTCATTGGGAAGTTTCAGTATCAGCGAGTTGTCTTTCAGCAGGACCCGACTGGCATAGGGCGAATACAGTTCCATATAGAAAGTATCGGGCTTTTTGAAGCGAACTTCCCCACTGGCAACCATCTTCCGCTTCATAAGGGAAAGCTGTTTTTCCTGAGTTATCTGCGCAGTGAAATCGTTAATCCCCACAAATGTTTTGCGTAACATTTCCAGACCCTCCAATGCCGAGAGGGAGGAGGCAGATGCGAATGATGCACTCAACAGGATTATTAGCAGAAGGGAAAAGAAAACTGGAATTCGTGCATTCATGGCTATGCTCCCTGAAAAATGCGTGCGTGAAATGATGAATACCTGCAGGATAGTAAACGTCCTGAAATAAAAAACCCCTCAGTACCTGGGAGGGGAGAATGACTGCTTTCGATCACCAGTGAGCAGAATAGTATCGGTCACTATGCCTTCCCAACGCCAAGCGCGAGACGTGCCGTGGCAATCTTTTCGCCCTCGACACATGCCTCGCCCTCCATCAGGAACAGGCGTCCAAAGGACTTGATAATACGAACCGTGACGACGATCCGATCTCCGGCCCGAACCTCGCCAAAGAACTCGGCATGGTCGATGGAGGCGAGAAAGCCGCCTTCTCCTTTTTCTGTCGCAGCGGCAATGCCGCCAAGCTGTGCGATGGCTTCCAGAAGGAACACCTGCGGGAAACCTCCCGGATCATACGTCACGCACTTGATCCCTGTTGCGCCAATACCGGGATCTCGAGAAGTCACGCGATCAATAAAGAGGAAGGGGTTCCGGTGAGGGAGGTAGGTGGCTGGATCTGAAGGTTCCTGTGGTTCAGGCTGTAAAATCGATTCCATAATAGGGCCCCTCAGGAGATGCTGCATAGTGAACCGCCGAAAACCCGGGAGAAAGCGATACAAGAAGAGACACAAGCGACAATCCACCCATGGCGAGGGAACGTCCGAGCAGCCGGCCCGTTTCCAGGCGAGGAACATTCGGCAACCTCTCCAGAATTGATTTCACCTCTCCGGCAACCCCGGAAAGGGAGACAAGCTGCGGTTTCGATTCAGGGCAAAAAATCCTGTCGATTCCTTCTGCTTCACGCCCCGGCAGAAGGCGACCGACTGACCTGATATCCCCTGCCATCGCCCGGATTCTGACACCGCGCTTACGGGCAACTTCTCCCTTTTCGACCACAAGAATTCCCGCACCTTCGCTAAAACCGGCGGCATAACGGCGCAGCTGCCCAACCTTTCGGAATGCCTCTATCATAAAGGGTTGCAGTTCGTCAACCCCGCCTGTCAGCATGATGTCCGCACGGTCCTCTTCAAGGAAGCGGCAGGCCATCTGAAAAGCAGCCTCAGCGGAACAGAAACGTTGAACAAAGGTGACGTTCGGCCCTTTCAAGCCATGTTCGATGGAGGCATTGCTCGCCGGCGCATTGGGGACGGTATTGGGGAACAGCATCGGCACCAGACCGTCGGTTCCTTTGCCAAGATAGCCCCGCAGGAAATCTTCGGAATTGGCAATACCGCCAAAGCCGCATCCCAGGGCAATTCCAACCCGCGAAGAGCCAAACGCCGCCGGATCGAGACCTGCATCCTTCAGGGCCATGCCTGCCGCAACAACGGCAAACAGACTGCAGCGATCGAATTTCCGGGCCTTCAGGGGCGACATGAAATCTGAAGCCTTAAATCCCTCAGCTCGACCCCAGACGTGGCCCTCTTCCCCCGCCAAATCAACAGGAACAGGGCGCAGGGCAGAGATTCCCGAACGCAGCGTCTCTTTCAGAGGATCAAGCCCCACTCCTGCCGAGGATATGGCTGCGATACCGGTTATGGCGATTTCCGTCCGGACTGCTTTCATCGTGACACCACCAGAGTTGTAATATTGCCGCCAAAGGCGAAAGAATTGGAAAGGGCAATGGGAACGGAACTCGCCCTTTTGCCGTCATGGCAGTAGTCGAGATAGCACTCCGGGTCAGCCCCACGGAAGTTGAGAGTCTGGGGAATGATTCCTGCGTTGAGTGCAACAACGGTCGCAACCGCCTCAATGGCTCCGGCAGAACCAAGACAGTGCCCGGTCAGCGCCTTTGTGGAGACCAGCGGCACATCAGTCACCCTCTCGCCGAACACCTGCTTCATTGCTTTTGTCTCCACAACATCGTTCAAAGGCGTAGCGGTTCCATGGGCATTGACCCATCCGACCTCATGTGTGCCGATCCCGGCGTACTCCAAGGCTGCATTCATTACCCTCGCCGCCTCGGCACCGCTCGGCTCGGGTGCCGTCATGTGATAGGCTTCACCGGTCGCGGCGTACCCAAGTATGTAGCCATAAATTTTCGCACCACGCCTTTTCGCCTCCTCTTCTTCTTCAAGCACGAGAAAAGCAGCACCTTCACCAAGGGAGAGTCCCTTGCGAGACAGACTGAAAGGGGCGCAGGGCTCCGGGTCAACCACCCGCAGGGAATTGAAACCGGCGTACGTCAAGAGGGAAATCGCATCTGAACCACCGCAGACAATCGCCTTAAGTCGTCCTGACGCAACAAGATCGGCTCCCCAGCCGATTGCGGTCGAAGAGGACGAGCAGGCAGTCGTTATGGTTCCCTGGTAGCCGCCCAATCCGTACTGGGCGGCAATGGCAGTGGAGGTCCGGTCCGGAAGAATCCCCCGCAAAAGAGTGGGCCGGGCCTTTTTGCCCAGCAGAGTTTCACTGAGCCATTGTTCAGCCTGGAACATGCCGGCAGCTCCGGCTCCAAGGGAAACCCCGATATCGTAGGGAGAATAGTACTTCGTCACGCCACTCTCCTGCAAGGCCTCACCAGCAGCAATAACACCGAACTGGTCAGCCCGCGAGAGGCGTGCCGCTACTTTCCTGTCAAAATGGGACAAAGGGTCGTAATCGCGTACCTGTGCCGCAATCCGCACCGGAAATGGAGAAACGTCAAAAAGGTCCATGGGTCCAATGGCGCTCCGCCCTTCCAGAAGATTATGCGAAAAGGTGGCAATATCCTTGCCGGCACCACAAAAAATCCCTCTTCCTGTTATGGCAATTCTTTTCCTGTTCATGGGTTTCCTGTTTTCCCGGGGGCTGTCATACGATTCCGCCGTCGACAATCAGGCACTGCCCGGTAATATATGCTGCCCTGTCAGAAGCGAGAAAAGCAACCGCTTCGGCAACGTCCTCCGGTTTGCCGATTCTTCGCAGAGAAGAACTTTTGATGATTCCCTCCACCAGCTCAGATTTCAGAGAAGCGATCATTTCCGTATCGATGATTCCTGGTGCCACCGTGTTTACCCGAATCCCCATCGGTCCGACTTCCCGCGCCAGAGAGCGGGTGAAACTTACCGCGGCACCTTTGCTTGCGGCGTAGTTAGTCTGACCGGGATTTCCGGTAAAAGCTGAAATGGAAGCAATGGTAACGATTGTTCCCTTCTTGCGGGCAATCATTTTCCGTACACCCCATTTGCAGCAATGGAACAGCGGGTACAGATTCCCTTCGATCACGTCGGCCCAGTCGCGTTCAGACATCATGGCAAGATAGGCGTCACGCAGTATGCCCGCATTATTAACCAGAACATCAATATAGCCAGAACCGGCAGATGCTGCATCCATAAGAACAACAGCCCCTTCGGCTGACCTCACATCCGCCTTGAGCACCCGGATTTCTCCCGGAAGATCTGACGCTTCTTCCACTAGGGCGCGAGCCGCCGCATCATTGCTCAGATATGCAGCGGTAACCTGTGCTCCTTGCCGGGCAAAATGCAGGGAAACTGCCCTTCCGATGCCCCGGGTCCCCCCCGTCACAACAACTATTTTCCCGCTGAATTCCATTACTACTCCACGTCGCTACAATCTAAATTGGTTCGCTATCTTGAAAGGGAGTCTACCCTTTCCGTAAGCTTTTTGTCAAGAATCACGGCCGTAAAGCAGTCGCGGGACGCGGCGCACGACTATCTCGTGAGGTTTCCGGCACTATACACCTCGACAATCAATGAGGCATCGAATAGAATAAACAAATTGAGCACACCGTACCTCCAGACGAATTGCCGTAACCCAAGGAGAGACCGCATGGATTCAACCCATTCCAACAAGAACGAATCAACCACGATAAATAGCTCTCGAACCCCGTCACTGCATAGCAAGGCTCGCCGGGAAAAACCAGCGGAGTACCCGAACAGATATCCCGTTCCGGATGAAAAGGTCCCTTGGAATAGCGAATTCCCGGACTATAGTCCCTCCTACTATGTTTCGCCGATTGTGCTCGCAAACGATTGCAGCAAAAATCCCAACGGCTGGGCAGATCCTGAAGATATCGTGCTTCTTCCCTCGATTCCGGAGGAATCATTTGCCGGAGTACTGAGTCATGACAAAGCGGGACGCCCTCTCAATCCACAGGGAAGGACCGGCGTTTCCGGACGGGGTCTCCTTGGGAAATGGGGACCGAATTTTGCGGCAGACCCGATTATTACCAGGATAAACAGAGCGTCCGGATTGATGGAAATGCTGGCGATACAGCGGAAAGACAATGGCCAGTGGGCAATTCCAGGCGGCATGGTGGACAAGGGTGAAGAAGTCTCCCGGACGCTGTCCCGGGAACTTCAGGAAGAGACTGGCGTCGTCCTTCCCATGGATCAGGGCAGGATGGTGTATCGGGGATATGTCGATGACCCCCGCAACACTGATCATGCCTGGATGGAGACAACGGCAAAACACCTGCACCTTTCCGGGGAACTCTCGGAAAGGATGAATCTTCAGGCCGGTGATGATGCACAAGCTGTCAGGTGGTTGCCGCTGACACAGGAAAGCATGCTCGGTCTGTACGCAAGCCATTGCGCACTTATCATAAAGACCCTGT
>Ga0351904_1009_pt1 | contig 58062 bp, 49 predicted proteins | sample BONcelHT113001E3_FD_205826 | JGI IMG/M metagenome (GOLD analysis project Ga0351904, IMG submission 205826) | Enriched cells from coal bed in the Powder River Basin, Montana, United States - BONCAT cells T11 rep1 HSBNCT.T11.300.1.E3 ...
TCCTGGGGGGAGTTGGAGAACCTCCGGCTGCGGCAACAAACGATATACCGCCAGCCACGATATTGACTATTTTCTTTTCCGGGTCATTGGGGTTGAACTGGTATCCTTTTCCGGTAATAAAAAGTGTGCCTGTCATATTCTGCAAGAAGGAAACTATCATGTTGGAACCTCTGATGCCTGCTACGGCATTGGGGGTATGAACTTCGAACTTGTTGCCTTCTGCAAAGGCAGAAACTTTTTTGATAAACTCATCGCCTGAAATAGCCTGAACCCTTCCGCGATGAAGTTTCATTATGCCCGAACTTTGTTCTCCTTCAGACATATATTCTTTTATTTCCACTCTTGTATTTGTTGCAATCCTAAGTATATTTTTATTGATGAAGGTGATCTCAGCTTTGCTTGCGCTCTTTGCCCGGTAAATATCTCCCACATCAACCGGATCGTTAAGTGAGACGGGAGCTGCAGCATTTTTGCCTGTTTTAAGCACATCGACCCGGCCTTCTATACTTGTAATTTTCCCGACCGGCGCTGCAAAAAGTGATTCTGCAAAAAGAATTATTAAAAATAACACCCCGATAAAAATGAGTGACTTTTTCATATTAATTTACCCCTCTTTATGGCATCAAAATAACAAAACTTAATTCTTCCATGAAAACCTGTTAACCTCATTCCTTTATGAGTAATATACAAAAACATGAGCTTTGTAAATGATCAATATCACACGCTTTAAAAATAATCATTTTAATATCTGTATTCCATTCCTATAGAAAAAACCTCTCTTTCGTAGTCATATATGCCAATATTTGATTTGTCCCTCGTATAATTATATTGAGCAGTGAGATCAGTATTTTTGAATAATGTGTAAATAAGTCCAAGAGCGCCCATGTATGTATCGTCTCTTCTTGTCATATTAAAGGTTAAATTTTCAAATTTGTATTTTGTGAATGCTGCTTCAGATGAAAACTGAAATTTAAGTTTCTCTGAAAGGGGGTATATAAAACTTATACTGAATTTCTGTTCTTTGTAAGCCCAATTGCTTCCGGAGGTATCTTCATCCGTATATGTGAATCTACCGCTAAGCAACCCGTTTCCGTCTTTAAAAAAGAACATCCAGCCGAAAGACCCGTTGATACTTTTCCCATCTCTATCTTCGGCAGGGGTAAGAGAGGCATTGTAATAATATTTTTTTGTGTATCCTGAGGATATCTCCATAATATTGTTCTGACTGACCATAAATCTCATAGTAGGGTTAATATTCATGAACCTCATATACTTGGTATCTTCAAACCATTGAAAACTGTTGAGAAAATCAGATCCTTTAGTCCCCTGCAGCCATGAATAACCCAAGACAGCAGGCAGGCTAAGTGATACCCTCTCGAAGCTGTAACCAGGCATTAAGGTGAAACTCTGCTGCACCTGATTGTAATCGTCTCTTCTGAAGAATCTATCCGCGTACAAGGAGTACTGGAAAGATAAATTGTACGGTGTTTTGAAAGAAAAGGGGGCTTTGTACATTATCCTTGTATTCAAATTCATTCCGAAATCTCTTTCTCCTGCAACAGTGGGTGATATGGAGGGGTCATCTACCAGGAATCCTGATGTAGGCCTTGCGCTTACGTTTGTGTCATATTTATAAGTTAAACCAACGGTTATTCTAAGCGGTCTTTCTTTCTCCATCTTTTCAGCAATGAATTTTTCGTAATTCCTTGCAAATGTTGCCGTGTCGGTCGTCGGGTCCAGTGTCATCGCCAGCTTAAAACGTTTTTGTGAATCTTTCAACTTCCCTTCTGCAAGGTATATATTGGCAATCTGGAATTCTGCTGCCTGGGCAATAGACTTGTCTATTTCCTTTGCCCTTTCAAATGCTGTGATTGCGTCAGCATACTGATTCTTCTTCGCAAGAATGAGTCCTTTTAAAAAATGAACTCTTGCAAGAGATACACCTTCTTTTTCGGCAACGTCTGTCCACTTTTGAGCTTCATCAAAATGCTCTGTTTGATAAAGGGCGTCGATAAGTTCTATAATTGCTTCTTTTATTGGCGGGGTCAGGGTCACTGCATCGCGCAGATATGGTACAGCTTCCTTGTAAGAATCCATTTTTTTATAGGTAAGGCCAAGATAAAAGGCAATTACCGTTGAAGTAGGCTCAAGTTTTCGAGCTTCAATGAAACTTTGAAGTGCCTCCTCGTAGTTTTCATCTTTAAAATCCTTCAGACCGTTATCGAATAAAGTCTGGCTGTGAACTGACCCGACAAAAAATAAGAAAAAAGATAAAAAAATACAAAATATTTTTTTCATTTACCCACCCCGATTTTTATTACAATTGTAAAATAGCCCCCTGTTCAAGCGGTTTGATATTTATTCTATCTGATATTTTTAATTCATTCAGAATTTCATTCAAAAAAATGGGTTTTATATGGTTTATATAAACCGGCATGTTGTTAAGACCGAACCTGTCAAGATGTTCAATAAGTATGGACAGTGTCATGTGTCCGGAAACCTTTGCAATATCTTCCAGGCGGTTTGGAAACGAGACATCGGCAATGATAAATTCTATGCCTTTCTCCTCTCTTGCCATCTCCCAGAACCTTTTTGTAGGACCCGTATCGGAAGTGAACATGAAACCCTTACCATTTTCTTTTACCACATAACCCACCGTATAGACAGTATGTGTCATGAGAACAGGTTTTATGCTGATGTTATTTATGAGCGTTTCCTCTTCGAGTGCTATTTCCTGCAGATTTATGATGGCATTGTTCACAGAAGGTATTATTGTAAAATCAGGCCATATGAGGTTGTTGAAGAGGTTTTCAGATATAATATCAAGTACGTTTTTCACGCTTATCAGTTTTAAACCTTCCATGTTAAGCATGGCAAGCTCATCGGCAAATGGGAAAATACCCTTAACATGATCGATGTGCGTATGACTTATGAGTACATTTTTTATCCTGCTCAATTGTTTATCGTCAAGCACTTCAGTGACTGTACCTGCGTCTATCAGAAGGACATCGTTGACAAGAAAGGACGTTGCCCTGTAATTTCCTATCACGTTTCCATAACACCCGAGTATCTCTATCTTCATCAATTCCATGATATTCAAAATGCCTAATTATGTCAAGATAATTTGGCATATTTCCTATACAAAAAACCCTTCAGATTTTTTTAGGAGCAAGGGAATAAACAATTGTATGTAAAGTTGCGAAAAGAACTCCACCGAGGCAAATCTTCAGCCCATCTCTGACTGCCGGTTTCAGCAGATGGCGGGTCAGTTTTAATTGCAAAATAAATCACCATATAATACCATGTTACAGATGACGGCACCTTCACTTTTCGATAAGAAAACAGGCTGTATAAAGTTAGGCATGTGGTCTGAAGACAGCCTTGACCACATGATGCGGGAAGCTGCATACATCGAAGATGCCGGCGAAAAGATAGCGTTTGTTTCCGAACAGTTCCTTGGAGTGGACTATAGAGAATTTACGTTGATTGGCGGCCCAGAAAAGCCGGAGGAGTTTGTGATCAACCTTGAAGAGGTCGATTGTTTTACCTTTGTTGATTATGTGGAAGCCGTACGCCTGTCACTCTCTTTTGATGAATTCAAAGATAATTTGAAAAAGGTACGGTATCAATCGGGTGTAGTAGACTATGTGCAGCGTAACCATTTTTTTACAGATTGGATTGTCTTTAATAAGGAATTTGTTGAAGATGTTACAGGAGAGGTTGGCGGGCAAAAGACTAAGAAAACCAATAAAATATTGAATGTTAAAGAAGACGGTACATACTTTCTGGAAGGTATTAATCCAGGAGAACGTGAAATTTGTTTTATCCCGTCCAAGTCGGTTGATGATACAGTTATCACAAGATTGCGAAGCGGAGATTATGCAGGCATATACATTGAAAAAGAAGGACTCGACGTCTCCCATGTGGGTATTATTATCAAAAAAAAAGACAGCACCTTCTTGCGGCATGCTTCTTCCCTTGAGTCGAAAAGGAGGGTTATTGACCAGGATTTGAATGAATATCTGACCAATAAACCCGGCCTGCTTGTACTGCGGGCAAAGTAAATATTGCATGAGAAATTTAATGATGGTATAAAGGAAAAAAAGAGGAAGAGGGAGGTAGAGGGCTATGAAGAAATTAGTTTTTTTTGTTTTAATTACAATTCTCTTAATACCAATTGTTGCCTTTTCTGATGCTCAGGACACGCTGAATAAATCTATTAATCATATTGTATCGGTCCAGGATGAAAGCGGTGCGTGGTCAAGACTGAAGGGGGAGTTCCCCCCTGAGGCAGAGCCCACAAGCTGGGCAGTAAAGGTGCTTGCCATGAACAAAGTTGCACCGGACAAAGTTGAAAAAGGGGTGAATTTTATACTTAAAGATCAGAAGCCGGATGGAAGCTGGAACAACAACACGGCACATACTGCCTTTACAATCCTTGCACTTAAGCAGGCGAACAAAGGTAGCGAAGCAATAAACAAAGGTTTGGCTTATCTAAAGACAGTACAGGATGCAAATGGAGGTTTTAAAAGGATTGGGAAAGAAGGCGCTCCATTGACGATTTATACCGCTGTTGTATTGTGCGCATTCAAGGAAGCTGGATACAGTAAGGACGATCCTGTAGTTAAGCAGGCTATCGACTGGTTGATGGGCTGCCAGAATGCTGACGGTGGTTATGGAATGCCGAAAGGGGCACCGTCGTTATCTCTGAGCACTGCCTGGACGATAAGAACCCTCCTCGCATTCGGTATGACACCGGCAGCGCCGTCTGTCCAAAATGCTGTCGGATATTTGTTGAAAACCCAGAAGCCTTCAGGAGGTTTTTCCTTTGTTCCGCCTGCACCGGAAGACCCTGAGGCTACCGCATATGCGATTATGGCATTAAGCGGTTTACCGGACAAAAAAGATGCTGTTCAAAAGGCCTTAGATTATCTGGCAAAGGTACAGCAGGCTGACGGTGCCTATGTAAGCAGCGCGCCGGTTCAGTTTAATAAGACACCGAAGAAAAATACCCAGACCACTGCCTTTGTGGCATGGGCATTATCTGAAGCAAAGTGATTTAAAACTCAATGTTTAGGTTTACCGGCCCGGAGTTGGATAGAAAGAACTGCGAACCATGAACCAAAGAGGTTTAGGATGGATTTACTGAGACGAATATACAGACACAATCTGGCGCTGATTGGTCTGATTATATTGATTCCCATGTTTCTGTGCGCTTTGTTTGCTCCTTTTATCTCAGTACATAATCCTTTTGAGCCTGATTTGAAGCAGGTCCTTGTATCACCTTCCATTTCACACCCCTTCGGAACAGATACACTCGGAAGAGATGTATTTGCAAGGGTAGTCTATGGAAGCAGGATCTCCCTCATTGTAGGGTTTGTCTCTGTTGGTATAGCAGTTCTGATAGGCATTGCAATAGGTGCAATTTCTGGTTATTACGGCGGTATCATGGATGAGCTGATAATGCGATTTGTTGACCTCATGATGTGCTTCCCCACCTTTTTCCTGATACTTGCCGTGATTGCCCTTCTTGAACCGAGCATATGGAACATTATGATAGTCATAGGGCTTACCGGCTGGATGGGTATAGCACGTCTTATCAGAGCGGAAATCCTGAGCATAAAGCATAAGGAATTCGTTCTTGCTGCCAAGGCTCTTGGACTATCGGAAGTCAGAATTATTTTTAGGCACGTCCTGCCGAATGCAATGTCGCCTATTTATGTAGTGGCAACCCTGGGTATAGGAGGGGCAATCCTTACAGAATCCGCTTTGAGTTTTCTTGGTATAGGGGTCCAGCCACCTACACCAAGCTGGGGGAACATCCTTACACAGGCAAAGGATAATATCGAAGTAGCCTGGTGGTTGAGCCTTTATCCCGGACTTGCAATCTTTTTGACTGTAATGGGATATAATCTCCTTGGAGAGGGTTTAAGAGACATATTTGATCCGAGAAGATATTATCAGTCCTGATAGTGTCTGCGGTTAACGAGAAAGAAGATAGGTAACAGGATGCCGGTCGTATTAGCTGTAATAGCTGTTATTTTGATTTTGCTTTTGATTTTTCTGCTTTTTCGTAAAAGCGAAACATCGGCTCAGGTGCAAAAATTCCCGGCGAAAAAGACGTCCGGGCAGGCAAAATATAAAGCCGATAATACATTGTCGAAACAATTTTACAACACCGATGCTCAGCGGAATATGTTATTTGAAGTATATCCCTCTCTCAGGGAAATTATTTATTTTTCAGTACCGGACGAGGTTTTTCCGACACGGATAGAAAACATAGAAGAAAATATTCAGGAAACAATACGAGGAAAAATCTCTTCCATTAAACCAATTTCTGCGAACTATGTTAATCTTTTAAACCTTTTGAGAAACCCGGAATCAAATCCCAGAGAAATTTCAACAATCGTTTCGACAAACCCCGTCTTCTCTGCAAAGATTCTCCAGACAGTCAATTCGGCATATTTCGGGCTTACCGATAGGGTCACATCCCTGGGCAGAGCAATAACCCTTCTGGGATACAATAATGTAAGAGCTCTTGTATTTCAGGATTCTTTAGGTGTCGGGACTGCTGCCGGACAACCCGGCAAACCGGAGGCATATATAAACATCTGGATACATTCTGCAATTGTTTCAGTTTGCGCCGGTTATCTGGGGAAAAAGATATTTCAATTTTCCGAGTATGACCTTGCTACTATGGGACTTCTCCATGACATCGGAAAATATTACTATCAATTGCTTGAAATACAGGGAGAAGCAGCACCGGACCTTCCAGCAATTATTCAGGAAGAACAGCAGTACGGTATTAACCATGCAACACTGGGAAGTCTTATAGCAAAAAACTGGCAGTTATCGGACAGCATCATCCAAAGCATTGCATATCATCATTATCCCAACTTTTTTTTGCCGGAAAGCATTGTTCCGGGTACTTATCTGAAGGAAAGTTTTGTCGTTTGTCTATCCGACCTTATTGCAAAGGTTCTTGGATACAAAGGGCAGGGAGACGATATCCTGCCGATAAGAGAAGAATATTTTAAAATGTTTCATTTGAGCCAGGAGCTGTCAGAGATAGTAACACCGGATTTAACAAAAGAAATAGAAAAAACACGTTTAACAGTAGAATCCTATATAAAGGTCACAGCGTCCGATGCCATTTGAAAAAATAAATAATTTGAAAGTCTATTATGAGGTTCATGGTGAAGGTGAAGTTATTATTCTTTTACACCATGGTTTCGGTTGTTCCAAAATTTGGAAAAACATTTATCCAGATCTTGTGGCCCGGGGTTATAAAGTAATGATGTATGACCGCCGGGGCTTTGGACAATCAGAAAGGGGTGATGATTTTCAGATCTTTTATGAAAGTGACAGATACCGGTCTGAAAGTATTAAAGAACTGAGAATTTTAAAAGAAATCCTCGGCATAAAGGAATGCCATTTAGTGGGGCAGTGCGAAGGAGGTGTTGTTGGCATAGACTATTCGATCAAGTATTCCAGGGAGGTCAAAACCCTGACCGCTGCCAGCACCCAATGTTTTAGTGATGTGCCTATGACCGAACTCAATGCAATGAAATTCGGAAAAAAGTATGCTTATCTGGAAGCAGAGTTGCAAGCCAAAATGATCGAATGGCACGGAGAAGCAGCAGAAATAAATTATAATCAATTTGCCAGATATGGCGGGGCTTACGGCAAGGACTGTTTCGATCTGAGACCAGTTCTGTCATTGGTTTCATGCCCTACGTTAGTGCTTTATCCTGATCGCAGTTCCATCTTTGACGTTGAACAATCCATTGCTTTTTATCGCCACCTTCCAAAGGGCGAACTGGCTGTTTTTCCGAAATGCGGCCACAATACCTATGAACAGCGACCGGAAGAATACAGGCATACTATTCTGGATTTTATCACCAGAAACACAAAAGGGGAGGATTCAAAAGTTCTTCCGGCTATGACATGTTTGGCATAAAAATAATCGGTTTGACAAACATATAACCATAGTATTAAACGGCAGAAAATAGTAAGAAAACTTCATTCCTAAATCGCTATTGACTTTTCCCTTTATTCATCATAATATAAGAAGCTTTTTTTAAAATAAAAGGTTCAGGAGTTTACCAATGTATGCCATTATTGAAAATGGAGGCAAGCAGTATAAAATCATTGAGGGAGAAAAGGTAAAGCTGGAAAAATTCACCGGTGTAGAAGGGGAAGATGTCCGGATAAAAGAGGTTCTGGCTCTCAATGACGGGAACAATACTATCATCGGCAGTCCTTACATAGACGGTGCATATATACAGGGCAAAGTCGTTTCTCACGGTAGATGGAAAAAGGTAATAGTGTTTAAGTACAAACGCAGGAAAGACTATAAGAAGAAAAACGGGCATCGTCAGCACTATACGGAACTACTCGTGGAAAAGATATACACGGAGGCATCTCATGGCGCATAAGAAAGCGGGCGGAAGCTCAAGGAACGGAAGGGACAGCGACGGTCAGAGACTTGGTATAAAACTTTATGGCGGTCAGAAGGCAAAGGCCGGCAATATAATAATCAGGCAGCATGGCACAAAGATACATCCGGGAACCAATGTTGGCATGGGCCGTGATTACACCTTATTTGCTCTGGCGGACGGAATCGTCACATTTGAGTCCAGGGGCAATAGAAAAAGGGTGAGTATATCCCTTGTTGAATGAAATTTGTTGATGAAGCAGATATATATATAAAAGCAGGCAACGGCGGCCATGGTTGTGTAAGCTTCAGGAGAGAAAGATTTATCCCCAGGGGAGGGCCGGACGGCGGGGATGGAGGAAAAGGGGGAGATGTAGTTTTAGTAGGCAGCAAAGCACTATCAAGTCTTTTAGATTTCAAATATAAACGTATCTATCGAGCAGAAAACGGGAAAAACGGCAGCGGAAAAAATAAGAAGGGCAGGGGAGGGAAGAATTTATATATCCACCTGCCTCTCGGAACTATTGTATACGATAAGTTATGTTCAGCGCCGCTGTGCGATGTTACAGAGGACAACAAGCATTATATTGTTGCAAAAAGCGGAAGGGGCGGCAGAGGCAATACTCATTTTGTAACCCCCACGCACAAAGCGCCAGTAGAATTTGAATCCGGTACAGAAGGAGAAGAAAGGGAGTTAAAACTTGTGTTAAAGCTCCTCGCCGATGTAGGGATCATCGGTCTGCCAAATGTCGGAAAATCAACCCTCATATCCTGTTTAACAAATGCAAAACCCTTAATAGGGGACTATCCTTTTACCACTTTAACCCCTTCGCTCGGTGTATTCAGGGACAATGACGATACATTTGTTATCGCAGATATCCCTGGTTTAATAAAAGATGCCTCAAAAGGCAAAGGCCTGGGCTTAACATTTTTAAAGCATATTGAAAGGACGAATATCTTTCTCCTGATGCTGGATGCGTCTTCCGAATCAGCAGACAAGGATTATGATACATTGCTGGATGAGTTAAAATCCTATAAAAAAGAGATGCTTGATAAGGAAAGAATCCTGGTGCTGAACAAGATTGACATTTCATCAAAGGCTTCTGTAAAGAAATGGGATGTTTATTTTAAAGAAAAGGGTGAAACCGCAGTAAACGTCAGTGCGTTAAAAGGGCAGGGAATCGATGTGTTGAGGAATCTTTTAAAAGAAACAAACCGGCATCAAGCCGAAATTATGGAATCACAGGTTGTGAACGAAGAAACAACGGAAGATATATGATTAACGTCAAACGGGTAGTTATAAAAGTAGGAACATCGGTTCTTCTGGATAAAGACAATAAGGTAAGCCCCGATATGATAGGAAGGCTTGCAAGGCAAATAAGGAAAATAAAGGATAAAAGGATCAGCCCGGTTATTGTATCGAGTGGAGCCATTGCCTGCGGTATGGAAACACTCAATTTAAAAAAGAAACCGAAAGAGATTGCTAAGAGGCAGGCCCTTGCATCGATCGGGCAGATCCTGCTTATGAAGATGTATATGGAAGCATTCGAAAAAGAGAAAATAAAAACCGGCCAGATATTGCTGACCCATGAAGACATAAAAAGCAAGAACAGGTGTTTGAATCTTATGAATACTTTAAATACACTTTTGTCTATGGATATTGTTCCAATAATCAATGAAAATGATGCCCTCTCATTCAAGGAAATCAGATTCGGTGATAACGACAACCTTTCCGCCCTTATTGCGCAGATATCTGATGCAGACCTTCTGCTGCTCCTCTCGGATGTTGACGGGTTGTTTGATAAGGATCCGAATAAATATTCCGGTGCCCGTATCATCGATGTTGTGCATAAAATAGATGATAAAATTGAAAAGATAGCAGGCGAAACAAGAAGCGAAAAGAGCACGGGCGGAATGGTAAGCAAACTGGAGGCAGCAAAAAAGGCCGGCAATTACGGCATCCCTACGAGGATAGTCCGTGGTAATTTGGACAATATTGTATTAAGGATTGTTAAAGGGGAAGAACCGGGAACACTTTTCCTCGCAGACAAAAAAATGACAAGAAATAAATGGTGGACTGCCTTTGCCTATAAGATTAAAGGTAAAATTTACATAGACAGAGGAGCTGAACATGCCATAGTTCATGGCGGCAAAAGTCTTCTGTCCTCCGGTATAATCAAGGTGGAAGGGGATTTTTCAAGAGGGGAATGCATTGAAGTAGATAGCACCGATGGAGGGATTGTTGCGAAAGGCATAATAAATTATTCGTCATCGGATATTAATAAGATCAAGGGTCTAAAAAGTATTGATATTGAAAAGAAGCTCGGATATAAATATGCTGAAGAAATTGTACACAGGGATAATATGGTGTTGATATGAAACCAGAAAGGCTTGCGCAAAAAACAAAAGCAGCGTCCGGTATTCTTTCTCACGCTGCAACGGAAAAAAAGAACAGTATCCTTATGATACTGGAGAAGCTGATCGCAGAAAAACAGGAGTATCTTTTCAACGAAAACAGGAAGGATATTGAAAGCGCCCAAAAAGAAGGGCTCCCTAAAAGCATGATAGACAGACTCAGGATAGACGATAAAACCATCCGTGAGATGCAGGCAAGCATCAGAGATGTTATAGCACTCCCTGATCCTGTCGGTGAGATTGTAAAGTTATGGAACAGGCCGAATAAACTGCTTGTGGGCAGGATGAGAATACCCATAGGTGTTATCCTTGTAATTTATGAATCCAGGCCAAACGTAACGATAGAGGCCTTTTCTTTGTGTTTGAAAAGCGGTAACTGTGTAATCCTTAAGGGCGGTTCCGAGGCTTATCATTCAAATCTTGCCCTCTTCAGCCTTATTACAGAGTCGCTGGAAAAGGCCGGTATCACTGCAGATGCAGCACAATTTATCGGAACAGGCGACAGGTCATATATATACGAACTCCTTAAACTGGATGACTATATCGACCTTATTATTCCAAGAGGCGGGGAAGCCCTTATCAGGAGCGTTGTCGAACGATCGAGCATCCCTGTATTAAAACACTACAAAGGTGTGTGCCATATATATGTTGATGAATGGGCACAGCTTGACCTTGCATACAAAGTCTGTCTTAACGCAAAAGTTCAAAAACCGGCGACATGTAATGCCATGGAGACCCTCCTTGTCCACAGATCTGTCGCAAATACATTTCTGCCTGAAATGGCAGATATTTTACATAAACAGGGCGTTACCATCAAAGGCTGCGAAAAAACAGTAAAAATCCTTAAAGGGATTGACAAGGCTAAGGATCAGGATTGGTATGAGGAATATCTTGATTTAACCCTATCGATAAAGATCGTTAAAGATATGGATGAAGCTGTTTCGCATATCAGAAAATACGGTTCAGACCACACAGATGTAATTATTACGGCAAACTATGATAATGCATGGAAATTCTTAAGAGAGGTCAATTCATCCTGTGTCCTTGTCAACGCATCTACCAGATTAAATGACGGTTTTCAATTAGGTCTCGGAGCAGAAATGGGCATCAGCACGACAAAGCTGCATGCCTTCGGCCCTATGGGGCTTGAAGAATTGACCGTTAACAAATTTATCGCCTTCGGCGATGGACAGCTGAGGGAATAATGAAAGTAGGCATTTTCGGAGGCACCTTTGACCCTGTACATATCGGACATTTAAGGATGGCAGAAGAAATACGGGAGCAGTATCTGCTGGATAAGGTCTGTTTTGTGCCGGCTTGTATACCGCCTCATAAGAGAACCCTGGAAATAACAGATCCTTTGTTGCGTCTGACAATGTTAAAAAGGGCAGTAAGAGGCAACAGCGCTCTCTGCGCATCCGATATAGAGATAAAAAATGAAGGGGTTTCCTATTCTATTAATACAGTAAAGATATTCAGGAAGCGTTTTGAGAAACTCTATTTCATTATAGGCATTGATGCTTTTTTAGAGATAGATACCTGGTATAATTACCGGGAGATATTCAATTATACAAATTTTATTATCATGGAAAGGCCTCTGAACATTAAAACACCGGCCGATACATTGTTCCCTTCCGATATCAGGAAAGATATAAACAGGATAGATGAACGGACATTTAAACATGCGTCCGGAAATGAAATCCACATGCAGAGGGTTACCCAACTCGATATATCATCAACAAAGATAAGAGATTCGGCAAGGAAGGGCAGATCTATCAAATATCTTGTTCCTCAACCAGTGGAGAAATTTATTGATAAAATGGGATTGTACAGAAAAATAATGAATTAAGGATGAAGAATGCAAAAAAAAAGAGACTTAATTGCCCCTCGGGTCTTATTCCGCGAAGCTTACCTCAGGGTGATTCATTTCTACATTATATTTTTTTGAAGAGGGTAAATGGAAACCATAGATAGGGTTAAGATGTGCAGCAAATATGCTGAAGAAAAAAAGGCAAATGATGTATTAATGCTTGAACTCAAAGGATTGACTGATATTGCAGATTACTTTGTACTGGCAAACGGGACAAGCGAGAGGCATGTCAAAACCATATCCGAGCATATTGAGACAAGCATGAAGAATGATGGGATAAAACCATATTCTGTCGAAGGCTATAATGATGGAAGATGGATAATAATAGATTACCGGGACGTTATAGTTCATATATTTCTCGAACCTTTAAGGGAACTATACGACCTCGAAAGCCTCTGGATCGAGGCAAAAAGACAAAGGTTGGAGAAAGAAAATAAATGTAATTCAGAGGTGGAATATGGACAAAGAACAGATTGAATATTTCAGGAAAAAACTTCTCAAAACGCGGGAAGGGATTCTAAATAAGGCGAAAAAGCTTAAGGAAGAATCTTATACACTGGGAACGGACGGTATTCAGGACATGGCAGACGCTGCAAGCAACTCATATAATGCCGATATCCTGATGAGCATAAGTGACAACGATCTTAAGCTCTTAAAGGATGTAGACCATACACTTGACAAAATAAAAAATGGAACATATGGCATATGTGAAGAGTGTGAAGAAAAAATTAATGAAAAAAGACTTGAGGCAAATCCTGTTGCAAGGTATTGTATTACTTGTAAACGAATGATGGAAGAAAAAGGAATATAGTACTATGAGATACAAGATATTCTTTATCCTGTTTTTCCTGTTTGTGCTTTTTTATCTTTATATAAACCATCTTAATCCGGATAATGTAAAGCTTTACCTCGGCGCCGGCAAGTTCTTTGAGACAAGCGTTGCGACTTATGTGGTAGCATCGTTTGTACTGGGTATCCTTATCTCAATTATCATAAGCTTCTTCTATGATATGGGGAGATTTATCAGCGGATGGAAAGAGGGGAAAACAGGCAAGAGAAGACAGGAATCCAAGGATTTTTTTGAAAAGGCAAGGGCATATGATTTAAGAGGTGATAGGGAAAAAGCCATAGAAAACCTTAACAGGATTATCAGAAAAACCCCTGATATGGAAGAGCCCTATATGTTTCTCTCCGATATATACATATCCATGAAAGAGTTCGATAAGGCAATAGAGGTGCTTGATCTTGCTGAAACAAACCTTGGTAAACGTGAATCCGTAATGTTGAAAAGGGCGAAGGTACGTCTTACAACAAAAGATACGCAAAAAATTGAAAATGAATTAAAAGAAGTGTTAAAAACCAACGAAGCAAATCTGGAAGCACTTGTAATCTTAAGGGATTACTATATTTCCAGAAAACAATGGGATGATGCTTATGAATCAGAGAAAAAGATAAAAAAATACATAAAAACAGATGAAGAAAACAGGGAATTTCTCGGTATACGGTGTGAAAGGATGCGTGTGCTTTTTGCCGATAAGTTTGATATCAGCTCTGATGATATTATCAAGGAATTAAAAGAAATTATAAGTGAGGATAAGCGGTTTATACCTGCCTATGTACTTCTTGCTGAAGCATATAAAAGAGCCGGTAAGCTGAACGAAGCCGGCAGGGTGTACGGCAGGGGCTATTCCAAAACAGGCCATATAATCTTTCTTCTAAAAATGGAAGACCTTTACATTGACAGGGGAAATCCTGAAATCATACTTAAGATATACCGGAGAATCCTTGATATCTCTACAAAAAACTATCTTATAGAATTTCTATATGCACGACTTTGTTTGAGGCTGGAGATGATTGATGAAGCGATAGACATGCTCAATACGCTGCTCGCAGAGGGGGCAGATTTTAAAGGACTTCATAAGGCTATGGCAGAGGCGTACATCCACAGAGGACAGATGGAGAAGGCTGTGGAAGAATTCCGGCGTGCTTTTCCTGCAGAGCATGTATATATTCCTTTTATATGTAATCATTGTCAGTCCAAAAAAGTCGAGTGGTCGGATTTTTGCGATACTTGCAATAGCTGGAACACTATTAATGTAAAAAAAGAAGACTTTTTATATAATACCGAGGCAGCAGAATTGAAGGTGCTTTATGAAGGAGAAGCATGGGATAAGGAGTAAAAAAATGATAAAAGACTTACTTGTAACCAATAACAATAAAATCATTTTTTTGATACTTGACGGGCTTGGCGATATACCGAATCCTGAATATGCATATCAAACACCGCTTGAAGCAGCCAAAAAACCCAATATAGACAGGCTTTCCACAAAAACCGGCATACTCGGACGTATTCTGCCTGTTGATATCGGCGTTACACCGGGAAGCGGCCCGGGGCACTTGAGCCTTTTCGGTTATGACCCCATTGTCTATGAGATAGGCAGAGGCGTGCTTGAAGTTCTTGGCCTTAATATGGATCTGCAGGATGGTGATCTTGCTGCACGGGCAAATTTCTGTACAATAAAAGACGGTATCGTGACAGACAGAAGGGCGGGCAGAATAGCAACAAGTGAGACCGAACGTTTATGCGAAATGCTAACCAGGGCAATCCCCGAGGTTGAAGGTGCAAAAATCATTATAAAGCCCGGGAAATCACACAGGTTTGCCATAATATTCAGAAGTAAAGGGCTTTCAGACAAATTGACTGATGCAGACCCCCACAAGGATAATAAAACCTTCACATACACTACACCGAAAACAGGAGAGGCAGAATTTGCATCAAAGGTTGTCAATGCATTTATAACCCGTGCTTTAGATGTTGTAAAAAATGAGAAGATTGCAAATGGTGTACTTTTACGGGGGTTTTCCGAAAAACCCGACATCCCGTCTTTCTCTGTCAATTATGGACTCAATGCCCTTGCTATTGCTACATACCCTATGTACCGGGGTATTGCAAAAGTGCTCGGAATGGACGTCAATGAAGAACCGAAAGATTACAGCGAAATGGTAAAGATTTTAAAGGATAACTACAATAAATATCAGTTTTTCTTTATGCATATAAAAGAAACAGATCTTGCAGGCGAGGACGGCAACTTCCCTGCCAAGGTAACTGCCATTGAAAACGTCGATAAGATTGTGCCGGAGATATATGCCCTCGATCCTCAGGCATTAATCATTACAGGCGATCACTCAACACCCTGCCCCATGAAAGGCCATAGCTGGCACCCGGTCCCTCTTCTTCTTATTACAAAGACAGGCGAACAGGACGGGATAACTTTTCACGAAAAAAACTGTATCCAAGGCAGTATCGGAACGATTTACAGCAAGCACCTCATGCCTCTCGTACTTGCCCATGCTTTTAAACTCGACAAATACGGCGCATAATCTTTTTAAGGCTGTATTAGAGATCATATATCCTGTCCATTGCGGCGGCTGTGATAAAAAAGGCGATATCCTTTGCAGGGATTGCATTGATTCGTTACAGGTGGTTGAAGATGACTCAACATGCCCTGTTTGCGGAAGATGGTTAGGAGAAAGAGCTGTATGCGGCGAGTGTATTCAGAATAAAAGAGGGTTCCGGGAGGGATATTACGGCTTTTATTTTGAAAACAGACTCCGTGATGCAATACATGCATTTAAGTTTCGCGGCAGGAAAGATGTCGGCAAACATTTAGTCCGTTTAATAAAAGAAAAGATCATATCTTTTTCAGGATCCTTTGACTGCATAATCCCCATGCCTGTCACAGAAAGGAGGCTGAAAGAAAGGGGTTTTAATCAATCCTTCATCATAGGAGAGGAGATATCGAAGATAACGGGCAAACCTGTTTATCACTCAGTCCTCTATAAAACAAGAGATACAATGGATCAGTACAGTCTTAATAGAGATGAGCGAAAGAAGAACATAAAAGGGGCTTTTACAGCTAAAAACGGGCATGAGATAAAAGCAAAAAAAGTCCTGCTCGTGGATGACCTTTTTACAACAGGCTACACAGCAAAAGAGGCCTCCGGGGTTCTGTTAAAAGCAGGCGCCGCCCATGCCCTGTTTTTTGCCCTTGCACGGACGCCCTCATGAAAAAAGTTATTTATATATCCTCTGCTTTAATGTTTGCTATCGTATTTGTCGTCATCATTGTACTGACAAATTTGTCAACAGTTATCTCCTATGCGCTGGGAAAATTGAATAAAGGACAGGTTCACATATCCAGTTTCAACATAGCATATAAAAAAAGTACCGTTGTTGTGGATCTTGGCGGTATCCTGGTCAAGGGGAGCATAGAAGGACAGGCCAAAAACTGTCAACTGGTTATAGGTATAAAAAACTGGTTATATCTGAAAGATGCAGTCATCTCTGATTTTGATTTAATAATTTCTTCAACAAAAGGAAAAACCCGTTTTTTCCCTGTACCCGAAAACATTCTTCAGATAAAAAGAGGCATTGTTACATACAATAAACAAAGATTTATTATTGATGAGGCAGAAATAAAAGCGCTACGATCTGGGAAACCCTTCACTTTTGCAATAGACATGCGAAATGATGGACTGTTTGCGGCGATACATGCTTCAGGAGAAGGCTTATACAAAGGCAAATCAACTGAAGCAAAGGGACAGCTGAACATCACCGGGCTGAATCTCAACAATCTGTCTGATGATATGCACGGCAAGGCAAATATTAACGGAACATTTACATATGCGAAGAAGAACTTTGCCTTTGAAGGTCCCTTCGAAATATTTGATTACATAATTAGAGATCCTGTATTTAAAAAACCTTTTACCGTTAAAGACGCTGAAGGGAAAGTGTCTTTTATGTATGCCAATAGTACAATTGATGTAAAAATAAGCAATGCCTGTTATCAGAATACACCCCTTGTCCTGAATCTGAAGTTTGTAAAAAATTCACTTGCAAGGCTTGAACTTAACATGGACTTTATTTCTATCCAGGACGTAAAAAATTACATAGCCCTGGATAGCGTTACTAAAACAAAATTTGATATATGGAAGTATATTGATGATGGAAAAATAAAAATAAATAAATTTGCATATGATAAGAAACACCCGTTATATATGGAACTGGAATTAAAAAACACCGGAATATCCTATAAAGATATGTTGTTCACCGATGTTGAAGCCACGTTATTTTTTGAGGAAAATAAGCTGAACATCTCCGGTGCCAAGGGGCTTTTTAAAACAAGCAGAGTTTATGATGTAAACGGCATCATTTCTTTTTCAAAAGAAAAAGATATTAACATGAATGGTAATTATTCATTTAATTTGAAAGATATTCCGACACTTATGGATACAGGCGGGATCAACTTCGAGAACGGCGAAACAGAAGGTACGATAGAACTCAAAGGAAATCAGGACAAAGGTTTGAAGATTAAGGGCACAGGCAAATTCAGTAATGCCGATATAACCCGGGGGAAGTTGTCATTATCTGCAAAAGGTGTTTATAAGTTCAACAACGATGAGATCATCTTTGACCCGTTGACAGTCAACAGAGGCGACACTGATATGGTTATCAAAGGAAAGTGGCATAAAAACATCATGGATTTGAAAATAAAAGGTGATTTAGATGCCATTCATATGCGGCCCTTTATCCCGAAACCTTCTGATATCGGCGGGATTGCAAATCTCGATATTGAGATGCAAAAAGTTGACGATAATATCAAAATAGATGGCCACATATCCATGGATAACTTATATTTTGAATTTCCCGGCATTGTAAAAAAAGAAAAAGGCATAAAGAGCCGGGCGAGGATGACCCTGCTGAAAGAAGGGGCCAATACCCGCATAGAGCGGTTTTTGTATAATCTTGATGTCATAAACCTTGATCTCAAAGGCAACATAAAACCGGATAAAAAAATGGATTTGGATATTGCTATGGATATTTTCAGTTTTGGCAAGGTTGCACATCTCTTTTATTTCAGCAGCAGCAAGGCGAAAGGAGATCTGGAACTGAAAATGTCTTTAAAAGATATCGGTTTCCCTCTCAAAAAATTGCCCTATATGAACGGTTATGTAAAAATTAATAATGGTTTCTTAAAACTCCCGTGGCTAAAAAAACCCCTTAGAGAGATTAACCTTGTTTCAGACTTTAAAGGAGAAGCTTTTGATGTAAAAATCGATAAATTAACATGCGGGAAAAGTATTTTAAACAGCGGAACATTTCACCTGGAAGGCTTTGTGTCGCCGCGGTTCTCTCTGTATCTTGATGCGGATGCCTTTGATTATGACGATTTCAAGACTGCAGGCGATTTTAAAATAAGCGTAATTAACAAAAACAGCCTGATGGCAAAGGCAAGCGGGGAGATCAACCTACAGGCAAAAAAAATACACTCAGGCAATTTCAACGGTGAGAACCTTAATATCAAGGGACTACTGAGTGACAGAAGGCTGAATATTTCGGAATTGAAAATGGATGTCTTTGACGGCAATACAGACACGTACGGCTACATTGATCTTTCCGGCGATATTCCCCATATATATTCCAACAGCAGATTGAAGAGAATAAAAAGCGGCCTGGTTCTGAAGGCCCTTGGCGATAAAACGTATCTGGCAGAGGGCAGGTCAAGTATTTACGGTAATGTGGATTCACATGGCAGCACTATGAAAGAACTTATCAGTGATATAAACGGCAATGTGGCTATATACAGCAGAGATGGGCTGATAATGAAATGGAACCTTCTGTCGAAAATATTCGGACTTCTTAATGTACAGGATGTTCTTCGCGGGAAGGTTAATCTGTCAAAAGAAGGTCTGCCGTATAAAAGAATGGGGGCAACCTTTACTGCAAAAAACGGTATTTTCTTCACAAAAGACTTTCTTATCGACAGCCCTTCTATGGTAATCACCGGAGAGGGGAGCCTGGATATCAAAAAAAATAAGATAGATTTTGATATTGCTGTTTCACCGCTTGTTACACTTGATAGAACGATAGATAAAATCCCGATTCTGAGGAATATTCTCAAAAGTAAAAGAGAGGGTTTTTTTCATGTAGCATACAAAATAAAAGGCCCGATGAATGATCCTGATATAAATTTCAATTTTGCAAACAGTGTTGGTGGCAGGACAATTGAAGTACTGCGGAATATATTGGTGCTGCCGGAGGAGATTATTGAAAGCAATTAAAACGGGAGGTTGTTAAGTCTTGAAGATAGGGATAATAGGCGCAGGCAAGGTAGGTATATCAATAGGGTATGTACTCAAACAAAAGGGAATGGACATTACGGCAGTCTCCGATATATTTGAAGCACCTATTAATACGGCAAGAGCATATCTGGGAGATAATATCCTTTATACTGACGACAATGTTGAAGTTGTTAAAGCATCGGACATTATTGCTGTTACGACACAGGACAGGATCATCAAAGAGGTTGCCGTTGGAATCGCCGATAAGATGGAAAGGCTTGAGGGCAAACTGTTTTTCCACACAAGCGGTGCCCACCCGGCAACATTACTTGCACCGCTTGAAAAAAAAGGCGCCCGTCTCGGCGCCCTCCATCCCTTACAGACATTCCCCGATATTGACAGTTCAATTAATGTACTTCCGGACACATACATCTTCATCGAAGGCGGTGAAGATTCAATAGATGTCCTGGATAAAATAGGTACCGTCCTTGGTTCCGGTGTTGTCAGGATGGAAGGGGAGCAAAAGCTGCTCTATCATCTTTGCGCTGTTTTTGTCTGTAATCTTCTCTGCGCCCTTCTTTATACAGGGGAAGATATTATGGATAAAATCGGTATAGAACTGCGGCCGTTTTTCCCCATTATCAAAGCCACGTTGAAAAACATAGAAAATAAAGGCCCCCTTATGTCGCTCACCGGTCCGATCGTGAGAGGCGATATGGAGACTGTGCTTTCCCATCTCGATGCAATGGAAGGCATGGAACTTTATAAAAAGGTTTACAAATCACTTTCTCTCGTAGCATTGGATATGGCGAAAAAAAGAGGGGATATCAGCGAGGAAGCGCTTGAAAAACTGAAACATATTTTAAAGTAGTGAAACAAACCCCTCCGGGGCAATTTGTTACCGGGTGGCTTACATGAAACAGGTTTAGGCTACTAAGAAGGATTCATGCTTTGAAGTTATGTGATTGAAGACAAATTGTTATTAACTCATATTTTCCATTAAGATGAGTGCCGGTGTCGGACTGTCCACACAAATACGCTCATTACGCTCCGTCGGCTCCACTCGCTCGCGTTCGGCCTCGGAACTTTTACTTGACAGTAAAAGACCGAGCTTCCTCGCCTCTCTACGGTTTGTTTAGAACAAGCCGACACCTTTCTAATGACATATCAGGGATAATTTTATGCAATTCCGGCATGCTATAAAGATTATTGCAACTTAAATACGAAGGAGCCTTAAATCCTGCAGAAGGGATAGAGCACCCACGTAAAGGTAAAAGGAAGGGTGCAGTTGAAGGAAAAGGCAAAATGATGGGCGGGTACATCCTGGCCGTTTGCAGAGACCCATCCGCATGGCGGGTCTGTGTTGCCTATGGAATGGATAACCTTGGATTGCAGGCTGTCTTTATAATCGGATAAAGGACACATATTGATGATATCATCGAGAGACAGATTTGATATGGTGCTGCTTAGCGTCTTATTGAAAAATGGTGGGACAAGGGCAAGACCCCTTCCTTTATTGTGCGCGAGGTAAACAACGGAATTTTTCGGGTCAATACTGATTGCTCCAGGGGAAAACTGCCAGCTAACAGTGATAGTGTGTGTCCCCCAACCTTCAACTGAATCCCTGACAACCCAGTATTTACAGGCAGGAAAAAAAACTGACCTTGATACTATAAATTGTGTTCCCCTCGCATTGCAGTAATCGTTACATCTTCCCGTTAAAGTTATGGCCGGGGATTCCTCTGAAGCCGTTTCAGAAAAAACCTGAGACAGGTTATCTTTAGCAGGCCTGACCCTTTCCTGAAAACCGAGTTTTGACCTTGCAGGACCTTCCCCGTCGATGAGGATCATGTTATGGGCCTGAGCGCAGCGGTAATAATCGGTGAGGAGACCTGGTGTATAGACAGTAATGCCGGGGTCAACAAGACAAGGTTTGCCATAGGCAGCAACATCGAGAGAAAGTACGTCCTCATGCATATGTGTCATGCCGGCAGGACCTGCTCTGAACAGGAGGTAATGTGCGTCTTTATCATAACCTGATCTTATTACACCGATACCGGCATCGGGATACATGGACACAGCCGCAGCAGGCGGAACGCCCTTTTTGCCTTTTGTGCCGATCCATATAAAATCAGAACGATAAAAGAGCTTCCCTGCAAGCTCTAAAATAGCGCAATAATCACCCATTATTCCGCCGGAATCGTTCAGGGAAGGCCAGGTAAAATCAGGGCGGCATAGACATGCGAGGTATCCGGCTGCTTTTTCCAGGGGGGAATCAAATATTGCGGGGATGGGCATACGCTTCACTGAAGCTACCCGTTTAACATCCAATAAGGCGTGGAGGCAGATGGCATGGTAAAGAGGCGATAGCTCAAAATGAACACCATCTTCCATAAATTGCCTATAAAACTCATCTTCAAGACGTTTTACTCCTTCTTCAAACCACTGGCCTGCTTCCTCGAATTCGCTGAGGCACATCCCTGCAAGGGCTAATGCCGCTGATTCCACAATGATCCAGTTATTCGGATGACCCCTGTGATCCATAAGATGACGGCAGTGTTCCCAGAAAGAACGGAGCATAATAGTTTTTGTTTCGTCTTTAAAGACGCTGCATGACCAGGCAATACCCTTTATCCAGAGCCATTCCCTGAGACGCCATGCTGCAGACAGAGTTTCCCATGAGGGTCCGGCGCCGCCGTTTGACTCCACCGGCACGGGGTTATGGACAATCCAGTCCCGAATAACATCATCAAGGAATTGAATATATTTATTGCTTTCAGTCTCCAAAAAGGATCTTAACACTTCCCTTAAAAAATGATGCCTATGGAGAAAGTGCGACCATTCAAGAATACCTGACGGGCTTTCATTCCATGGTACAGGCAGGGGAAGCTGCTCTCCCATGATATGTCCTTTTAGAATCTCATCAGCGCCTTCCAGCGGGTAAGGATGGTAAGGAGGGATAGAAAGTAATGACGAGTATGCAGGGCCGTATGGGTTGTCCTCTACTGTACCTGCCTCTCCCCGGGAAGATCGAGGCTCTTTTGGCGGGCAAAGATTCATCACTGCTTCGAAACCTCTATCTGTCAGTCTCGGGCCTTGCGGGATGATCCGGTATTCACCATAAACAGCACCAATATTCATTGTGATTGGTGTTATTGAGAAATCTGTTTTTTCTCGTTTGCCTATGATTTCTATTTGGACAATGTCTTTCCACTTGGGTGGTTTGCCGTATGTGCCGAATGACTCGAAGGGAAACGATAATTGCATTGTTTTTCCAGGCAACAGAGATTCCCGTCCGCCACTCATCGAGACAGGTTTGCTGATAGTATCTGTTTTGCCCGAACTATGGAACAGATTTATTTCCACGTAGAGGATTGTTTCAGTGAGGTTGGTTGCAGTAAAAGAGAGCTGATTGAAGTATGAAAGGCCCTGCGCCGGGTATGAAAAGGTTTTCCGGATTTTGCCGGTTGATGTAACAATCCCGCATCCCTCAAAGAGTAATACCCTTTTGGTGATAACATCGCAGATAAATTTGTCGGAAGGCAACCCGGGGTCTTTCATACAATCCTCATCTGTTTATCATTGTATAAGCTTGCCTGTACTAATTCTATATCCTAATTTATCATGAAACTTTTGAAAATATATTTCTAACATTTGCATGGTAAACATATTTTGAAGAATTGTTGGATAAGGTAATCTGCATCAGTCGGGATGGCACTCCTGCCCGACAACGTCTTATCGACATGGGAAGTAAAAGTGTAGTACTGTTATGGTACATATGACAAAACTATACCATAACCCGGCAGGAACAAACCGTAAAATCCTTCTCATTGAACCGCCTTTCTACCGGCTTTTTAAGGCAACCTATGCATTGGTAAGATACCCTCTTTCTCTCGCTTATCTTGCGGCATCCGTAAAGACTAAGACGGATTGGGATGTCATGGCCTATAACGCGGATTTTCTACCCCAAAGCGACCCCTTTGAAGTGACTTATTTTAAAGGTGAGGGCTTTTCACGATATCGCAGGACCCTCTATGATGCATCTCATCTTATATGGCAGGAGGTTCGGGATTTTATCTCCGGATACGCGCCGTCTATTGTGGGCATTTCGGCAAAATCCTCCACCTTCGCATCTGCCCTCAGGGTTGCAGGCATTGCGAAAGAGATCAACCCGGAAATTATTGTTGTTGCGGGTGGTCCTCATCCTTCTGCAATATTTTCAAAGGTGTTTCAACCGGCAGGTGAAGAAAGCGGCCGGATCAAAACAATGGAAGAAGATAACGGGGTTTCCCGCAATAATATTGATTTTTTTGCCATAGGTGAGGGAGAAGATACGATTGTCGAATTATTGCAGACTCTTGAAAAAAGCAAAGATACGGCTGATGTATACGGGATCGCATACAGAAAGGGGCAGGGATTTTCTATAACCTCCAAAAGGAAGCCCCTGGATAGCCTTGACGTACTTCCCTTTCCCCATCAATATGCTTCTGAAGTTTTAAAGGATTATGAAAATTATCCCTTATCTGCTTTCAGCAATATTTTTGCTACACGCGGGTGCCCCTATCAGTGCTTTTTTTGCGGATCAAGGAATATATGGGGGAAAGGGGTACGGTTTCGTTCACCGCCGAATGTGGTTGAAGAGATGTTAAAACTGCAAAGCATAGGCATCAATAACATCCATTTTGATGACGACACTTTCGGGGTGACAGGTCGATACCTTCAATCATTGTGTAAGGCCATCAGATCTTCCTGCCCCGGATTCAAATGGAGTTGCGAGATGCATGTAAGACTGGTAAATGAAAAAAATATCTCCCTTATGAAAGAAGCCGGCTGCAATATGATCCAGCTTGGCGTTGAATCGGGAAATAACGGCATATTAAAGGAAATCGGAAAGGGTTTTACGATAGAGGAAGCCCTTGCAGCCTGTAAACTTATAAAGGCATTTGATATAAAACTGGAGACATTTTTTATGGCCGGATTTCCCCAGGAAACAGAGGCATCTCTCAGCGATACTGCCCGTATCATTGATGAACTTGAATGCAACAAGATCATATACAGTATATTCACTCCCTACCCCGGTACAGAGGCTTTTGACCTCTGTCAGGATAAGGGTATAATACCCGGCAGCTATGATCACTCACTCTATTACCACCAGAGCCCTGAAAACTGTTTTTGTATTGATATACAGCCGGAACGCTTCAAGAAAATGTCATCCCGTATCGAGGAGATTGTAGTGCAGAAAAACCGGGCAATGCGCAGCAAAAGTGAATAAGCTCGGTGTATAATTCTCGTTGTTTGCTGTAAGCAACTTCACGTAGAAATTGCTTGATACACTTCAGGCTTCGCGGTTTTACAAGAGGTACTGCTTTCTTCCCGAAATGCAGACGGTGTGGTTTTTACCTGAAGCACAAAGAACTTCCTGAAGTCCGCGTTTCACAATTTCTGGCTGAGATGCAGTGTTACAGGTGTCAATTTGTGACCCCTATGTTAAATAAGCTTGACAAGTTTTTGTGATAGCAAGAGAATGTAGGAAAGGGGGCGGACATCACGTCAGTAAAAATGTGGCGTAATAAATCCGCGGAGGTCGAGATGAGTGAATCATGTAATATTTCGTTTGGCTCTATCTCAAAAATAAAAATATGATGCACCGCCATGCACTAATAATACAAGGGAGGAGTGTACATTGAGAAAAAACCTTTATGGAATTAGCGTAGTAGTAATGGTATTATTGGGCTTTTTCTGCGCACCTTTCGTCTATGCTCAAGGCAGTGTAGACCCGCGCACCGTTGAAATGGAAAAGAGAAGGCTCCAAGAGAAGCTCCGCAATTGCGACAACGAGCTTGCTAACAGCCCTACCAGCCAGGAGAACAAGGAACGATGGCGAGAGCGTTGCCGAAAGAGGATGCAAGGAGCTCTGGATGAACTCGCAAAAGACCCAGATTTCTACTTTTATAAGAAACAGAAATAACCGAACATCATAGTCATAAAGTAAGTAATGTTTTAATTGGTAATGCTTTCTTTCCCGGATCTCGGTTCATACGCCAGTTGTAGATACTATGATAGATTGTGGCCCCTTTGAAGGGTATTGATATACTCTTCAAAAAAAGGAGGTCCACAATGAGAATAATCAGAAAGAGCGAGAGCATGTCAGTGGTCGGCAAGAAAGTCTGTATTGGAATTGACGTACACAAAGAAAGTTGGCAGGTTACCGTGCGTTCAGAGGGTGAAGAAATCTTCAATGGTCGAATCCCGGGACAATACCAATCATTGAAGAAATTACTGGAGCGTTACCAGGGCTCATTAATGAAGGTGGCATATGAGGCAGGTCCTTTCGGTTTCTGGCTTTCCGACAAGCTCCTTGAGGACAACATTGAAGTAATGGTGGTTCCCCCTTCTCTGATACCAATTGAATCAGGCAACAGAGTGAAAACGGATAAGAGAGACAGCCGAAAGCTTGCCAGGCTCCTTGAGAGTAATATGCTGAAACAGGTATACGTGCTCACCCCGGAAGAACGGGAACACCGTGATCTTTTGAGGACCCGCCGCCAGATTGTGGATCATCGAAAAGACGTGGCTCGTCAGATTAAGAGCAAACTCCTTTTTTACGGCATCGTCTCACCTTTCTCCGCAACTCCCTACTGGAGCATTAAATACATTGAGTGGTTGAGAGCGTTAAGAGTTGATACAGATTACCTCAAGGAATGCTTTCACCTCCTGATTGATCTTTACGAGTACCTTACCCGGCAGATTGCCAGGATCAACAGAAAAGTTGCTCTCTTGTGCCGTGACAAAAAATACCGCGACAGAATAAAACTGCTGTGTACTGCTCCGGGAATAGGAAGACTCACCGCCATAGAGATTTTGGTTGAACTTCAAGACATATCCAGATTTGAAAGTGCAGAGGAGATCGCCTCCTACATCGGCCTTACTCCATCCGAATACTCTACAGGGGAAAAGACACGCCAGGGCAGGATCACAAGGTGCGGCAATACGAGGGTGAGGACTTATCTTGTGGAGAGTACCTGGATGCTCATTACTAAGGACCCTGTTCTACGATTAAAGTACTTGAAGCTCAAGAATGCCAGAGGAGGGAAAAGGGCCACCATAGAAATTGCGAGGAAATTTATCATAATTATCAGACGTATGCTTCTCGATAATGTACCGTACCGAATGGCGGCTTAAAGCTTTTGGACAGGAAAAAACGATGAAAAGAAGAAACCCTTATGTTTTAGAGTTGACCGCGGACCTCACCTTGTGACCGAGTACAAGGATCACGTGTCGTAGAATGCGGCAATTCAATTACACCGGATAAGAATCATGTCGGCGGTCCCATAGGGGCCGACCACGAATAGCAGGCTGAGGGATATTTGACTGATGAATAAAAAGGAAGGTGGAAAAAGATAAAGATACTTTTCTTAGGGGTTGACAATTTACATAGCAGGTGAAAGAAAAATCGTTCCGATAATAACAAAAGAAACGCGTTTCCCCCGGTAATACTTGCTTTTGCGAAACCACGCAGTATGTAATCTCGAGGTGTAAATTTATCAGGAAAAGAACTGGAGGGTATGTTTCTATCCGTAACCCATGTTTCTGCAAAAGCAGAAACGCAGTCTTTTTGCAAGTGAATACCTTAAAAGCGGCAACAGTGACATGCAAGGGGTACATCCTTCAATTATTCAATCGTATGACTTGAAACATCTAACGGAGCGACAGTAACAACAGGTGCGAAAGGATGGTTGGTAAAAAAATTATTGAACAAATGATGAACGTGCCCATCACCATCACTAATGTCCATTCCCCGGGCTTTAACTTAAGTCCGTTTTGTCTTTGCTTCTTATTCCGGCCGGCTCAAGACCCATGCTTCTTATAATTGCTTCCCCCTCTTTCTCTACAACGCCCTTGCTCCTGAGGGCTTCCGCTATCTGTCCTGCCTTTTGATTCAGCACAGACTGTCCCATAGGATTTGATGTGTTGATATAAAACAAAATACCGTCTTTCAGTCCTATACCTATACCGGCATGTGTAAGCGTGCTGAGTATAAAAAAGCTGATACTCCCTCTTCTGCCGGCAAGCAGAAATATCCAGGCAAAAAAGATCATCCATCGGGGTCTTTTGAAGGTTATCCACTGGAAGTATTCCATATCCTTGAATCGATAAAATTTTTCGCCTCTTACATCCACTGCCTTAATGCCTTCATTTGTCATTTTGATCTCAAAAGAGGCAAATCGTGGCATAATAAAGACAAGTCCCCAAACCCCTATTAACGCTATCAGCCAGAATACCGGGAGAAGGAATATGCCTTCCGTAAAAAATACCTGCGCCGCGCCCCCCATTATTGCCATAGGGGCAACAAAGGGCAACGCAATGAGGAGCACCACAAAGCAGATATCGTTTCCTGCAATAAACCATGTTTTGAAGTGGATAGAATCCTTTCCCTTCTTTTTTTTGGGTAAAAATATGTAGAAAACTATTGCTGCAAGGATGATCCACAAGACATATTTCCTGTACGGATACATAAGCCATGATGGGGGGTCGGGATAATCGCTTAAACCGCTGCCTATTTGAAAACTGCTGTAGCTGTACACCTTGTAGTCAGCTTTCAGATACTGCCCGGCAGGATCTAACAGGTAAAGGGTGTCAAGATGTTTGTTCAGCCTGTCTTTTAGAGAATTGAAGGGTGGTTCGGATGCATAAAAGTAGAAACCGGCCCCTCTGTATTGAGGACTTGTCCTTCTTTGCATGTCCTTTGACGCACCCCTATTGTTTTTTGCCGTTCCTGTATTCTGAAAAATAGTTTCCCATTCATTGCCTTTCACCTTAAGGACTTTACCTTCCGTTTTGTAAGCAACATATTGTTCATAATTTGTCGGAGTGTTTGAACTGTGAGGCAGTAAAGACCCCGATGTCCTCCCGGGACGCTGACTTTCTTTTTTGAATTCTGCCGCAAAGTCAACAGGTTTAACCCTTATAAGAGGGGAAAGGGGGGTATAAAAGAAAAGCCAGCCAGCCGAACATATTAAAACTGTCAAAGCCAATCTGCGTATAAATTCCATTTTTCACCCCGTGATATATTTAATGATTGCTAAATGCAACGCGGGAAATCTATTTTTCATCATGCAATATTGAATAGCACAAGAAGGGTAATTCATCAAAGCGTATTTCACAGATTTGACGCTATACACAAAAAAATAGTGAACATGCTCAGAGAGAGTTAAAGTAAAATATGGTTATTTCGCTTTTAAAGGGAAAAAGAACTTGACCGCAAAATATTTATGAAACTATATAGACTTTTCCCCGCACACAAAAAGCACTGAAGTTCCATATGTTTTGTGGCATTCTGAACAGATATAAATCTGCCGATTTATCATTACAGCATCAAAGGGGGAAAGACGGTAAAAAACCTTTACAAAACCTGCACTTGTTATTCCTGAAAATAGCCGGTAAAATAGCCGCAAGAAATTAAGAGGCTTCTGCAACAAGAGGCAGACTGTCTTCATTCAATTTCCCATTGTCAAAATCACCATAATATGAAATATCGGTAAAACCTGCTTTTTTCAGTGCCGTATCCAGCTCTTTTTTCCTTAGGGGATACAGAAGAATTGTGTTTTCTATAATTCTTTTTGATTCTTTAACCGTCAATACAGTTCTGAACTCAATAAGATTGTTAATATCATCGTATTTATAGTATCGCTCAAAGACAATGAAGTTATTTTCTATCAGCGGCAGAGATCTTATATTGTGATCCAGAATATGGTCGTAGTTGAGTATCTGAAGAAGGAACCTGCCTTTATCTCTTAAAACAGTCTTTGTCTGCTTGCAGAATGATTCTATCTCTGAAAGACCGGTTAAATGGACGAGGGTATTTCCGAAACAAAGAACTGCATCAAATATGGCTGCAGCAAAATAACCCTCTATCTCCCGCATGTCCAACCGATTAAAAATGACGGTGTTTCCTTTGTTCATCTTCTCTCCGGCTTTCCGGAGCATCTTTGCATCATAATCGATACCGATGGCGTTAAAACCAATATGCGAAAGAGCTATAGCAAGATCACCTGTGCCGCATCCGACATCTAAAACTTTTTTTGTCCGATAGGGTTCTTCAATGCAGTTCTTTACGAAGTCAACTTGAGCCTTGCTGAAAGGGAAGACCAGGTCATAGTAATCTGATATTTCTTCATAAAAAGACATATATCCTCCCCGTTCAAAAAGGCTGTTTTTTCAAGTACTGAAAAACTTCTGTCAGGTCATCACACAAAGTATAATTTCCCTGTTCATTCCAGGGCATCCTTAATCCAACGGCGATTAAGCCGGCCTTTGCCGCTTTGCCAAGGGTTATGGGACTATCGTCGACAATTGCCCGGCATTCGTTGAAGAGAATTGTTTTGTCGTGACTGATATGGAGTTCATCAAACATAAGACTATGTTGATTCAGCCATCTTGCAGTAACATCAAATGTACCTTTTTCCCTGTGACTTGCGATTATGATATAGAATCCTTCTTCTTTTAATAATGAGAGAAATAATTTTGCCTGCGCATAGGGAGAGAATAGATCCTGATCCATGTGGATTTCTCTTATAATGCTGTAGAATTGTTTTGGAGAAATATAAGCTTTCCAGAAATCAAAGGTATGCCATTCCTGCAATGGAGGGAAATCAGGACTAATGTTTTTTATCCGTTCAGAAAAAGCAGAAGCAAAGTCCCATAAAGTATTATCAATATCGATGATTATTTTTTTCATATGTTTTTATTATATACTAAAATTGCTTATGTTGCCGAGGAGATGTATTGCTTGATACATTCCTCGTTTTATCTTTTAATCGTTGTTTCACGGTGCCTTGAAGTTTACGGGCGGATCACATCGAAAACCTCATGGATGTTTTGCGTGTACACAGGCATGGCAGCAAAGAGGGTCGGGGTTGACCGATTTTTCGTTTTACCGTATTATCCCATGCCTTTGACAACCGAAAAATCCATAACCTTACATCTAAGATAGCCCCATCGCTGCTTCTTACGGCGGGCATTTTGCACAAATAGATCTGAACTGCATGGTGCTCAGGTAGCGGTCGCCTCTGTCAGGCAATACGACAACAATAGTTCCGTGATCCATATCTCTGGCTATTTGTAGAGCTACGGCTGCGGCAGCCCCGCTTGATGTTCCGACAAAAATCCCTTCCCTCTGGGCAAGCAGTTTTGTTACTTCAAAGGCTTCACCATCTCCAACAACAATCTTATCATCCAGTATTTCAGGTCGATATATCTTCGGCACCATTGACTCGGTCAGATTTTTCAGCCCCTGTATTGTATGACCCATGGCCGGCTCAACGCCGATAACCTTTATTTGAGGTTTTTTTTCTTTCAAATATCTTGAAGTGCCCATCAGTGTCCCTGTGGTCCCCATACCGGCAACAAATACATCAATCTCGCCGTTTGTTTGCGCAAAAATTTCAGGGCCTGTTGTTTCATAATGTGCGAGGACATTGTCGCCATTGTCATATTGATTTGGCATAAAATACTTATCCGGTTCTTTTTCGAATAACTGGTAAGCTCTCCGAATCGCGCCGTCAATATTCTCCTTTGCCGAGGTAAGAAAAACCTCTGCACCGAGGCCCTGGAGAATAAGCCTTCTCTCCATACTGACACATTCGGGCATGCAAAGATCAACTTTATATCCTTTTGCGGCGCCTATCATCGCAATTGCAATACCCGTGTTTCCGGAAGTAGGTTCGAGAATAATTTTATCCCTGGTCAACTCACCGCGCGCTTCCGCTTTTGTTATCATATACAGGGCAGGACGGTCTTTCACCGACCCTCCGGGATTACATCCTTCAAGTTTACATAAAACTCTTGTATTCGGATTTGTATTGATGTTCATCAGTTCCACAAGGGGTGTATTCCCGATCGCAGACAAAATATTCATAAACTTTACCTCCCGCAATTAGTGTTCCGCCTTCAGCCAAAAGAGATTACCAGAATAATTCACATTTCACAAGAGAAACACTTTATATATTATGATAGTTTTTCATAACCCGGAATGCGTCGCCAAGCCTCCCTCGGCATAATCAGCCGGGAACGATCCGATATGGTGAAATTGCCGAAGAATTTGACTCTATTAAACAGGCACGATGACAGAATAATGCTGTAAATTCCGAAGATAGTATGTTGAAAAGCATTATAAATCGGCACTTTACAAAGTTTTACCATGCCGAGTAATTGTCGATACGAATTTTTCAGGGGATTTGTTCTGCAGCTTACGATAATTTTGATAAAAAACAAAATGCCGAGGAACGGAATTGAACCGCTGACACGGGGATTTTCAGTCCCCTGCTCTACCGACTGAGCTACCTCGGCATTGTTTTTATTTAAAACATAACTGCTCACTCTATGTCAAGATATTCGTGCATATATGTCTGTAGGGACCTGAATTTTTCACTCTTTCTTTTTATCTTTCAAACAGAATCTTTATAGAATTTTGTAGACAAGTTTTTTTATTAAAATTCACAATTCTGGCATGAACAACGCGTACAAGTGTAAATGCTATTATTATTTTTATTGAGGAATATTTGGTACTTGCAGCTGATCTGCTATAATGCTATGATTTGACTTAATGAAAGCAGGGTTTTACCAATTTGAGCCCCTATTCGGGAATAAAGAGAGGAATATCGAGAAGGTCCTTCATGTTCTTAAGGATGTTGATGCGGATCTTATCGTGCTGCCGGAATTCTTTGCCACCGGTTATCAATTTATCTCCCGCGACGAAGTGGATCATCTCTGTGAATATATACCTCAGGGCTTCACTACCGAAAAACTGGCAGAACTGTCAAGCAGTAAGGGCATGTATATTGTAGCGGGGCTTCCCGAAAAGCATGGTGATAAGTTTTTCAATTCAGCTATTCTGACAGGCCCGGAAGGATATATAGGCACCTATCGTAAAACACATCTTTTTTTTGAGGAAAATCTCTGGTTTACTCCGGGTGATACAGGATTTAAGGTCTTTCATACAGCTGTCGGTCGGATCGGCATCATGATCTGCTTTGACTGGATATTCCCTGAATCAATGCGGACGCTTGCCCTCAAAGGCGCAGAGGTGGTGGCACACCCGTCCAATCTTGTCTTGCCCTACTGTCCTTCTGCTATGCCTGTCCGCTGTCTTGAAAACAGGGTTTATGCCGTAACAGCGAACAGGATAGGGACAGAAAACAGGAAAGAAGGGCAAACCCTTAACTTTATAGGTACAAGCCAGATTGTGTCGCCGGATAGCTCTGTATGTGTTAAGGCCCCGGAAAAGGCTGAGTCGCTGGAAATAAAAGACATTACACTGGAAAAGGCAAATGACAAATCCCTGAACGCCTTCAACGACCTTTTCCGTGACAGAAGACCCGGGATGTATCAAAATACATGATATCCTTCGGGCAAACCGCCTGCTGTTAACATTCAGGAGTTTACCTCCGATCCTGAATCAAAGGCAATAAGGAACACCTGCGGGCAGGTGTTCCAGAAACGAAAGAGCCTATGACAAAGCCAGGGAGAAAGTGTCTTGATACGGAATTGGAACTGCCTATAAAATAACCCTTGCATCTGCAATACAGACGCTGTCTTCATAGGCAATAACAGGATTGATATCCATTTCCTGGATCTCCGGCAATTCCGCAACGAGTTGAGAGATGCGTTGAACGATTTCAACTATCCCATTCCTGTCTATGCCCCCCTTCCCGTTTACGGCATTAAGCGTAGAGGCGGCCTTAAGAGACGACAACATTTCCTGGGCCTCATCGCCGGTCACCGGAGCAAGCTTAAAAGCCGTATCTTTGAAAACCTCAACATAAACGCCGCCCATGCCCAACATGATCAGATGCCCGAGCCCTTCTTCAGCCTTTGCTCCTACAATAATCTCCCTGCCTTCCGGGAGGCATTTCTGTACAAGAAATTTTAATTCCTTTTCTTTAAACCTCTTCTCCATTTTTTTCACAGCCGACCTGACTGAACCCCCGTTTTTAAGATTTAAGGCTACACCACCTTTGTCGCTTTTATGAATAAGTGATTCGGAATCGACTTTTACAACCACTGGAAATCCTATTTCAGCAGCGGCTTTTTCCGCCTCAGCGGCATTGTCTGCCATCCGCCAGTCAGCGACAGGTATACCATATGCCGCAAGAACCCCATAAACATCAGCCGCGGAAAGGATTTTTCTTCCCGCGGCCCGTGCTTTTTCAATAATATCTTTTGCTTTGATATTGTCCGTGTTTTCGAACCTTTTAACATTGCCCGCATATTGCCGAAGAATCTTGCCATACCTTGCCAACGCCGCCAGGGCTTTTGCAGCGGCACCCGGGAAATCGTATATAGGTACATCGCCTTCCTTTAAAATCCTCACTGTTTGCGGCCACTGGTTTTTGTCTGTCATAAGGTTGCATACAATAGGCTTTTTACGTTGTCTGTTGACTTCAACAATCTCCCTCGCAATGTTTTCGCAATCAACAAAAGGTGCTGTAACAAAGTTTATATAGACACTGTCAATCTCATCGTCATTCATCATTGAATCCATTGCCGCCCTGAAATGATTTCCCTCTGCCGTGGCCAGCACATCAAGGGGGTTGTTAATCGAGGCCTCGGCGAATAATTTATCCTTTAATATCGATGCCGTGCTTTCGGCAAGAGGGGGTATTTCAAGGCCGCAGGCTACAAGCACATCCGTGGCAATAACTGCAGGTCCGCCGGTATTTGTTATAACGCCCACCTTGTTGCCTTTCGGCGGCGGCTGAGTTGAAAAGACCGCACCTGCCTGACACAGTTCCGCTTCGTCACGGAAGCTGATAATGCCTGCCTTTTCAAAGATCAGATCTGTTGCGATTTCCTGTTTTGCAATGCCTCCGGTATGAGAAGAGGCTGCCCTTGCACCCTCTTCAGTGCGGCCTGCCTTCATCGCAAGGATCGGCTTTTTTGCCGCCACCTCCCTTGCAGCTTCAAGGAAGGCGGCCGGTTCCTTAAGCCCTTCCACGTATAACGCAATTACGCGGGTTTTTTCATCATTCCCGAAATACCTGATAATTTCCGGGATTGAAACATCGCATGCATTTCCGTTTGATGCGTACAATCTTGTTCCTATACCCATATCGGCAAAGGCCTGATGTATAAGTGAAGCGACCCCGCCCGACAACGCAACTATTGAAACCGGTCCGGGTTCAGGATATGTAAAGGTAAAATTGCAGTAAGCCCGTATATCAGGATCCGTATTAATGATCCCCTGGCAGTTGGGGCCGAATATTCTTATACCGTTTTGTCTTGCCCGTAAAATACAATCCTCCTCAATGGCTGCGCCCACAGATCCTATCTCGGAAAAGCCTCCCCCGTTTAAAATAACCAGTTTCACACTTTTTCTGCCGCAGTCTTCAATGGCCTGGGGCACAAAAGAAGCCGGGATCGCCATGTGTACAACATCGACATCCGTCGGCACATCAAGAATTGTCCTGTATGCCCTGACCCCCCGGATTTCATCAGCCTTCGGATTTATAGGATAAACCGATCCTTTAAACCCGTACTCAATCAGGTTTTTGATAATCTGATTGCCGATATGAAGTTCTTTCGCGGAAGCGCCGATAACAGCCACTGCTCTTGGATTGAATAATGCATCTAACATAATGAATCCTCCTTTTTTATATAAAAAATCTGAAATAAGTCACCTCACGCAAGCTGCAGGGTATAAACCCGCGGGCCAACAAAAAAGGCCATGTACGGCTGATCCGCACAGGGCCTTGTAAAAATAGAGGACTAAAGGCCTATGGCGGACCATACCGGCTAAAAAAGCTAAAAAATATAAAAGCTGCCCAAAAATATATATTTATTGATCCAATTAAAGAAACCTGCATACAAAACTCCTGTTTTACTTTATTCATGCAAATTTGCTCAACCTTCAGGGTCTTTATGCAATCCATATTGTGCCCAGTGTAATTTCTGAAACATGCACATGAACCCTGGGAATGTTATTTTCAATATCCCATGGGACAAAGTAAGTTAAATCTTCAATCTCCTGTTTAAACCCGGAATGAAACTTTTTTTTCAGTAAATCCCTTATATTATTGATCGTACTGACCATGGCCCGGTCGATACCGATACCACGGTTCATCTCCTTCAGGTATTGAACGGTTTTTATTTGATCCAGTGCCTCCTGTGAATGAATGCCTTCTACTTTCCTGCGCAGAACATATATATTCCCTTTGTCCCGAAAGATCAGAAGAATAGGATTCACCCTGATGACTGTGCCCCGAACCAATATTCCGGACAAGAACTTCTCGACTTTCTTCAAAAATGTCCGCTCTTTAACAATGGAGGAAAAGAAAAGCGGCGATATCCTTTCAAAGATATAATCTACACCTTCATGTTGAAATTCCTTCAGTCTGGTGGGGTCAAAGCCAAAATCAAGGAGGTCGGATATCTTCAGCGGTTCTATTGTCCGCGCCTCCCTGTTCTCCAGGCAATTATATAAATAAGGTCTTTTGTAAAACGTAAGACCTTCGATAAAAGACGTCGGTTCTTCTTTCAGTTTTACAGGCAGGCTCCGGAGTATTCTTTCATCTCCCCATATACCCGCATCCTCCTGGTCCAGATTCCATAAAGAATAAGGCTGAATATACAGTTCTTTAACAACGTCCCGTATGTTAATCTGCTCAAGGGACTCTCCTCCGGTATAACCGATAAGAGAAGCAATACGCCTATGAAATCCCATTAATTTTGTTGTAAACCTGGTAAACATAAAACGCATTAGAGGGGTTGAAACTCCCGACAGAAGTTCTTCATGGAAAAGCTGCACCAAAGTACAGTAAACTGAACGGAATTCTTCAATCGTCCTTTTTACCATATCTTCATTATCGTGCATATCAATGATCTGCTTCTTTTTTTTGAGGTTGAAGAGAATCCTGATCAGATTGCTCTTGATAAGATTATGCCGCTGAACAGTATCCGGGACAAAAACCATATAATTCCACCATTCTTCCGGTATATCATTTCCTATGAAATCCGTAAGCGACTTCCAGCCGAGTCTGGTATAAATCTCATAGGTAGATTCTCCATCGGGAACAATATTGTCCAGGATACCAACCGCCTTCCTTTCCCCCAGAAATTCCATGAAGGCATTAAGAATTTTGTTCCCCAGGCCGAAACCGCGGAATGACGGCATAACCTCAACATATACGAGGTAGTAACAAGGGATAAACCTTTTCAGGTATAACATGTTCAGGTAACCGAGAGTTTCCCCTCCGGAGGTATGAATCTCAAAAGTGTGGAAATGCCTGTAGTTATTCCCTGGTTGAAAACGCTCAATCCTGACTCCCCGAACAGTCCGGTCAATCAGTCTGCTCAGATCACTGAAGGCCTCATAAGGGGAAGGGGCTTCAAGCCTGTTCATCTGATCCTCGAAAGTCATGTCGATAACCGACATAGCGTCTTTCAAGCGGGCCCCGCTCTTCTGTATTCTTTTTCTTATTTCAACAAACTGATCCGAAAGTGTCACTGTTCGTACCTCAAAAAAAAGGGCCATGGGTTCAACCCATGGCCCTAATCTATAAATCCCGCCATGGGCACCCTGTACAGTCTGCCCATGACCTCTTCTCTGTTAATTAAGTGCTTTGACAGAGGAAGGCAGACCTGTCCCTAAAGTAATAATAAAAATAAAAAAAGCTGAACAAGTCTTTCCTTTCTATCATGCTTTTCAGTGTAACATCTTCTTATGAAAAGTCAAGCCTTATAAACCAAATTTACATCTGTTTGTAAAAAAAACCATCTTGACTCCTTTCTCATGGCGTAATATGCTTGTTTCTTAACGGGATATATCAATGGACTTTTGTTTTTTGAATTCCCGTATGTTTATACCTTCTTTTGCAGGGGACAGCAAATATCTTGCTTTCCCTGAAAAACCCCCTGTCTCAAAGACAGGGAACTTCATATTTTATGCCTGATGCAGCAGGTAAAGGAGCAGTGGGGTGGAAGATAAAATTAAACAGATAGCCGAAATGATCGTAAATTCAAAGCGTATCGTTGTTTTTGTGGGTGCGGGTCTGAGCACTGAATCAGGTATACCGGATTTCAGGAGCCCCGGAGGTGTATGGGACAAATATGACCTGGAGGACTTCTATTTTCAGAACTTTATATCTAAGGAAACGGCCCGGGAAAAGTACTGGGATATGGCAACAGAGATGTATGAGTCCATGAAAGATGCGATGCCCAATAAAGGTCATCTTGCTATCGCGGAGCTGGAAAGACTGGGCAAGCTCGACTGTTTGATTACGCAGAATATTGACGGGCTTCACTTCAAAGCAGGCAACTCAGGGGAAAAAGTATTGGAACTGCATGGAACTGCTATGCATGTAACATGTCTGAGTTGCCATAAAAGGTACGAACGGGATGATATTCAGGACAGAAGGGTAAGGCAAGGTAAGGCCCCCCTTTGTGATACCTGCGGGGGGCTTCTCAAACCCGCAACCATTTCCTTTGGACAGGCCATGCCTGAGGAGGAAACAAGGGAAGCATACAGGCGTTCGGAAACATGCGATCTTTTTATCGTCATAGGGTCATCGCTTGTCGTACAACCAGCCGCCTACATGCCTGTAACTGCAAAACAATCCGGAGCCCGGCTTGTAATCATCAATAGAGATGAAACAGTCTGTGACGGCCTGGCCGATATAATTGTAAACGGCCCGGCGGGTCCTACAATGGCTGCAATCCTGGAAAAGGTAAAGCTTTTAACATGATAGGGAGGATGTCCTCTTTATACAGGGAAGTTGTTATCAGGCCCTAACCGTATGCAGTTAAAAGAATGGGGGATCATTGAGGCCGGACAAATAATAAGATCAATTGGAGGCTGCTGCCTGAAAGGTTGATTTCAGGATACATTCAGCAATATAATATCTTTTATAGAAATGTTCTGAAAATATATAAACGTTTTTTATTTGTGTAAATTTTATCTATGATGAAGAAAAAACAAAAAGAATTCTGGGTATCCGAAAGAGCCCTCGGCTTTATACTGAGGGTTTTTCGCGGTTTCAACCGCAACAAAGGCCTGTTGTTGTCCGGTGCTCTTGCCTATTACACCCTGTTGTCAATTGTACCCATGTCAATCCTTGCCCTCATCGTGCTGTCACATTTTACCGGTGAAGAACAACTGTTCCAAACCCTGTCGAGATATACGGATATGGTTATACCAGGCTATGCAAGCATCTTAAAAGAACAGGTGCGGGCTTTCCTCGAACATCGCAAAGTAGTAGGCATCATCGGGTTCCTGGTCATGTTGTTTTTCAGTTCTATGGCATTTTCAGTACTTGAGAACGCCATGTCGGTAATATTTTCACGCCGCACCAGGGCTCGACGGAAATTTCTTGTTTCCGCTATCATTCCATATGTGTATATCTTTTCAATGTGCCTTTGCATATTGCTGGTTTCGTTCATAGCAGGCGCACTGGATGCTCTTGAAAAAAAACAATTGATAATTTTTGGATATAATTTGAGTCTTGTAGGAGCTTCCAGGATTGTGCTGTATCTTCTGGGGACAGCAGGCGAAGTGCTTGTTCTTACCTCTATATACCTCGTAATGCCCGTTGCACGCATCACATTTCATTACGCAGTTATAGGAGGGATAACCGCAACAATTTTGTGGGAAATCGCCCGCCATGTATTGGTCTGGTACTACTCTGCGCTATCTATGGTAAATTTAATTTACGGTTCCTTTGCAACAGCAGTTGTTACCCTTCTAACCACAGAAGCCGCTGCGATAATCCTTTTATTGGGCGCGCAGGTTATCGCAGAGCTTGAGCATAAAAACAAAAATTATATTAAAGGGAAACAAAAATCAGGAAGAAAAGCTGACGGATTGCAGAGACATTGAGCGGCTTCTTCATTCTCCAAAAAGCAGGTCTTAGATTAATCAAAGAGAGAACATTTACTGAAGTTTCTACGTCTTGAACCGAAGGAGGCGCTCCGCTGCCGCCTCCAGCGTCTCCATTTTTTTTGGAAAACAAAAACGCACTTTTGCTCTGCCCAAATCAGGACGGCTGTAAAAGGCGCTTCCGGGTACTGTTGCCACACCGGCCTCTTTCACCAGCTTGAGAGCAAAGGCAACATCATCAGTATACCCCAGGTGGCTTACATCGGTCATGATATAATAAGCGCCGCGAGGCTTGAACGCCTTGAACCTGGCATCCGTAAGGGTTGAAAAGAAGAAGTCCCTCTTTTGCCTATATTCTGATGCAAGTTGTTGATAATAGGACTGCTCCATTTTTAACGCCCGTACAGCGGCTTCCTGGAGGGGATGGGGCGCCCCAACCGTTAGAAAATCGTGGACTTTGCGTATGGAGGCGGTGATAGCCGGTGAAGCTATTGCCCAGCCTACCCGCCATCCCGTAAGGCTGTATGTTTTAGAAATTGAATTAATTGTGATTGTCCGGCCTTCCATTCCTGGAATGGACGCAATACTTATATGTTCTGCACCATCGTAGAGGATATGTTCATATATTTCGTCTGTTACGGCTACAACGCCCCATTTCTGACAAAGTCCGGCAATAAAATCCAATTCCTCTTTTGAAAAAACTTTACCGGTGGGATTGTTGGGGGTATTGATGACGATGGCTTTGGTTTTGTTGTTGAAGGCTTGAGACAGTTCCTTCTCATCAAACCGCCAGTCGGGTTCATGCAGGGCAACAAAACGCGGAACAGCACCGCAGAGAATAGAATCAGGTCCATAGTTCTCATAGAAAGGTTCGAAGATAATAACTTCCTCTCCCGGGTCTACAATGGCCATAAGCGAGGAAATCATACCCTCTGTTGATCCGCAGCAAACTGTAATTTCCTTCTCAGGGTCAACATGAACGCCGTTGTATTGAGCGAATTTATCGGCTATGGCACGGCGCAGCAAGGGTGTGCCCCAGGTAATGGAATACTGGTTAAAGTCCCCCAGGATTGCATTAACAGCCTCCTCTTTTATTTCTGCGGGCGCCGGAAAATCAGGGAAACCCTGGGCAAGGTTAATCCCCTTGTATTCAATACAAATCCTCGTCATTTCCCGGATAACAGATTCCGTGAAACTGAGAGCCTTCTGCGAGCCGAAATTGTTCATTATGCCTTCCTTGCTTATCAATTACCGGGGCTCACGCCTGTACCCGCAGGGTGTCGCCCCCTCCACCAGCCCTGTCCTCCCGCAGGGAGGGAAAGCTGTCGGAGCCTCCCCTTCTCGCTCACCCTGTGAGCTATGATATTGCTTTACTTCATGAACCTCTTCTTTATTCCCTTCCCAATATTTCTGATACCGTCAACAAGCAATTCTCCGGCACCTTTGACAGAGCTATCGATTTGTCCGGTCATCCCGGCGATGATCTTGTTAACGAAATCCTTTTTCAGACTGAACTTAGGATTAGCAAGATCTCCCTCCAAAACAAAATTTACGGCAATTTCGCCTTTATTATTTTTCAAAAACGAAACTACAGCAGGAAGCGGCAAATCAAAAACGGTATTGCCCACCTGTAACCCGCTTTTAAATTCAAGATTTCGCAGCACTGCTTTTCCGGGAGCAGTGATTTTATTTGATACCACCTTCGCATCCATATCAATATCAAGAAATCCTTTCGTAATGTCTATAGAATTTTTGTTTTGAAAATAGGGTTTAAAATTGACAATATCAATTTGCTGTGCATTGATTTTGCATTCCAGGTCTTTTTTTGTCTTCAGGTTTAGCTTGCCGTTGCTTTTTATGGTGCCCCTGCCTCCCTTTGTCGGTATTGCAGCACTTAACCGATAGGCGGTAAGACGACTTTCAGGGGGCAGTAAAAGATCATTAGCCTCAATCTCAATATCCACCAGCTTTATGAGCACAGGCTGCCCTTCAGATACCTTCCTGTCAATGTAATCCAGAGATCCTCCTGTTACAATAATCTTTTTCACTATAAGCGAAGGAGACGGCCCTTCCGGTTTTTCTGCAACGGGCCGGGGTGGCAGGACAGGACCTATGATTTCTCCCCTTTTATCCCGCTCAATAAGCACGTACGGATTTTTAACGGATAGCTTCGAGATAATATACTGCTTCATAAAAAAACTCATAAAATCAGCTTTGAGAGAGATACTTTCAATTTTTACAACATCTTTTTTTTGGGGGTTTTTAAGATGTACATTAAACATATCAACCTGGTTCCATCGCAGATCAATCCTTTCGACAGAAACAACATCCCCGAATTTGGATTCAAGGATATGTTTAATGGCCCTGTTCGAATTTTTAACAAGCAGCAAGGCTGCAGAACCTGCGATCAGGAAGAGAATGCCGATTGATATAAAAACAGTCTTAACCCATTTTCTTTTCTTTATGCTCATCCGGCACCTCTAAAAAGCTTTATGCTGATTTTAAAAAAGATTACCACAACAATTTATTCTTCACAAGGAACAAGTATATTTGCTGTATTTTGTTGAATTAACTTCCTATTTATAAGAAAATAAAGGGCAACAACAAGAGGAGGTGGCTCTATGCTGCTCAGTGGTATTCATGCCGGATTCATGATAATAGGGTTCTTTATCCTCTTGGCAGGGTTTTTTACAGCGCGTTTTATGAAAAGTAAACGCTGGTGGCTCAAGACTCACAGAACTTTGGGTGTTTACGGTTCATCAATAACGATTCTCGGTTTTCTTGCCATATTATTTCATCTTCTGTTTCCCGGACGTCCTCATTTCACCCAATCGCATGCATATTTGGGACTTGCAATAGTAATACTCGCTTTTGTGATGCCTGCGCTCGGATTTATACAGTTGAAGATTGGTAAAGCAGCCGGAAAGATAAGGCCGATGCATCGCCTTTTCGGATGGATCATGCTTATGGCGATGTTGATTAATATCGTCCTTGGTATGCTTATAGCAGACATATTATAAATTTAAAAAAGGGTAGATTACCGATGAATCCCTCATTTTTATGCATAAAATTATTCATCACACTAAAAGATTGAATCTGCTAAGTCGGGCTAAATTTAGATTTTTCTTTTTCAATATAGGCCAGCAGCTCTTTTCCGAAAGCGTTGTAAATCTGTATACGGCGCATATCTATTTCTGCATTCAAATATTGAAGGCGTAATACGTCCCCGTCAGAGGCAAAGTGAGGTCCAATACCGCTTATGAAAAACCCTTTTTCTTCTGCAATACTGCACAGGGCCGGTGTGCCTGCCTGGGCCAAAGGCAGCTCAAGATATACCACTTCTGCGCCTGTCAACTCACAGAGATCGTGTCGTGCACGGGCAATCTCAGCAGGGGTGTCTGTCCCGATCTTTTGTACCTGTATCACGCCGAACCCGAAGGAGCGGGAAAACGATACAGTGACACGTCCCGGACCGTCGGCCTGCAGCGTCAATGACGAGGGGGTAAGAAACTCTGCAGATGCTCCGAGCATTTTATACACTCGGCCAATTATTTCTTGGTGTTGCATCGGTGCGTAAACTGTTGTTTTTGGTGGAGGAGTTGCGAGATATTTGAAATAGAGCATGCAGCTCTCCCGTTGCGCAAGGGGTTCGCTGCAAATTTTCTTAAAATTAATCGATCGGGGAACAAGCCCGAGACTGAGGCCGCATGGACATGAGCCAAAACTCTCAATTGTGCGCTGACTGAAGGTATGACTCGTAACAGGTTCGCCAAAAATGCCCACGAGGCCCACTCGTTTGCCTTCTTCTTCCAAGAACGTTCTCATTCGTTCCATCAGCTTGCGGCTTCGGTGCGCAGGCGCAACCACTGCCTGTCCGCTTTCCATTACAGGCTCAGGACCAATACTTTTTAAAGCGTAGTGACCGACAACATTACCGCTCTCATCCAATGTAACGGCTGAAATCATTTCACCTGTTTCATTCATAAGGGTAATCCGTTCAGGATAATAGAGGTCTTCATTAGGATATGTTGCACCGTAAGTCCGGTAAATGCATTGCGAGACCCGGATGCCTTCTTCAGGGCGCAGACGCCGGATAGTATACTCCTGTGGCGGAGCCAGAGGCTCATCTTCAAGGTAGGGGGCAATTTCTGAAGGCGGCAGTTCCTCTGTTATGTCCTTTTGAGGACGATATTTTACAAGCCGCAATTCCTTACCTTCACGTCCGTGATTAATCCACTGAAGTTCATCAACAACCTGGCGCATCAGGAAAAGACCCAGTCCGGATGCGCTTATTTCTGAAATATCCTTTCCATCGGGATGTAAATAGACCGGCGCCAGCGTCGGGTCAAAAGGCATGCCCTGGTCCTGGATGGAAAGAGTCAGTGTTGTAGGTGTAATCTCTCCGTGAAGTATGAACATGCCTTTTTCATCCGACTCAAAGGCATGTTCTATAGTGTTTGTACATGCTTCATCAGCAGCAAGTACAAATTTATCGGCATCCATCTGCGTCAATCCGGCAAGGTTTGCCAATTCGCTCACATAGTTTCTGGCAATCCCCAGATATCTTAAATCATTAGGCAATTTTAGTTCGCTATGGGTGGTCAGGTTCATTTTTATTCCATAGAATATTTTTATTTATTATCTACCAGTTTAACCTGTTTTTCAAATGAATATGGAACTTATTTTTTCATTATTCAGTAAAGGCAACATCATTCTATATGTGCCCGAAGCGATGCTTCATATTTCGGGCTAACATTATGGTTTTGTTTGTTTCAGGGAGAATATCAAAGGGTAGACTAATGGAAAGCTTGTACTTCAAACATATATTACCTGCCGTGATTCAGAAAACAGGGCTTTAATCCGACAACCAATAAAAGTCGAATCGGTCCGGCCCTTTAAAGAAACCTGCCGGGTACTCTCATGCGGGCGTCCCATTGATTGAATGGCCGGGGAAAAGCACAGAGAACGAAAGGGAGATTGGCTCCCATAGCGGTAAAAAACTTAAAACGGGCAACCCTACACATAGATTAACATGAGGGTTGCCCGTTTTAATGGTCAAACCATTTATCAGCGCTGACTTACCTTCTTATCATAGGCTAAGCCTGGATTGAGTATCTTTTTTGCACTTTCATCAAGCACATCGGTAATAAAGGGTATTTTTGTTTCAATTTCCGTTTCTCTGTTGCCGGAGAAAATATCTTCCCGTGAGATTTCTGAAAGGTTAAACCTGCGTGCTCCGGCCATGAGTTGCTGAAGCCCTGCGGTAAGTTTATCGGCAAGCGTCCACATTGCAATTGCGCCAAAGGGGATATTGTTCATTTCCTCTTCCCCGACCTTTTTCTGAACATCGTAGTATCCTGCAAATATCTCTTCAGGTGTTGAACCGAGTTCTTTTACGGAAGGCGCCAGATCATCCCAATTTCCGCTTACAATTTCTTTTCTCGCAGGTTTCAGTACGCCTTCTATGTTTGAACCGACAAAACCCGGGATCATGGCTGCCCTTCCCATGCATATGAGCTTCGTAAAGGGAGCGCCCAGCGCAAGGGCTTTGAAAATATGGTCTTCCCGTGCCAGACCGCCTGCGAATGCGATATCGACAACCTTCTCACCCCTTGCAGCGAGGATCGACGCATATTCATATGTCTTGGAATGAAGTAAGATCGAGGGAACTCCCCATGTTTCCATCATGTTCCAGGGGCTCATGCCTGTACCGCCGCCTGAGCCGTCCACAGTCAGTAGGTCGAGTTTTGCATCCGTGGCATATCTTATTGACATTGCCAGGGCTTCCATGCCATAAGAACCTGTTTTTAATGATATTTTTTTGTATCCAATCTTACGGAGGTAATCAACGGACTGCATAAAAGATTCCTGAACCTTTTCAGCAGATGATAAATCCGTGTAACCGAGTCTGCTGTGTCGTGCGAAGGTCTTGATTGCACCGTGTTCAAATGCTTTCTGGACTTCCGGCTTTGTCGGGTCAGGGTCAACCACATACCCTCTGTCTTTCAAGAATAGTGCATAACCAAGGCTGTCGACCTGGATTTCACCGCCGATGTCTTTTGCGCCCTGGCCCCATTTAAGTTCAATAATAATTTTGTCTCCATACTTATCGATTACGTATTCTGCAACACCATTACGTGTATCTTCCACGTTCATCTGCACGATCATTGCACCGTATCCGTCGTAATAGCGCAGATATGTATTTATCCTCCTGTCAAGCTCAGGGGCCTTTACTATTTTGCCGTTTTTGATAACTGCTTCTCTGTCGATACCCACTACATTTTCACCGATTACAATTGGTATTCCGACCAAAGCAGCGCCTACAGCAAAGGAATCCCAATATTTTGCCGCAATAAAAGTAGATCCCAGGGCACCGGTCATTATAGGGGCCTTACACTTTGTTTTTATTTCATTTCCAAATTCTGTCTCAATATTTACGTTAGGAAAGATACAGTCGTCGGCAGAGTTTGAAAGTCCGTTCTGAAGGCCGTGTACGCCGTAGTTATACCCCTGAATCCGCAGTGAGTTATAGGAAACACCTATGTGGCACGTATTTGCACTGCCTGCCGTAATAGCTCCAAAATCTCTCGGATAAAGAATTTTCCGGCCTTTCAAGCTTGATAACCAAGTTTCACATCTTCCTTTACAGTCAGCACGGCATAATGTACATAATCCTGATTCTGCAGGGTTGCCACGATTGACAGTTCCGATAGCATCATTTGATTTTGACCATTCGATCATATGATCCTCCTATTCTTTTATTGGACGGCATTGTGTTGCCATTATATCGGCATTGCATTGCCGTACATGATAGCATCATGTAAACAAAAATATAATGGGAAGCCGTTCATAATGTCAAGTATAATTTAGGATAAATGATAAAAAATTATGTTATTGCCGTATATAAAATACCATAGTATAATATTATTAACGGCAATATTGCCTTACATAATACAATTAATTGCCGATATAAGTGTAAATGAAAGGTGATTAATTCATTTTTAGCTGATATAATGTATAATTCAGATAAGGAGTGCCCATGTTTGAGAAAATGAAGAGAAAAGAGCTTTTGATTCTTAATATATTGAAAAATTCAGAAGCTCCACTTACCAGTGTCAGGATTGCCGAAGAGACCTCGGCGCTCGGACACGAGATGAGTGAGCGGACAGTGAGGCTTTATCTTCAAAAAATGGATCAGGAAGGGTTGACAAACAGCAACAGAAAACTTGGACATCGCATAACAGAGTGCGGCTTGACGGAACTGGATTCCTCCATTATTATAGAAAAGGTCGGGTTTTTATCTGCAAAGATAGATCAGATGACTTATAAAATGAATTTTGATCTTAATACCGCTTCCGGTAGTGTAGTTATTAACGTAACCATTGTTGAACCAGCGTTGTTGGCAAAAAACATCCCTGAAATTAAAAGGGTCTATGCCGACGGGTACGCCATGGGTGACCTCATGACTTTTTTGGGACCCGGAGAAAATCTTGGCCACATTAATGTGCCTGAAGGCATGATAGGAATAGGCACAGTCTGCTCGATAACCTTAAACGGTATATTGCTGAAACACGGTATCCCTACAGTTTCCCGTTTTGGCGGACTCCTTGAACTACGGGACAAAAAACCCGTCAGATTTATTGAAATTATTATGTATGACGGAACGAGCATAGACCCTCTTGAAGTTTTTATCAGGAGCGGCATGACTGATTATCTGGGCGCCATAAGAACAGGAAGCGGCAAAATAGGGGCAAGCTTCCGGGAATTCCCTGCTGACAGCAGAGAAGCTGTACAACGTCTCGATGTGAAGATGAAACGAATCGGTCTCGGAGGACTTGTCAAAATTGGTATGCCCGGGCAGAGCCTTCTCGATATCCCTGTAAGCGAAGGAAGGGTTGGAGCTATAGTTATCGGGGGGCTTAACCCGGTGTCAATACTCGAAGAAACAGGCGTTCGGGCATATTCACGTGCACTTGCCGGACTTGTGGATTTCAACAGGCTTTTCAGGTATGAAGAAATGGAAAACAGAATTAGTGCATACTTGTAAGTCAGCGGACATATAACTGTATTAATCAGGAGAAGGAAATGGAGAATATGGACGTTCATGAAACTCTGAAACAGAAAGAACAGGAATTGATGATTTTGCATGAGGTAGCAAAGGACATAAGCAGCAACCTCGAACTGAAGGAGTTGTTGAAAAAGGTAGTTGAGATGGTTATGAACTTTACAACTGCCGATTCATGTCTGATTTACCTCTACGACAGGAAAAACGATGAACTTATTCTAAGCGCCTCCAGCCATCCGGAAGACAAGAACCTCGGTGAGATAAAACTCAGGATGGGTGAAGGTGTGACAGGATGGGCTGCAAAGGAGAAAAAACCAGTTGCCATACCCATCAAAGCTTACGAAGACAAGAGATTCAAACCATTTACAATACTTGAGGAAGATAAATATGAATCCTTTCTCTCAGTGCCGATCCTCTCAAAAGACGAGGTTGTTGGTGTAATGAACCTAAGAAATAAGGATGAATATGTATACCCTATGCCGCAGATAGATCTTCTTTTCACCGTCTCCAGATATCTGGGAAGCGCTATCGAGAATGCGATCGTTTACGATGAGGTTGTGAAGAAGGCGCAGCAGCTGGATCTTTTATCTGAGATATCACGGACAATCGTTTCTGACTATTATCTCAAAGAGATATTGCAATTGATCGTTACCATGACTGCAAAGGTAATGGATTCAAAGATATGTTCCATTATGCTTCTGGACGAAAAGAAGGAAGAACTTGTTATTTCTGCGACTCAAAGCCTGAGCGATGATTATATAAACAAGCCGAACCTGAAGGTAGGGCAATCTATAAGCGGAAAAGTGGTATTAAAGAAAAAACCTATCACTGTTCTCAATGTTACGAAAGACCCGGGGTTTATGTATCCTGAAATAGCACAGAAAGAAGGGTTTGTTTCGCTCCTGTCCGTGCCTATGATGATTAAGGAAAGGGTAATCGGTGTAATAAACAGCTATACCAAAAAAGAACATGCTTTTAACAAGGAGGAGATAGATATTCTGCAGGCGGTTGCCAACCAGGCTGCTGTAGCCATAGAAAACACCCATCTCAGTCAGGAGATCTTTGCTGCCAGAGATGCCCTTGAAACCCGGAAACTTGTGGAAAAGGCAAAGGGAATTCTCATGAGGGAATTGAATGTCTCCGAAGATGAAGCATACAAGAAAATCCATAAAAAAAGTATGGACATAAGAAAGACCATGAAAGAAATCTCAGAAGCAATCATACTTTCTTCTGAGATAAGAAAAAGGACTTGACAAAACATACTTAATGGTTTAGTTTAATATACAATATAAATATAGACATTGATGTCTGTCAGCCAAGAGGGCTGAACAAACTAAAGCAGACAGGACTTAGGCGTCCAAAACACCACTGGTGATTTGGACGCTTTTTTTATTTTTTAGTGGTACCGGATTTTTTAAAGAGTGAGGATAAAGAAATGAAGAGGGAGTTGGAAGTCGTTACAAATATATGCTGCATTGCACTTGCCCGGGCCGATAAAGTTGTTAGCGATTTTGAGGGTAACTATGAATATGCGGTCGATAAAATTGCTCTTAGGGCATTCGGGAAATTAAGAATAATGCCTATAACAAATAAGTACAGGGGGTGAAACATGCCTTTCGAAGAATTAGTACAAAGGATAAACCCTACACTAAAGAAGATTACAAGGAAGCTGAACGGTCATTTCACCTTTTTTAATGATGAAGATCTCTATCAGGAGGCACTGACCAACTTATGGGTCCGTTACAGCGAGGGTATGCTCAATGATAAGACAGACAGCTATATATTGCAGGGCTGCTATTACTATCTGCGGAATCATCTGCGCAAAGTACATGACAATGCAGACTTTGTGAGTCTTGACAGTCCTATAAACGAAGAGGGATTGAAACTTGAAGATATTCTTTGTTCGAAAAACCAGTCTCCATTTGATGATCTTGAAAGCAATATGGATATTGAAGATGCAGCAGACAGATGTCTCACCGATAGGGAAAGGCAGATACTCATGCTGCTCCTGGAAGGCATGTCGATGCGGGAAATAGGAATCAGGTTTTCAATATCACATGTAATGGTACTGAAGATCAGAAACAGGATACGGGAAAAATATACAGGGCACGGCAACTGGCTGAGAAACTAAAGGATAGTTACCAAGGCTGAGATATTTTTACTTAATATATTAGAAGCACGTTGAAGTGTAGTAAAACAAAGGCGTTCTAAATCAATAGAACGCCTTTTCTATTATCGGCACACACGCAAACCAGTGCTTGCTGCCTGGATTATTTACTCGGGTTTGTGGCGCTGTCTCAATGCCCGGACTGGCATGAAACATACTGGGGCATAATATTGTAATAACAGAAAGGGTTTATATGGTGTAATTCTATATGTTTGACAATAATACATCACGCGAGATAAAAGAACTTTCTTTGCTGTTTGAGATCAGTACAAAACTGAGTGAAACGCTTGATCTTAAAGCGGTGCTGAAGCCTATTCTTCAGATGACAGCCTTGCACATGGAAATACCGCGGGGCACCCTTACCATTCTTAACAGAAACAGAGGCGAGATTGCCATTGAAGAGGCTTACGGCCTTCGGCCTGAGGAACAGGCAAAGGGCAGATACCTTATGGGAGAGGGAATCACCGGTAAGGTAATCGAAACCGGACAACCTGTCGTTGTTCCCAGGGTCTCTGATGAACCGCTGTTTCTTGACAAAACCGGATCAAGAAAAAACCTTGATAAAAGCGATATAGCCTTTATATGTGTACCCATCAAGATAGGCAGCGAAGTTATAGGCACACTTTCTGCCGATCGTCAGTCTAAAGAGACTGTATCCTTTGAAGAGGATGTACGGCTTTTAACCATAATTGCATCGAGCATCTCGCAGGCAGTACGTCTTCGTCAGCTTGCTCAGGAAGAGCTGGAGAAGGTCAGAAAGGAAAACCAACGTCTTCAGGATGCCTTAAAAGACAGATACAGACCAAAGACGATCGTAGGAAACTCGAAAGTTATGCAGGACATATATAACCTTATTGAAAAGGTGAGCAGGACAAACACAACCGTACTTATTCTCGGCGAAAGCGGGGTCGGCAAGGAGCGGGTAGCCCATGCCATCCATTACGGATCAAACCGTGCCGACAGACCCTTTATAAAAATAAACTGCGCGGCGCTACCGGAGTCACTCATAGAAAGCGAGCTTTTCGGACATGAAAAAGGGGCCTTTACCGGTGCTTTATCGGCACGAAAGGGACGTTTTGAGATAGCCCACACAGGAACGATTTTCCTTGATGAGATAGGGGATATGCCGTTGACCCTCCAGACAAAATTACTGCGAATATTACAGGAAAAGGAATATGAGCGAATAGGCGGGGATACCACCATAAAAATTGATGTCAGGGTCATTACGGCTACAAACAGAAGCCTTGAGACTCTTATGCAGGAGGGGAGATTCAGGGAAGATCTCTATTACCGCCTTAATGTTTTTCCCATGGTTGTCCCCCCGCTTCGGGAACGTAAGACCGATATCATGCTCCTCGCCGATTATTTTATCGAAAAATACAGCAGAGAGCACGACAAGAAAATAGTAAGCGTATCAACCTCTGCAACAGATATGCTTATGAGTTATCACTGGCCGGGGAACGTCAGAGAACTTGAAAACTGCATGGAAAGGGCCATAATCCTCTCCACTGACGGGGTTATCCAGAGCTATCATCTCCCTCCGAATCTCCAGAATAGGGATACCGGAGGAGTTTGTGGCACAGAAAATAAATTTAAGGATATCATTATCAATATGGAGCGGGAGATTATCCTTGATGAGTTGAAACGGTCCCGGGGCAACATGGCCAAAGCAGCCCGGACTCTTGGAATTACGGAGAGGATGATGGGGATACGGGTGGCAAAATACGGAATCGACCCGATACGGTTTAAGTAATATCCATACCTCCATTGCACATCTCGGAAGCGGAATTCGGTCGTGGCATTTGTCCTGAATACGCTCAAAAATTATATCCGGAATATTATAAAAAAGAAATAAATGATCATTCGGCCGAATTAAGGCTTTTAGCTTTTGAGGCGCGGCATCTCGCTTAATTTACTGTTTGCTTCGCTTATCTTTTCTTTTACAGCATCGTATGTCTCATAAGCACGAGTGCAATTAATGAGGTTGATAAGCTCATCCATAACACTTACGTTGGAAGATTCTAAGAAACCATGTTTTATGGAGAATCCCGTTGAAGCTATTTCTTCGTTATCCTGAAGGGTATTTATAAAAAGACTGTTGCCTACGGGCTGGATAGATTCTTTTTCTTTAAAATCAACAATCTTCACAGTACCGACTGGCTTATCGTCTACAGCAACCAAGCCATCAGAAGCGACAGAAACCTGTGTCCCGTCAATGGTTATCTCGCCTCCTGACCCCATGACAGGGTATCCGGATGTATTAACAAGTTTCTTCTCATTACTGATGGTAAATTGCCCGTTTCTTGTGTAGAGGGTGCCGTTTGGGGTGTTGATAACAAAGAACCCTTTGCCTTCAATGGCAAAATCATATTTTCCACCTGTTTCAATAAGGGGCCCTTGTGAAAAATCTATACTTGTATTCTGAATACCGTTTCTTGCTCCGTTTGATAATGATATTTCTTCCTCACGGGCTAACCGCGATACAATTCCATCAAAAACGGGCTTGAAGGTTTTATACCCTGGGGTAGCAGAATTGGCCATGTTATTGGTTATAGTAGAAAGCCTCTTTTCCTGGTATTGCATACCTCTCATTAGCAGTCTTGTTGCTACCTTTGACATAGCCAATCCTCACAACACCTTTTTGTACTTCTGTTCATACTGAAATATATAACATTATTATAGTTACAAGACGATGACCGGAAGATTACAATGTGGTCAGGCTTATGTAATCGTAAGGGGGGCTATCCGGGAACTTGTACAGTTTTGCCGGCTGGAGGTAATTTCAGCATGGAGCATGTTTCTTCCGTCAAATTACATTCTCTGGCGCAGGGTTCAATATGAGCCACGACATCGATGAGCGCGATCTTCCCTGCAATTTCATTCTCCACCCTTTCAGCAAGCACATGAGCTTCATCGATATGAAGCCTTCTACATATAAGGAAATGAAAATCAATGTACTTTTTGCTTCCGGAACGCCGTGTACGTAGTTTGTGATAACCTGCTGCGGGATAGGGCATGTTGTCTATGATCGCTTCAATCTCTCCTTCGATATTGGAGGGAACGCTGGCATCCATGATTCCCGAGAGACTGCTTCTAAATATTTTTATGGCAGAAAAAATGATGATACATCCGACGATTACCGCAAAAACAAGATCAAAAAGAATTATTCCCGTAAAGTATGTAAGAAGAATGGCTGCAATGGCCCCTGTATTGGAATAGAGGTCACTTGTATAATGGAGTGCATCCGCCTTAAGGGCGTTGGAACCGGTCCTGTTTCCTATTTTAATCAGAACTGTACAGATTGCCATAGTAAAGACAAGGGAGATGCCCATGATAACGAAATCCAATGAAGAGTATGATATCGTCTCTTTCCGGAGGAAAGCCTGGACAGCCCTGTAAATAATGACAGATCCTGAAAAAACGATGACTAAAGACTGTATGAGTCCGGCAAAATCCTCTATTTTGCTATGTCCATACTGGTGCGAACGATCTGCAGGCTGGGCAGCTTTTCGTATGGCAAAGAAGTTCATAGTAGACATAAAAACATCGAGAAGGCTGTCAAGGGCCGAGGAAACAACCGCCATCGAACCGGAACCAAGGCCAATGGCAAATTTACTGGAGGCAAGTACAAGGGCTGTTCCAGCGGCAAAGAGAGAAGCTTTCTGTTTGATTTCCATAAGATTAACTCAAAATATAAATAAATATATTAGGCATATCCACCTCTAATATTTCTCCAAAATAGGAAATTAGCCACATTACATATCGCTGTTAATATCATCATCTATTACATTAATCAAGGTAAAGAAGGTTCTGTCCTCAAGGCACGTCTACATAAACAACATAAAAAGCCGGGGCTATGTTTTTCATACTTATTAGAGGCTTTCTCTATGCTTTGTGTTTATTCGCTGCCCAAAAACTTTTTCAATAACTGGGCGATGATTGAATTTGTTTCCGGGAGTGGAGTCTTCATGGAAACAAAGCCATAGGGAGCATTTGTTAATGATTCAGATACGACCTTGCCATCCTTTACTATTTCTACCTTTAAAGACCCGGTTTCAGTCACCTTTCGAAAAAAACAAACAGCGATAGCGCCCTTCCCTTTGTATTCGGCAGATGTTGTGCCTCTCACATTTATGGGTGCAGGGAGGCTGTCTCCCATCACGATAGCATAGTGGCCGCTGAATGTAAGTCCCTCGGTTCCGGTAATCTTTATGGTAAACTCAGAACCCGCCCCCTGGAAAAATCCGCATCCGGAAGCAACAATTATAGATATGCAGTAAATGAGTAATATTTTTTTCATTTATTCAACGCTTTGCGAAAAAACCTCCAGTGCATCTCTTGCGGTTTTGAATCGATTCTCCGGGCCCAACAATCTCTCAATGAAAAGCTTGTATGAATCACTTGCGGGAAGTATTTCCTGCCAGGGTTTCCGGAACAAATTTTCATCCTCAATCCAGTTTGCAAACATATCAAGACCCACAACTCCTGCGCCAAATAAATCACTCCTCGGTGAAATATCCTTCCGGAGTATGGCATAGGTCTTTGTTCCCGGATGTCGGCGGCTCATTCTTATGTCGGTCTTTATTGAGAATTCCTCAAGGTTTGCCCCTTCGTTGTTCCAATACCTGGCAAGCCCGAAGTCTATCAAATAAACCTTGCCTTCACACCACACCAGATTGGAGAGGCGTAAATCCCTGTGAACAACAGCAGATCTCTTTTCTCCAGGTTCGTGTAAGTATGCCAGTATCTCCAGGAGTTGACAAAGGACATCTTTCGCCTCTTCCTCGGTGAACCGTCTTCCTTTCACGATATAGTAACTGAGGGGATACCCGTCGATATATTCCTGAACCATATAGTGCACCCCATCATGTTCGAAGTCCTCTATAAAACGGGGTATTCCCGGATGGTTCAGGCCGGACAGGATGGTCCTTTCAAGATAAGGATTATTTTCCTCTTTATCGGGCATAAAGGCTTTGAGGGCATAATCTCTGTTTTGTCTATGTACCTTGAGGACAACGCCGTAGCTTCCAATTCCCAGGCAGTGACATATTTCGTAATTCCCTATTTTTTTCTGAGAAGTTCAGGATGAAAAAAGCCTGCCCAAAAACCCTTTTCTCCGTTGGTGACCTCCGTACATGCGAGCGGAACTGCTCCCGTGATAATGCCCGTGTTTTGGTTCATAATAGGTATTCTGGTGCTGTATATTCGCCGATGGCTGATTAATAAGTTTATACCCGCAATACGCACAGGCAGCCCATCCGGCACTCGTTTCTTTTCCGCAACCGGGGCAAACAGGTTTTTGTTCAACCGGTGCACCGCAACCCGGACAAAACCGGAAACCTTCCTGTATATTTGTTTTACAATTTTGACATATCATAGTTCATTTCTCCTGGTCAGTTTGTGTATTACCAAAACAATATATATATTTCATGATTACGAGTGTATGACGGTTCCATTACAATTCTGTAATTCTTGTTCTAATGTTGTTGCCTCAATCTCCGTACCCATTTTTCCATTTCCACGGCAAAGAAGACGAGGGAAGACACGGCGACGCATATGAAAAGTTGGAACACACTCAAGGGCTGTGTTTTAAAAATAAGATTCAGTGAAGGAACATAAACAATAGCCATCTGGAGGATAAAAGAGATAGCAACAGCCATCAGGAGATAGGGATTTGAAAAAAATCCCTGCGTAAAAAGGGATTCCCGTTCCGACCGCACTGCCATCACGTGATAGAGTTGAGTAAAACAAAGTGTGGTAAATACCATTGTCTGCCATTCAAGTATATTGCTTCTAATTCCCCATGTCTGGATTCCGAGAACGATTAGGGCCATAAAGAGTCCCACTAAGAGCGCATGAACTCCCAGCCCATGCGCGAAGATACTTTCTTTTGGGTGGCGGGGAGGCCTTTTCATCACATCGCCTTCAGCAGGCTCTGCCGAAAGGGCCAGTGCTGGAAGACCATCGGTAATAAGATTTACCCAAAGGATATGTATTGGGAGAATAGGAACGGGCAAACCAGCGAGCTGGGAGAGAAAAAGCGTCCATATCTCCCCGGAATTTGTGGTCAGAAGATATCGGATCAGTTTCCTGATATTGTCGTAGATCTTCCGGCCTTCCTTTACGGCGTTTACAATAGTGGCAAAGTTATCATCCAGGAGAATCATGTGGGCTGCCTCCTTGGAGACATCTGTTCCAGTTATGCCCATAGCTATACCGATATCTGCTCTCTTCAGGGCAGGTGCATCATTCACGCCGTCGCCTGTCATGGCAACAAACTGACCTTTATCCTGTAATGCCTTAACGATCTTCAGCTTCTGCTCCGGACTGACCCTGGCATAGGCCCGTATTCCCTCCACGTTTTTCTCAAACTCTGCCAGGGAAAGTTTTTCAAGTTGTGGACCGGAGATGACATCATCTCCGGCGCCCTGCTCTATAATGCCGATCCTCCGAGCTATTGCGCGGGCTGTTACCGGGTGGTCGCCAGTAATCATGACAGTGTGAATACCGGCGCTTTTACACTGGCCCACAGCCTTAATAACCTCTTCCCGGGGCGGGTCCATGAGCCCCACGAGCCCGAGAAACGTGAGATCTGTCTCCATAGCATCAGGAACAATTCTCTCCGGCAGGGTATTAAATTCCCTCATGGCAAAACAGAGTACCCTGAGCCCCCTGGAGGCCATATTATTATTAACGGCTAAAATCTTCTCCCGCTCTATCGGATGGGGCCCCTCATCTGCCCAGACGCTATATGTCTTCTCGATAAGAAGATCTACAGCACCCTTTGTGAATGAGATATACCGTCCTTCGGTGGTCCTATGAATTGTGGTCATGGACTTCCTTTCTGAATCAAAGGGAATTTCATCAATACGGGGAAGTATTTTTTCCAGATCGTCCCTGAAGAACCCATGACGTTTGGCAGCGCTGAAGAGGGCTGTCTCCGTCGGGTCACCGATAAGGGCGCCCCCATTCTCTTCCCGTGCGTCGTTGCTCAGGGCAAGGGCTTGAAAGAGGGGCATGGCGTTTTTTATCTCCGGATCGCCGGGGAAATATGTGTATCCCTTCGTATATATCTCCTCCACGGTCATCTTGTTCAGGGTTAGCGTTCCTGTTTTGTCTGAACATATATAAGTCACCGAGCCCAGCGTCTCCACGGCAGGGAGCTTTCTCACAAGAGCGTTTTTTTTCACCATTTTTTTTGCTCCAAGAGCCAGGGAGATGGTTATGACAGCAGGGAGGGCTTCAGGTATGGCGGCAACAGCGAGAGATATGGCCGTTAGGAGCATGAATAAAGGTGCCTCTCCACGCAGTAGACCAATCCCGAATATCATGGCACATATAATAAGGACAATAACAACCAGCTTTTTACTGAAGGCGCCGAGCCGTTTCTGGAGAGGTGTTTTTCCTTCCTCTTCTTCCTGAAGCATGGCGGCAATCTTTCCCAGTTCAGTTTTCATTCCCGTTGCAACAACAACACCACTGCCCCGTCCGTAGGAAATAACGGTTCCCTTGAAGACCATATTGCATCTGTCTCCTAAAGGAAGATCGGAATCCGTAAGGGGTCCTGTCTTTTTTTCGACAGGTAAGGATTCGCCCGTAAGGGCGGCCTCTTCTGCCTTAAGCTGCGATGATTCAACGAGCCGTATATCAGCCGGAACTATCACTCCTGCTTCGAGGAGTACCATGTCACCGGGGACGACCTCTGCAGAAGATATGCGCGATGGTACACCTCCCCTTATGACCGTAGCCACAGGCGCTGTCATCGCCTTGAGGGCAGCCATGGCCTCTTCAGCCCGGTACTCCTGAATGAAACCGATAATGGCATTGGCCACAACAATCGCCATAATGACGAGTGTGTCTGCTAAATCCCCTATAATACCAGCAATAATCGCCGCGGCAAGCAAAATGAGAATCATAAGGTCCTTAAACTGTTCCAGGAACATCACAAGAATTGATTTCTTCTTTTTTTCCTCCATTTCGTTAGGACCGTATGTAATAAGCCGTTCCTTTGCCACAGTTTCAGACAGCCCATTCCTCGTCGTGCCGAAATGGGAAAGAGTTGTCTCGATATCATGCCGGTGCCAGCTATTGTTCATCGTCTTTTACCTCCTGATAT